>Ga0163153_10003094_pt1 | contig 22838 bp, 27 predicted proteins | sample OliLakLV19MP6IB1_FD_148629 | JGI IMG/M metagenome (GOLD analysis project Ga0163153, IMG submission 148629) | Freshwater microbial mat bacterial communities from Lake Vanda, McMurdo Dry Valleys, Antarctica - Oligotrophic Lake LV.19.MP6.IB-1 | ecosystem: Environmental > Aquatic > Freshwater >...
GTGCGAGTCTTCTTCATGGCGGTTTCTCCTATGGTTTAGCGACCCCGTCCCTAACGGGACGGAGAAGAAACCGCCACTTTCTTCAACTCAGAGTCTCAACAGCTTCCGGGACATTCCCCGTTCCGGGAAAGACGCAGGGGTGCGAGGCGGGAGCACGGATCCTGCCGGCGCGACGAACCGATGAGGCCTGGTCCCGCGCTGCGCTCTGGGGCAGGCGGCCCGCGCACGCCGCGCTCCCGTCGCCCTCGCGGACGCGGGGGCCGAGGGGTTGGAGTCGGATTCTTCGCGACGAAGATGGGCTGGGAAGGGACAGCCAGGTTTGTGCGACCACCCCCTTCGACCGCCGAGTTGGTCACGGCTGCGTGGGTCGGTGCTGGAGGCGGCGGGGTTGGGTTCCCGCATGCGCGGGAAAGACGGAGGGGTGCGTCCCGGATGCCCGGCCCGGATGCCCGGCCGATTCCGCCGGCGCGGTGGATGTGGTGCCGCATCTCACTGCAAGGGGAATCGCGATAAGACGAAGTCCTTGCTGACGAAGCTGCCGAAGTTCTGACTATGGCAGCCGGTGCAGCCGGTCTCTCCGGTGCCGTCGGCAAATACCGAGGTGCCAATCCGCTCGTACCAGTACCACCCTCGACCCCCGTCGCTATCGTCGGCGACCTTCACCTCGACCGCCCAGCCCCGAACCGTCGTGCCCGAGCCGTACAACTCCTTCACCACCGCGGCGCCACGCGGGTGAACAGCGCCTCCCGCGGTCAACGAATCGAGCAGGATCTGATTGAAGAAGGACCGTACGTTGGCGGTATGAGGTCCGCTCGAACGGTGCCGGGCGCTCTCCGCCTGCCATTGCTGGTACCCGCCGGTCTGGAGCCAAGTCAGAAGAGGGCCGGACTCCGTTGGGATGAAATTGGGATCGGCCGGCACGGTTGCCGTCGGGGTTGCTGTCGCGGTGGGCGTAGGCACCGGAGGCGGGCAGCCGCTGAGGGCGTGGTTGACCGCAGTGAGCACCTCGTCGACCGTGACTTGCCCATCGGTGCTGATGTCCGCCGCGGCGCAGTCATCGACCGAAGTGCTCCCCAACGCGATCGATACCGCGAGCACGATCTCGTCCACCGTGACCGAGTCGCCACCGTCGCAGTCGCCGCCGCAGGCCGCCGCGCGCTCCGCGCTGCCGCCGATCATCAACGCCGCGAGCCAAGCAGCAACAGCCATTGAAATTCGCCTCGTCATCGGTGTGTCTCCTCGGTTGCTTCTACTGTCCTTGTACGGCCCCGTCCGTCAACCCCGTCGGGTGCGCCTGTAGAGAGCACTGAAGATGTCCGGGGGTATCAGCACTTAGAGATGTCCGCCTTTACGAGCTACGTCAGCGAGCATGGAATCGCGGACGCGGCGGGAAGTGAAGACGATGACACGCAACGAAGCCTTCCAGGAGTGGAATCTTTAAGTATCTAAGCTTCTTCAAAAGGTCCGACCTCGATCGGACTAGAAACGCGCTGGCGAGAGCCACCTGGGCATCCGTACGATTCAGCTCCCCAGCAGCACCAGGTCGTCGCGGTGGATGATCTCGTCGGTGAGCTTGTAGCCGAGCACGGCCTCGATCTCGGAACTCTTGTGGCCCTTGATGCGCTCCAACTCCGTCGCGCTGTAGTTGACGATGCCGCGCGCGAACTCGCACCCGGACGGATCGGCGCACCGCACGCAGGCGCCGCTGTCGAACTTGCCTTCTACCGTTCGCAGCCCCGACGGCAACAAGCTCCGGCCGCCGGCGACGATCGCGTCGACCGCGCCCTGGTCCAACGTGAGCGTCCCCGCCGGTTTCAACGTATACGCGATCCAGTGCTTGCGGCGCGCCATCCGGTCGCCCAGCGGCAGGAACAGGGTTCCCTCGGCGACGCTAGCATCGATTACCCGCGCCAATACGCCGGCGCGCAACCCGTGCGCAATCACGGTCGCAATCCCGGCCGCGCAGGCTTTGCGTGCCGCCGCGAACTTCGACGCCATGCCGCCGGTGCCGAGCGGGCCGCTGCCGTCCATCCCGAAGTCGGTGCTCGAGCGCCGTGTCATGTCGACGACCGGCACGAGTTCCGCGTCGGCGTGCACGTTCGGGTTCTTCGTGTACAGACCGTCGACGTCGCTGAGCAACACCAGCAGGTCGGCCTCGACCAGTCCGGCGATCAGCGACGAAAGGTTGTCGTTGTCGCCGAACGTCGTCAGCTCGTCGGTGACCACGGTGTCGTTCTCGTTGGCGATCGGCAGCACGCGGGCGGTGAACAGGGTTTCGATCGTATGGTGGGCATTGAGGTAGCGCTTGCGGTTGCCGAGGTCGTCGTGGGTCAGCAGGATCTGCGCGACCCGCACTCCGGCGCGGCCGAAGTGCTCCTCGTAGAGCGCCATCAAGTCGATCTGGCCGACGGCCGCGGCCGCTTGGCGGTGCGGCACGGATTTCGGCCGCGCCTTCCAGCCGAGCCGGGCGATGCCGGCGGCGACCGCGCCGGAGCTGACGAGCATGACCTCGAGGCCGCGCTCGTGCAGCGCGGTGATCTCCGCCACCAAGCCCGGCAAGCGACCGTGTTCGAGACCGCCCTCGTGCGACAAGATGCTGCTGCCTACCTTGAGGACGACGCGGCGCAGGCGGCCGACCAGTTTCTGCTTATGCGCTACCTGCTCGGTCATGCGTCGAACGAGCGGTCCTCGTCAGCCAAGCTCTTGGCTTCGCGAACGCGGCGCTCGGCCGCGAGTTCGAGGAAGCGGCGACCCACCTCTTGGATGAATGCGGCGATCCCTTCGCTCGTAACCGCCGAGATCGCATGCAGGCGCACGCCCCGCGCTGCGAGTTCACGCTCCAGGGCTGGAAATGCCGCACGCGATTCCGCAAGGTCCATCTTGTTGGCGACTACGATCTGTGGCTTGTCGGCGAGTTCCGAGTCGAACGCGGCGAGTTCGTGATTGATCGTCTCATAGTCGCGCAGCGGGTCGCGCCCGGTGAGGCCGCTCGGGTCGATCACGTGGATCAGCACGAAGGTGCGGCGGATGTGGCGCAGAAAGCGGTCGCCGAGGCCGGCCCCGGTGTGTGCGCCTTCGATGAGGCCGGGGATGTCGGCGAGGACGAAAGACTGGTCGTCGCCGATGCGGACGACGCCGAGGTTCGGCACCAGAGTCGTGAAGGGATAATCGGCGACCTTCGGTCGCGCCGCGGAGACCCGGGCGATGAAGCTCGACTTGCCGACGCTCGGGTAGCCGACGATGCCGACGTCGGCGAGCAAGCGCAATTCGAGGCGCAGGCGGTGCTGCTCGCCGGGGGTGCCCGGTTGGGCGCGGCGCGGCGCCTGGTTGGTCGAGGTCGCGAAGTGCATGTTGCCGAGACCGCCGCGGCCGCCGCGGGCGATGACGACCCGGTCGCCGCCGTGCTTGAGGTCGGCGATGACGCTGCCGTCTTCCACGTCGTGGACCATGGTTCCGGGGGGCACGCGTACTTCGCGATCTTCGCCGCGCTTGCCGTATTGTTGCTTGCCGCGACCCATCTCGCCGTGTTCGGCTTGGATGAGCGATTGGTAACGCAGGTCCTGGAGGGTCGAGAGACCGGCGTCGACGAGGAACACGATATCGCCGCCGTCACCGCCGTCGCCGCCGGCGGGACCGCCCTTGGGGCGGTATTTCTCGCGTAGGAACGCGACGCAACCGTCGCCGCCGTCGCCAGCGCGAACCTGCAAGGTAACTTCGTCGATGAATCGCATGGGAGCGCCGAGACGGTACAGAAATCCAGCGGCGCGAGGAAGAGAGAAGACCCGGAGTGGGCTCGGGCGGGTGCCCCGGGCGGGCGCGCCCGGGGATGCCCGCAGGAATTGCTCTGGTTAGGCGCTCGGCGGAAGGACGTGCACCTGGCGCCGCGCGCGTCCGAGGCGCGCGAACTCGATGACGCCGTCGATCAGGGCGAACAGCGTGAAGTCGCGGCCCATGCCGACGTTCTTGCCCGGGTAGATCTTGGTGCCGCACTGGCGCACGATGATGTTGCCAGCGATCGCAGCCTGGCCGCCGAACATCTTGACGCCGCGCCGCTGGCCGCGGCTGTCGCGCCCGTTGCGGCTGCTGCCCTGCCCTTTTTTATGAGCCATCCGTTACACCCCTGCGACGATGTCGGTGACGCGCACCGCGGTGAAAGACTGCCTATGCCCCTGGCGGCGACGGTAGTTCTTGCGACGCTTCTTCTTGAACACGAGGATCTTCTTCTCTTTGTCCTGGCGGACGACCAGCCCGAGAACGCGGGCGCCGGCAAGCAATGGCGTGCCGACCCTGAGGTCGTCGCCCTCACGGGCAGCGAGAACTTCCTCGAATGAAATTTCGGCCCCGGGTTCACCGTCGAGCTTTTCGACGCTGATGATGTCTCCGGGCGCGACGCGGTACTGTTTACCGCCCGTGCGAATGACTGCGTACGTCATGAGATTACTCCCAAAAAGGAATCGCTGGGTTTAGAGGAAGCCGCCAACGTTGTCAATCGACACCGCGACACCGCGACACCGCGACACCGCGGCACCGCGACACCGCGGCACCGCGAGCAATGGTATCCTTCCCCCGCTGCCGCGACGGCGACGGACCGTGGAGCGAAAGCCCGCTTTCCCGCCGTGGCACTTCCCGCTAGACGAGAACGGGTCGCGACAGGAGAATTCATGACGAAGGCAACGGCTCCCGAATTGGTCGTCGTGCTGGTGACCGTGGGCAGCGTCGACGAGGGGGCACGCATCGCCCGTGAACTCGTCGAAGCCCAATTGGCCGCATGCACCAACGTAGTTGGTCCGATCCGGTCGATCTACCGGTGGCAGGGGGCCGTCCACGACGACGAAGAGTGGCAACTCATCATCAAGACCCGCGCAGCGCTGTTCGCCGCGGTCGAGTCGGCCGTGCGAGCATCCCATTCTTACGACAATCCCGAGGTCTTGGCCGTCCCCGTCGCCGCAGCCGCGCATGCGTACGGCGACTGGGTCATCGCGGCGACCCGGGATGGCGCCGAGGTACCGCCGTGATCACAGCACCAGGCTGGCGATCATGAACTTCATCAGAACGTTGCTCGCCGCGTGGTAGAGCGCCGGCACCCAGACGTTGTCGGTACGCGCCCGCAGCCAACCGTACAACAGCCCCGGGAAGGCGGTCACCAACCGCGCCGGGCCGCCATGGAGAATGTGGCACACTCCGAACAGGAGGGCTGCCAGCGGCAAGCCGATGCCGACCTCGGCGCCGAGGAGACGCCAACGCCGGTCGGACGCCCGGTCGAGTTGGGTCTGGAGGTAGCCGCGAAAGAAGACTTCCTCGGGCAGGGCGATCAGCACGAACTGCTCGAAGACCAAATACGGGAGCCCGTCGGGTAGCGTCGGCTCGAAGCGAGCGCCCCAGAAGAGGTGGGCGAGCGCGTAGTGTCCGACCATGTACGGCACGAATACGGCCAGACACACGATGAGGTGAAACGCCACCCCGGCCGGGCGCCCGCGCGCCATGCCGTACGCCTCCAAGGGACGGTTGCGCAACGAGAGCCACAGCACCGGCAAGACGAGCCAGAGCGTAGAAATGCCGAGCCCGTACGCGAGCGCAAAGGTGACACCGAGCAGCGCCAGGCCCTCGGCGATCGGTCCGAGCCGCATCGGGCGACTACTTGCCGGCGACCGTCATGCGGCGGATCTTCAACGTCGGCGCGCGCGTCGCGCCGCGCAGGTCCAGGTCGTTGGCGACTGCCTCGATGTCCTGGAACATCGTCAGGAGATTGCCGGCGATGGTGATTTCTTCGACCGGGAACGCGAGTTCTCCATCTTCGATCCACATTCCCGCGGCCCCGCGGGAGTAGTCGCCGGTCGTCGAGTTGACGCCGAAGCCGATCAACTCGGTCACGTACAGTCCACGCGAGACCGAGCGGATGAGTTCTTCCGGCGCCGCGGCCCCGGGCTGCAGGACGAAATTCGTCGTCGCCACGTGCGGCGCACCGCCTACCGACCGGCTCGCGCTCGCCGTGCTCGCGCGGCCGAGTTTGCGTCCTGAATAGGTGTCACAAAGATAGGTGCGCAGCTCGCCGTTTTCGACCACGACGTTGCGGCGCGTCGCCAACCCTTCGGCGTCGAACGGCTTCGAGCCGAGGCCACCGGGCATGCGGCCGTCGTCGACCACGGTGAAGAACTCGGGCGCAATACGCTGATCGAGTCGATCGACCAGGAACGACGTCCCCATGTAGATCGCGTCGCCGGAAACCGCACCGGCGAGGTGGCGCAGCAGGCCCGACGCCATCTCCGGATCGAACACCACCGGCACCTCGCAAGTCTCGACCTGGCGGCCGCCGAGACGGCGCAGGGCGCGTTCGGCCGCCCGTTTGCCGATGGCCTCGGGCGATTCGAGGTCGTCGACCCGATGCTTCGCCGAATACCAGTAGTCGCGCTGCATCGCGCCTTCGTGGCTGACGATCGGCACCGCCGACAGCGACACCGAGGAACTTCGGTAACTGCCGATGAACCCGTTGCTCGCCGCGTAGAGGATGCGCGCCGTCGACGCATGACACGAGCCACCGTCGGAGTTGGTGACGCGCGCGTCGAACGAACGCGCGGCGTCCTCAGCGCGGGTCGCCCAGCCGATGGCATCTTCGGCGGTGACTGCGGCGACGGCTTCGTCATAGAGGCCGAGTTCCGGCAGCTCGAGCAGCCGCGGCACATCGGCAGGTAGGCCCGAATGGGGGTCGGGTGCCGTGACCTTGGCGAGCGTGCTGGCGTCTTCGGCGAGGCGCCGCAGGGAATCGGCGGAGAAGTCCGCCGTCGAAGTCATGGCGCTGCGCTCGCCCGCAAACACGCGCAGTCCGAGGCGCTTCTCGCGCGCCTGTTTGAGCTTTTCCACCTCGCCGAGGCGCACCCCAACGTCGAGGGTATCGCCCTCTACCGCGACGATGTCGGCGGCGCTGGCACCGTTGCGGCGCACTTCGGCGAGCAGGAACTCTGCGATCTCTTCTAGCTGCTGGGTCATGGCGTCCGCTCTTTTACTGGTTTCAGGCGCGCGTGCCGCCGACGGTTAGACCGTCGATGCGCACGGTCGGCATGCCGACACCGACGGGAACCGATTGGCCGTCTTTGCCGCAGGTTCCAATGCCTTCGTCGAGCGCGAGGTCGTTGCCGACCATGGAGATGCGCTTGAGGACCTGCGGGCCGTTGCCGATCAGGGTGGCGCCCTTCACCGGGCGGGTGATCTTGCCGTCCTCGATCAGGTAGGCCTCGCTCGCCGAGAAGACGAACTTGCCGCTGGTGATGTCGACCTGGCCGCCGCTGAAGTAGGCGGCATAGAGACCGCGATCGACGGAGCGAACGATCTCGTCGGGCGTCGAATCGCCGGCGAGCATGAAGGTGTTGGTCATGCGCGGCATCGGAATGTGCGCGAAGCTCTCGCGGCGGCCGTTACCCGTTGGCTCCATGTTCATCAGGCGCGCGTTGAGGCGGTCCTGGAGGTAACCGCGCAGGATGCCCTTCTCGATGAGCACCGTGCGGCCGGTAGGGGTGCCTTCGTCATCCACGTTCAGCGAGCCGCGGCGGTTGGGCAGGGTGCCGTCGTCGACCACGGTGCAGAGTTCGGAGGCGACTTGCTTGCCGAGCAGGTCGCTGAAGGCCGACGTCTTCTTGCGATTGAAGTCTCCCTCGAGCCCGTGACCGATGGCCTCGTGCAAGAGGACCCCCGGCCACCCCGGCCCGAGGACGACCTTCATGTTGCCCGCAGGCGCATCTTCGGCAGCGAGGTTGCGCAAGGCCTGGTCTGCAGCCTCGCGGGTGATGCGCAGCCAACGATCGTCGTCGAGCAGGAAGCCGTATTCGACGCGGCCGCCGGTGCCCGCACTGCCCTGTTGGCGCTGGCCGTTCTCCTCGGCGATGCACGCGACGTTGAGGCGCAACAAGGGCTGGATATCGCCGACGACGCGGCCGTCGGAGCGGACGATGAGGACGATCTTGTGAACGACGCCGATCGAAGCGACGACGTTGCGGATGCGCGGATCGTGACGCCGTGCGGCGACGTCGATCTTGGCGAGCAGGTCGACCTTGTCCTCGATCGCCTGCTGGATCGGCGTGTTCTGCAGCGCGTAGAGATCGTGCGCGGCCCCTTCTGCGCGAACCTGCACCGGGCGCTCGGGTCCGCCTTCGTGAGCGATCGCCTGGGCGGTCTTGCCAGCGATCGCGAGGCTTTCGACGGTGACGTCGTCGGAGTAGGCATAACCGGTCTTGTCGCCGGCGACGACGCGGACGCCGACGCCCTGCGAGACGTGCTGGCTCGCGGATTTGACGATGCCATCTTCGAGACCGACCCCCTGAGTCGTGCTGAGTTCGAAGTAGAGGTCGGCGAGATCGGCGCGGCGGGCGAGTGCGGCACCGACGGTTCGTTCGAGTGCGGTCGCGTCGATTCCGAAGCGATCGAGGCAAAAGCGAACAGGTTCTGTGATGGCGAGGTCCGACGTCATCATCTTCCTTTCTAATAGAAGGGATTTATTGGGTTGATCTATCTTGGCCGGTAGCATACGAGTTCTGCGAGACCAATTCGATGCCGGTTCGAGAAAAGCGACGACGCCGATGAGCGAGATCTCCCTCGAGGCAAGAGGCTCATGCCTCCGCAGGCTCGTCGGCATGCGGGTCAATCTGTTTCGCGCGATGCACGACGCGCGCTTCCACATCGCCGAAGAGCAGACCTGCCTCGCCGCACGCAGCGGCGACTTCGCACTGATCGCGTGCATCACGTTCGACCCGGTGTTCTCCTACTACTATGTGCGCGAATGCGGCTGGTACGGCAGCGACCTGAGCCGCCTCTACGACGACGACGTCCCCGAGCCGGTGCAGAACGAGTTGCTGCAAACTCTTTCTTTCATTCTCGGTTGATCCCCATACGGCCCCGCGCAGCCGCTGCCGCGTTGGCGCGCATCCCCCAACCACAGATCGCCGCGTTGAGGGCACACGCCCAGGTGCCGACGTGGACGCCGCCGAGCTTGGTCACGCCGGCGGCGAACGAGGCGAGCACGATGACGGTGCCGACCACGAGCCCGCGCCACGCGGTCGCCGCGTTGAGGTGCGGCGACCGCACGCCGAGAATGATCAGCGGCCCAACCTGAATCAGTAGCTCCATTTTGATCTCGATCAGCCGCCACAGCGTCGTCGGCGGCTGCAGCGCCAGGACCGTGAGCAGAATCACGATCGCCCATGACGACAGCTTCGCAACGTTGGCCAAGGTCGCTTCGGCGATCGTGCGGCCGCGGATGTGGCCGATCAGGTCTACGGTCACGATCGAAGACAGACTGAGCAGGGCGGAATCGGCGGTCGACATCATCGCCGCGAGCGCGCCCACGAGCACGAGAGCCGTCGCCCACTCCGCAAGCCCGCCACCGGCGCCGACCACCGCGAGAAATGCCGGCATCACCCGATCGGTCGCCAACTCCGTGCCGCCGTCGAGAACGGCGTGGGCGGAGATGCCGACGAGGAGAACCACGAGAGTCGTGGCGAACGGCATGAACACCATCAATTGCAACGAACGCCGCAACGTCGCGGCGTCGCGGGCTGCATAGATCCGCTGGATCGCATGCGGGTACATCGCCGCGCCGAGGCCGAGCAGGACCATCGAACTGGCCCAGGTTCCGGTTTCGCTCCATGAAGGGGGCTGGACCAGTTCTGGGCGCGTCGCCAGGAGTTCGCGCACGATCGCGTCGAGGCTGCCGATCTGCGGCCACGCCATCAGCAACACGAGGGACAAGCCGATGAAGAGCATCGCGCCCTGGAGGACATCGGTCCAGGCGACACTGCGCATGCCGCCGAGACTCTCGTAGACGCCGATCACGAGGCCGAGCGAAACCACGCCGACCCAGTAGGGAATCTCGCCGCCGCTCATGCCGGCGACGAAGTGTCCGAGGGCGAGGAATTGGGCGTAGAGGTAGTTCAACAGCGACAGCGCCATGATCAGGCTGACGAGCATGGTCAGCCGCCTGTCGCCGTAGCGATGAGTCACCCAATCCGAAGGCGTGACGAAGCCGTGGCGGTGCGCGTCGCGGTGCAACTTCGGAGCAAACAGCAGGTAGACGATGACGACGGACATCATCATGCCGACGCTGAACGTCCAGCCGAATCCCATGCGGTAGGACTGGCCCGTATACCCGATGAAGGTATTGCCGCTGTATTGGGTCGCGTAGAGCGTGGCGAACAGCACGACCAGCCCGAGGTTGCTGCCCGCGAGGTAGAAGTCGGCGAGCGAACCGGCCTGGCGGCGTTTGAAGCCGCGCCAACCGAGGACGAGCAGCGCGACGAGATAGAGCGCGGCGATCAGCGCTGCAGGTACGCCTAGCGACACCTATCGGTCCTCCGCGCCCGGCTCGCGATCGGCGCCGGCCTGGGCGAACCACAAGCGGTCGATCGTGCAGACGGTGAGCACGGCAGCCGCGAGGTAGCAGGCGAGGGAGACGGCGGCCCACAGCGGCCAGCCGAGTACGATGATCTCGCCGCTCGAGGCGGGCCAGTACCACGGCACCGAGAGCACGAGGAGGACGAGATAGAGGGTCCAGATTCGGGTTGAGTTCATGCGCCGGGCACCGGCGGCGATTGTCTGCCGTCGGCCGGCGAAGTTCAAACCCCTGGGCAATGGGACCGATGAGCGGGTCGGTTCCCGGGTTGGAATGCTACGGATTGGGCTGGCCGCCGGCTTGGTCGGAGCCGACGGTCACGTGGGGACGCAGGGCGGCGAGCAACTTGTCGCCGATCCCGCGTACTTCGCGCAGGTCGTCGACGGCAGCGAAGGGGCCGTGGGCGTCGCGGAAGTCGACGATCGCGCGGGCCTTGGCGGCGCCGATGCCATCGAGCTGCTCGAGCTGCTCGATGGTGGCTTGGTTGAGGTCGACCGGCGCAGCCGCGGCGGCGGCGAGCACCGGTGCGAACAGGGTTGACGCGAGGAGGGCGAAGAGAACGATGAACGTACGAAAGCGACTCATGAACAATCTCCTTGTCTCGCCGGCCGCGACGCGACCGGCCGTTACGGGAACCGACTCCGCTCAGGAAAAATTATAGTGCCTTACATTGCTCTGACAAGTATACCCGTAAAATTTATTTTCGAGAACGGCCGAGAGAGAAGTTCCGCCTTGACAGCGTTTCGCGCTCGGGACTAAAAGCCCGCAAACGTCAGCAGCGCAAACGTCATCGGTGAAGGGGGCGGCATGAGGATTCTCAGGACGCGGGGGATGCGGTGGTGGACCGTCGCCATAGCGGTTTCGCTCGGCGGCGCCAGCACGGCGTCGGCCATCTACCTCGACAAGGATCGCGACATCTCGCTCCGCGCGCGCATCTACAGCCAAGCGGCCATCCGCATCGAGGACTCCGGCGGCGACACCGTGCCGACGACCAAGAAGGGGCAGCTCGTCCAGCACCGCAACTTCTATAACCCGGAGCTCGACGCCAAGCTCACGAAGTACACGAAGTGGATGCGCGGCGTCGGCCTCGGGGCCATCGCTCCCGACGACTTCAGCTTTCGCATTGCAGCCTGGGGCTTCTACGACGGCATCTACGACTACGGCTCGAGCCAGTTCAACCGCTCGCAACGCCAGGTCAATCGCGGCTATCCGAACCCGATAGGCCAGAACGCGTTTTTCATCCGGGGCGAGAAGTTCCGCTGCCCCAAGCGCGGCGGGCAGGACGCCTGCATCAACACCGACGACAAGCCGCTCGCATCGCTCGAAGAGATCTTCCCCGATCGTGAACTCCAGGAGCCGCGCGACATCTTCGCGAGCCGCGAGCGGGTGAACGAACTCTATCTGAACTACAGCAAGGGCCCGGTGTTTTTCCGGCTCGGGCGCCAGATCATCTCGTGGGGCGAGGCCGACACCATCGCCCTGCTCGACCAGAACAACCCATTCGACATCACCTCGGGTCCCCCGGGGGCGTTCCTCGACCTCGAGGAGTCGCGCATCCCGCTCTGGACGATCCGCGCCAGCTACAACCTCTTCGACAACATCGGCCCGTTCGCCAGCGGCTCACTCGAGGCGTATTGGGTTCCCGGCTGGATCGACACCAACACCGGCATCATCCCGCCGCTGACCGCAAGCCCCTACTCGCCGCGCGGCCAGGATCCGCAGACCACCATCAACTCGATCGTTCCCCCAGGTGCCCTGACCAACCACCAGTTCGTGCTCTTCGACGGTCAGCCGGAAAGAAAGTTCTCCAACAGCCGTTACGGCTTCCGCTTCCAGACCGTGATTGCGCGCGACCATACCTTCAGCACCTGGTTCTACACCCACTTCCCGAGCCAGCCCGCCGCGCGCTCGCTCGGATCGGTGCGCGTGGCGCAGCAAGACAACCAGACCAAGGGCTTCCTATTCGTCACCGAGACGGTTCACAGGCTCACGTCAGTCTACGGAATCGCAGACTCGTTCTACTTCGAACCGCTCGACAGCATCGTCCGTGCCGAAGTCGAGTACTTCGAGAACGAGCCGGGGTTCATCCCTTCGATCAGCCTCGGCGCATCGGACGACCCGAACGTCAATCCAGGGCTCGGGCTGCTGTTCCACAACGGCAGCGTTCCGCTGCAGGACATGATCCGCTGGGAACTCGGCTTCGACCGCTTTTTCTTCGTGCGTGCGCTCAACCCGGCCAACGCGTTCTTGCTGTCGACGGCAATCGTCGGCCACTGGAACGTCGACGAAACCGGTCGCAAGGACTTCTATGCCGTCGGCCAACGCAAGCCGGGCCGGCTCGGCAACTTCACCGATGACTTCGTCGATCTCGAGCAGGTCGAGGCATTCCTCAACGTCCACATCGAGAACCAGTGGCGCCACGGCAAGATCTTCCTCGGCTTCACCGGCATCGCCCACAGCCGCGGCACCTGGGCGGCATTACCCGAGGCACGCTACCGCTTTAGCGACTCGCTGCTCTTCTCGACCAAGCTCGTTCTCATCGGCGGCGAGTTCGCGAGCATCGGTCAATTCAAGGACCGCGACCAGATCTCGTTTCGCGCGACGTATCAGTTGAACTAGCGGGGTGGACGGCGGCCGCTTCGGGAGGGGCCTTCAGAGCCCCGCAGGGGCGGCCCCCACGGGCCAGGGGCACCAAGCCCCTGGCTTTCCCTCCCGCGCGGCTGCGCAGCTCGCAAGCCGGCGCACGACCAGCATCGCCAGGGGCTCACACCCCTGGCTCACCGATAGCCGCCCCTCGCGGGGCTGCAGATTTCAGCCGCGCGCCAGGCTGGAGCCTGGCGTTCCCGGGGAGACACTAAACGTAGAGGAGCACCGACGCGGTTAGGACCCACAGGAGGACGTCGGCGAGCAGAGGCTTGTCGCTCAGCAGAATCTGGGTCGGGTTACCGCCTTCTTCGCGCTGGTGGACCAGGTAGAGGTAGCGGAAGATTCCGTACAGAACGAACGGGATCGTCAGGTAGAGCATCTCCGTGCCGAGCTTCTCCTGCACTTCCGGGGACACGGTGTAGATGGCGTAGGCGACGACGGTCGACGCGGTCACCACCGAGATCATCTGGTCCAGGAAATACGGGCTGTATTCCCGCAGACTCGCCCGGTGGTCGGTCGCCTTGGTCTCGAGCAGAGTCAGCTCGTGGCGGCGCTTGGAGAAGCCGAGAAACAGCATCAAGAGAAACGTGCAGATGATCAGCCACGGCGACACCGGCACAGAGATCACCACGCCGCCGGCACCGGCGCGAATGACGAAGCCGGCAGCGATCGCCATGACGTCGAGGATGACGATCTCCTTCAGCCAGTAGGTGTAGGCGAACTGCAGCGCCAGGTAGAACGCGAGCAACGACCAGAATGGCCCGCCGAGAAATGCCGCAACACCGAGTCCGCCAATCATCAACCCCGCCGCCAGGACGACCGCGACCTGCTTGCTGACACGGCCGGACGGCAGTGGTCGCAACCGCTTGCTCGGATGCTGACGGTCGCGGTCGCAGTCGCGCAGGTCGTTCATGACATAGGCACCGCTGGCAACCAGACAGAACGACGCAAACGCCGCCAGCACCAGAATCACGTCGGGCAGGATGAACAGGTGTTTCGAGAAGATGAGCGCGGCGAACACGACCGCGTTCTTGGCCCACTGCGACGGACGCATCAGCCGCAGCAGATCAGCTACGGTAGAACCATCACTAGCGGGGGGCATCGTCGACGACTCGGTCGGTTCGGCCATGGATGGAGACTCGTTCGGCTCGGGCGACAGCGCTCAGCTGAACAGCACCTTCGCGAGTTCCGAGCGGTAGTGCTCGACGGTTGGATCGCCCGCTCCGAGCACCTCGAAGATGTCGAGCATCGCCTGGCGCGCGCCGCCGGCGCGAAAGGCGCGGTCGCGGCGGATCACTTCGAGAAGCTCGGCGAGTGCCTCTTCATAGCGGCCCGCGGCTGCGAACGCCTCGGCAAGCGAGAACCGTGCCTCGAGATCGGTCGGGTCCGCCTCCAGGCGTTGGCGCAGGGCGTTCTCGTCGAAATCGCCGCCGGCGCTCAGGCGGATCTCGGCCGCGAGTCGCTCGGCGTTCTCGCTCTGCGGGCCCGGTAGTACGCGCCCGAGCAGCTCGAGCGCGGCTTCCTTCTCGTCGCGCTCGGCGAGAATCGCCGCGATCCCAACGAGCGCAGTGTCGCAGCGGCCATCGAAGTCGAGCGCGCGCCGGTACTGTTCCTCGGCCTCGGCAATCTTTCCGGTGCTCGCCAGCCGGCCCGCCTCGGCGGCGACGCGCTCGGCGACCGAGGGAAGCACCTCCTCGATGAAGCGCCGCAGTTCGGGCTCGGGGACGGCGCCGACGATCTGCGCCACCGCACGCCGGGCGCGGATGCCGACCAGCGTCGGGATACTCTGAATACGAAAGGCCTGCGCCAGCCCGGGGTTTTGGTCCATGTTGACCTTTGCGAGTACGAACGCGCCCGCGTACTGCTCGGCCAAGCGCTCGAGCAGGGGTCCGAGGGTGCGGCAGGGGCCGCACCACGGCGCCCAGAAATCCAGGATCACCGGCACTTCGGCCGAACGCTCGAGCACCTTGGCCTCGAAGTCAGCGTCGCTCGCAACTATGGTCCACTCGTTCATCGTCTATCCCGGGCAGCCACCCTTCCTAATCTCAGCGGCGCACCGGTGCAACTGCGGCGCGTGCCGCGTTGACCGATTTGTCTGCGCTTTATAGGTTCGACCGTCTTTGCTGAGGAGGCCGTCGTGGAGTGGATGACCATTACATTGGAGATGTACCGCCGGGTTTTCGCACGCGCGGCGACGTTGACCGCGAAGAACTGGCCCGTGCTCGGCAGCATCTTCGCGTACTGGGCCCTGTTGACCGGAGCCAATTTGCTGCTCGTCGCCCTCGGGGTGTTCGGCGGGCCGCTGGCCCTGGTCGGCGGCGTCGCCCTCAACATCTTGCGGGCCGCCTGTTTCGGCTCGTTCCTCTACCTCGTGGAGATGATGGTGCAGACCGGCCGGGTTTCGCTCGACGATTTCAAACGGAGCTTCGGCGTCTATCTCTGGGACGTGGTCGGCGTGATGTTCGTGTTCTGGGTGATTTTCATGGTGCTGACCCCGATCCTCACCCAGATGCCGCAGGGCTGGACATATCTGGCCCTGCTCAATCTCGTCCTGTTCATATTTTTCAACGCGATCCCCGAGCTCATCTACCTCGGCCACTTCTCGTCGTTGGCGTTGCTGTCGGAGAGCTACAAGTTCATCGGTAGCAACTGGATCGAATGGTTCCCGGCGACCGTTCTCGCCGGATTGTTCATGTACGCGGTGCTCCGCGTTCCCGGCCTCGGGAGCGTGCCGTTCCTGCAGGACGCCATCATCTACCTGCTGCTGTATTTCGCGATGGTGTTGCGCGGCCTGCTCTTCCTCGAACTTTATAATTCGAGCTACCGTTCGCGTGCGTTTCGCTACCGTGCCGGCGCCAAGGAGGCGCGGAGATAGGGCCGGGTACGAGACCCGACCCTATCCTTCAGGCGGCGCGCTGTTGCGGCGCGTCGGCGATCACGAAGCCATTCAAGGCATAATCGATCGGGGCGGGTATGCCCGCGATATCGATGGCGAAATTCATGATGCACCTCCGTTGGGCACCCGCGCCGACGCACGCGCGTGTGCGTGACGGGGTGCCTCAGTTTCGCGCGCTCCCCAGTGAGGCCGCGCCCATGTTGATGGTCCGCATTCTTCCTACCCGGCGTACGCCACGCTCTGGCCGCTGTGGCGGCTCGCCTCGGCGAGGTACTCGAAGCTCTCGCCGCGACCTTCGCCCAGGAACCACTCCATCGGCCGGCCGGTGTAGCAGGCGATCCGGAACAGGACCTGCGTCGAGGGCACGCGTCCGTTCATGTAGTTGTAGAGAGCCGAGAGGCTGACGCCGATGTCGTAGGCGAACGCCTTGGGCTCGTCCGCGACAACCTCCTTCAACCGTTGAGAAACGTAGAGTGGGTCAATCTGGCCCATGTTTGCCCTCCTTCTGCGACCACCCCGGGGCCGGGTGATCGTTGCCTCTCGCTGCCGCCGCCCCGCGCGGCGTGAATAAAAAAAAGGCCACCGAACCTCGAGGTCCGGTGGCCTTTTTCCAGAGTTGGGGAATCTTGATTAGATCGAGGATTCCTTCTCCCAAAGGCCACCGGACGTCCACTTCCCGCGAATCTTCGCAGTAGCGCTAGCTACTACGGCGGCGCAGAAGCCCGCGGCGACGCCGGCGAACGCGATTACACGCGCATCGAGATGCGTGTTCATCGAGTTCATCGTGTGCAGCGAGCTGTTCATCGGGTCCAATCCGTAACCTTTGAGATGATGCGTTTTAATCACACGCCCCTTGAAGAATGCAAGCCATTCCTTTCCACGCTCGTGGACAACCCTGCCGGCCTTGGTGCGCCGCGGTGGTTGTGGAATAACCGCGCGTGGCCGACATACGAAAACTCCGCGTCGGACTGGTCTTCGGCGGGCGCTCGGGCGAACACGAAATCTCGTTGCGCTCGGCGCGGTCGGTCGTGCACGCGATCGACCGATCGAAGTACGACATCACCCTCATCGGGATCGATCACGACGGCGGCTGGCAACTCCTCGACGAGAGCGAGTTCGCCGCGCTGACGGCGGTCGACAACAGCGCCGTAGTGGACAGCGGCAGACCGGTCGCGATGCTGCCGGTCCCGGCGCAATCGAAGTCGATCCCGATCGCCGGCGCGAACGCTCCGACCCTGGACGTCGTCTTCCCCATCCTCCACGGCCCCTACGGCGAAGACGGTTCCATCCAGGGATTTCTCGACCTCGCCGACCTCCCCTATGTCGGCGCTGGTGTGCTCGGCTCCGCGGTCGGTATGGATAAGGACGTGCAGAAGCGCCTGCTACGCGATGCGGGCCTGCCAGTCCTGCCCTTCGATACCGTGTCGCGGGCGCGGCACGATCGCAACGCGGGAGCCGTCGCTGCAGCCGCGGCAGCGCTCGGCTACCCGGTGTTCGTCAAGCCGGCGAACCTCGGCTCCTCCGTCGGGGTGAGCAAAGTCGACGCGGCTGAGGACCTCGATGCGGCGGTTGCGCTCGCCTTCGCCTACGACAACAAGATCGTCATCGAGAGGGGAATTGCTGCGCGCGAGATCGAGTGCGCGGTTCTCGGTAACGACGAGCCGGAAGCATCGGTTCCCGGCGAGATCGAAGCGAACGCCAGCTTCTACTCCTACGCGGCGAAGTACATCGATCCGCAGGGTGCGGTGCTGCGCATCCCCGCCGCCATACCCCCGGAACTCGCGGTCCGCGTGCGCCAGCTCGCGGTGCAGGTATTCCAGGTGCTCGACTGCGCTGGCATGGCGCGGGTCGACTTCCTCCTCGACAAGCAATCGGGCGAACTCTACGTCAACGAACTCAACTCGATTCCCGGCTTCACCACGATCAGCATGTACCCGAAGCTCTGGGAGCATTCCGGCCTGCCCTACCCCGCGCTCATCGACCGGCTGCTCACGCTCGCCATCGAGCGCCACGCCGCGCGCAGCCGCTTGCGCAAGACCTTCGGCCCACTCGGCTAACGTCGGCGGCTCAGCGCCGTAGCGCTAAATCGGCCGCCGCACGCAAGCCGAGCAGGTAGCTCTGCGCGCCAAAGCCGAGCACCTGACCGACCGCGATATCGGCGATCAGCGAGTGGTGGCGAAACGGCTCGCGCTTGTGGATGTTCGACAGATGCACCTCGACCACCGGCACGTCTGCGGCGATCAAGGCGTCGCGGATCGCGATGCTGGTGTGCGTGTAGGCGGCCGCATTGATGACGATGACCGAATAGACACCGCGTGCCGCCTGGATGCGGTCGACCAGCAGCCCCTCGGAGTTCGATTGGAAGGTGTCGAGCCCGACACCGAGTTCCTCGGCCAACTCCGCCAGCCAGCGGTCTATGTCGACGAGTCGATCGGTGCCGTAGATCTCGGGCTCGCGGGTGCCGATCAGGTTGAGGTTCGGCCCGTGTAGGACCAATACGCGCGGCCGCGGCCGGGTGCGACCAATCGCCGTCGTTTTTTTCGCGGGCATGGCGCGCCGTGTAACAGAGGGGCGCGCCAAGTTCCAGCGCCGGTGCCCAAACCGAACGAGCGTCAGACGGCCCGCAACGCATCGACGTGCGCTGCAATGTCGGCCATACCCAGCCGTGCAAAGCGCGTCTTGCCGATTTCGCACATGAGCACGAATTTCACCCTGCCCGCGCTCACTTTCTTATCCCCAGCAACGGCGTCGGCGAGCGCCGCGCTCGTCAAACCGTCGGGAATCGCGACCGGCAATCCGGCGCGTTCGAGCAGGGCGACGACTTGTTCGGCTGCCGCAACGTCGCACACGCCCAGCCGCGCCGACACGCGCGCCGCGAACGCCATACCGATCGCCACCGCTTCGCCATGCAACAGGTCCGTGTACCCGGTCAGGTTCTCGACCGCGTGTCCCAAAGTATGACCGAAGTTGAGCACCGCGCGCAGGCCCGACTCGCGCTCGTCTTCGGCAACGACGCTCGCCTTGATCTGACAGCAACGCGCGACCACCGCACGCAGCACCGTGGCATCGAGTTCGAGCAGCGCATCGAGTTGGCGCTCGAGCTGCGCAAACAGGTCGGCATCGAAAATCACGGCGGTCTTGATCACCTCGGCGAGGCCGGCGAGAAGTTCGCGACGCGGCAGCGAAGCGAGCGTATCGAGGTCGATGACGACGAGATTCGGCTGGTAGAAGGCGCCGATCAGGTTCTTACCACGCGCGTGATTGACGCCGGTCTTGCCGCCGACGCTCGAGTCGACTTGCGCCAGCAGTGTCGTCGGGATCTGGATGAAGGGCACCCCGCGTAGCACCGTCGCCGCGGCAAATCCCGCGACGTCACCGACGACCCCTCCCCCGAGCGCGATGATCGGCCACGTTCGCTCCGGCCGGGTAGCGAGAACCTGGTCGTAGATCGAGGCCAGCGTGCCGAGATGCTTGTGCTCTTCGCCGTCGGGGATCTCGACGCGGGTCACGGCGAACCCCTGCCCCTGCAGCGACTCGATGACAGCCCCTGCGTACAGCCCGCCGACGGTCGGATTCGTCACCAGGTACACCTGCCGGGCGGTGAATCGGGCGGCCAATTCAGCCCCGATGCCCGCAAGCATGCCGGTCCCCACGAGAATCGGATAGGACCGCTCGCCGAGGTCGACGGTCAGCGTTTCCACCGCGATATTGCCCGGTTCAAGCACCACGTTCCCCCTGTACAGCGCGCTCCGCTAGAAGCCCGACGATGCTCTCGACGACTTCCGCAATCGTGCGGCCGGTCGTGTCTATTTGATAGTCGGCACGCGCATAGGCGTCGTGCCGCGCCGCGAGCAACTCGCGCACCCGCTGCTCGCGATCCTCCGTGGCCAACAACGGCCGGCGCCGGTCGCGACCCGTCCGGCGCAGAATCTCCGCGACGCTCGCGGTCAGACAAATGATCGGCCCGCGCCGGTGTGCCGTCGCATAATTCTCGTCGGCGACGATCGCGCCCCCACCGAGAGCGACCACGGCGTCGCGCTCTGCCAGCTCCACCAGGGCTTCGGCCTCGGCTCGCCGGAATGCCGCCTCGCCGCGGTGCGTGAAGATGTCTGCGACGGACATCCGCTCACGCCGTTCGATTTCGGCGTCCGCGTCGACGAACGGCTTACCGAGACGCGCGGCCAGCGCACGCCCGACCGTGCTCTTTCCCGTCCCCATGAATCCCGTGAGAAACACCGCATTCATCGCTTCCGCTCAGACCCTCGCCCTTGGATTCCAATTCACCCGGCGCCGTCGACCGGCGGCTCGACGGCCGCCGGCACAGTACCGAGAATCCGCGGCGTGATAAACACGAGCAGATCTTCGCGCCGTGTCGCCCGCTCGGTCCCCTTGAACAACCAGCCGATCCCGGGCAAGTCGCGCAGGAAGGGAACCCCGGACATGCGGTGGTCGGAGGTATCCGCATAGATGCCACCAAGCACCACGGTCTCGCCGTCGGCGACGACCACCCGCGAGGTCGCTTCGCGACTCGTCTCCGTCGGGATGCCGTCGACCTCGCGACTGAAGTCCGCCTGGCTCGACTTGACGAATAGATCGAGAACCACGCGCTGGCCGGCGACGATCCGCGGGGTGACGACCAGCACGATGCCGGTTTCGATCTTCTCCGTCGCCGCCGACGGAAAGACGCCGGAGGCGTCGTCGGTACGCACCAAGGTGTCGGTCGATGGCAGCTTCACCCGAATCACGGTCAAGCTCTTGATCGTCGCAGGCACGCTGTTGAGTGTAACCACACGCGGCCGCGACACGACGCGCGCCTGCCCCTCGCGCTCGAGTGCGGAAAGCCGCAACGCCAATGCCTGCGACCCGCCGAGTGCGCCCCATGCGACATCGAGCGCACTACCTGCCAAGGGAACTACCGGCGCCGGAAAGGAGCCAATGAGCGGCACGCTGTCGATGCTTTCGCCGACCCCGCTGCCGCCAACTTCGACGTCGGGTTGCTCACTCCCGTCGGCTCCGGTTCGGGAGCCGAACGCGCCCCGGTAGCCCCACTGGATCCCCAGCGCGAAACCGGTGTCGGCGCTGGTCTCGACGATTTCGGACTCGATCAGCACCTGCTGCGGCAGTCGATCGAGCTGCGCGACGAGTCCTTCGACCCGAGCCAGGCGCTCGGGAACATCGGCAACGAACAAGACATTGGCACCGGGATCGGCGAACATCAGACCGCGATCCGAGAGGAGATCCGCACCACTCGTCCTCTCGGATCCTTCTCCGACGAGGAGTTCCGCAATCACCTTCGCATCTGCGAAACGCATCGGGATGATCGCCGTAACCAGAGGAGCCGCCTGCTCACGCGCATCATGCAACCGTCGCACCGCTTCTGCCGCGGCGATCCCTGCCGCAGTCGTTTCGACACGCACGACCCCACCGGTGCGCTCGACTTCGAGTCCGGCGGCGCCCGCGACGACCGCCAGCGCCTCCTCCCAATCGCGCGCCGCGAAGCGCAGCGTCACCGTGCCGCCGACATCGGCCCCCGCGCTGAACGCAAATCCACCGGCATCCGCGAGCAAGCGCAACACGTCGAGGACGTCCGCCTCTTTGAAGTCGAATGACAGCGATGACGGGGATTCGTGCAGCAGCGCCGTTGCCATATCGTGCCCGACGACGGCGAATCCGGGCGCCGCAACCAACGCCACCAGACATGCGGTGATCGCGACTTTTTTCATTCCTCCATCTCCGCATCCGAACCGTCGGCCGCAGCGACGGCGAGTTCGACGACAATCTCGCTACCGCCGTCGATGCGCTCGAGACGAACAAAGTCCGATTCCACCCCGAGCACGCGCAGGCCCTTCGTCGGTAAGGTAGCGCCCGGCTCGACGATCAAACCGACACCGGTAGCGTCTTCCAGAAGGGCGACGCTGCGCTCGGGGGAGTGCATGATCCCGGCCAGGCGGAGTTGGGTGCCGAGCGCGTCATTTCCGGATTCGTCGACGCGCGCCGGTCGCTCGAACGGATCGCGCACGGCAGCTACCGCCGGTGTAGGCGCAGGCGCCGACGCGATTGCCGAACCGAACACCACGACCCAAGTGGCGACCAGGAATGTAGCTGCCCTGTTCATTCCGGCTCGCGCCAAGCCGGCAAAGATCCGGCGGCCACAATCGCCTCGGCTTCGACCCGCGCAGGGTTAGCACTTCCGTCGATGTGGCGCAGGACTAGCGACTTCACCCGGACCGGCGCTGCGCCGGCAGCGAGATCGGTGAGCGCGGCCAGACTCGCCGCGTACGATCCGCGCCAACGCAACTGCAACTCGGGCGGCCCGCCGGCGATCTGCTCGACCGCTTTCATCTCCACCAGCTGTACCAATCCAGACTGCAACGACGCGACGACATGGCGGCCGAGGGTCGCGCGGTCTTGCAGCAACAGCGCGCGCCAGGGCTTGGCCGCTGCAGCAACGCCCCGATAGTGACGCTGCTGCGCACGGAGAATGGCGATCTGTGCGCGCTCGGCTTCGATCGCAGCGAGGAGTTCCTCTCGCTGATCGTCGAACGCGGCCATGCGGGTCTCGCGTTGGACACCGACGTGCCAAATCCCGACCCCGAGGACGAGCGCGAGCACCAGCAACCCTGCAAACCAACTGCTCCGCGCATGCACGACCATCGAGGCGTCCTTCAGGTCTCGGCGCGGACGACGAATACCACCGGCGTATCGCCCGCGCCTCCGGCCTCGACTTCCACCGTGCCGATGCCCTCGTGATGTGAAAGGCGCGCCACGAAGTCTGCTACCGCCTCGCCCGACCACGCCGCGCCACGGAAACCGAAGTGCATTTCGGCGAAGGAAACCTCTTCGAGCCACGCATCGGCAGGCAGCGCGGCGGCGGCGAATTCGACTTGCGCGACGAGCCTCTTGGTTCGCGCCGCCAACGAC
>Ga0163153_10003095_pt1 | contig 22835 bp, 22 predicted proteins | sample OliLakLV19MP6IB1_FD_148629 | JGI IMG/M metagenome (GOLD analysis project Ga0163153, IMG submission 148629) | Freshwater microbial mat bacterial communities from Lake Vanda, McMurdo Dry Valleys, Antarctica - Oligotrophic Lake LV.19.MP6.IB-1 | ecosystem: Environmental > Aquatic > Freshwater >...
GGCAATCAGCGTCGTCAACTTCGCCCCGGTCACTCCCAGGACGATACCCAAGACGCCTCCCACCAGGCTCAACGTCATGGCCTCGATCAGGAATTGCATCACGATGTGCCGGCGTTTGGCCCCCACCGCCATGCGGACCCCAATCTCTCTCGTCCGTTCCGTCACGGACACAAGCAAGATATTCATGATGCCGATCCCGCCGACCAAAAGGGACACGGAAGCGATGGCAAACAACATCATCGTCAAGGTCTCACTCGTCCCTTCTTGAACTTTTCCTATATCAACCTGCGTCCTGATTGTGAAATCGTCTTCCTGCTCCGCCTGAAGCCTGTGGCGTGCCCGCAATACCTCTCGAATCTGCTCCGCAGCCATCGGCAAATCCTCGACCTGATCGGTCGAGCCGAACATCGCTCCGACCGACCCGATAAATGATGTGCCGAATACTTTTCGCTCCGCGGTACTGAAGGGAATAAAAATCACGTCATCTTGATCAGACCCTTGCGCAGATTGGCCTTTCGGCGCAAGCACCCCAATGACGCGGAACGGGACGTTCTTGATGCGAATCACTGCCCCCACCGGCTCTTCACCCGGTTCAAACAAATTCCCGACGATCGTTTGACCGATGAGCGCGACTCGGGCGGCACTTTCCACGTCTGTCTGCGTGAAGGGATCTCCACTCGTAAAGGACCAGTCCCGAATGGTGAGGTAGCTCGGTGAGACACCATTCACCGTCCCGTTCCAGTTTCGGTTCCCATAGACGATTTGCATCACATCGCGCTTGGACCATCCAGTATCGGACAGCAAGGGAATGCGCTTCTTCAGGTCTAAGGCATCGGACACCGTCAGAGTCACGGCACTGCCTTGACTCCCTCGTACACCGCTTGCCGAGGTCACTCCGGGGAAGATGATAATGACGTTTGTCCCCATCGTCGCAATTTGCGCTTGCACGGCCCGTTTAGCACCCTCGCCGATACTCACCATCGCAATGACTGCTGCCACACCGATAACAATCCCAAGCATCGTCAGACCGGCACGCATCCGATTCCGAGCCAAGATCCGCAGTGCAGTTAGAATGGTGAGCCACACAAACGCCGACATCTAGACCCCCACTGGGCTCGGTGTTGACCGCGTTTTGGTCAAGCGGTCGCTTAACACCTGCCCGTCTTTGATCACGATCTCTCGTGCAGCATAGGCGGCAACATCCACCTCATGCGTCACCAAGATGATCGTAATCCCTTCGTCGCGGTTCAGCGCTTCCAGAATTCTCATAATTTCCTGGCTCGACTGGGTATCGAGGTTGCCGGTCGGCTCATCGGCAAGGAGCAACGAAGGCGCGGTCACCAGTGCCCGTGCGATCGCCACACGCTGTTGCTGCCCTCCGGACAACTGGGTAGGGTAATGGTGCTCTCGACCCTCCAGCCCCACCCGTCCTAATGCTGCAGCCGCTTGCGCTCGTTGCTCTTTGAGCGAGAGCCCCCGATAGAACAACGGAAGCTGCGCATTCTCGAGCGCACTGGTCCTGGGAATGAGATTGAAGCTCTGAAAGACAAACCCGATCTGCTGATTCCGGATCCCGGCCAACTGATCAGGCTTCAGGTTGCTCGCCTCTATCCCGTTTAATCGATAGCGCCCCTTTGTCGGTTGATCGAGACAGCCAAGAATATTCATCAGGGTGGACTTGCCTGAACCGGAAGACCCCATGATGGCGACAAACTCACCCTGTTCAATCGTGAGGCTCAACCCGCGCAAAGCCTGGACTTCCATGTCGCCAACCCGATAGATCTTCCACACATCTTCGCACTGGATGAGCGCGCTCATCGTCGTATCCCGTGAAGTGTGTGTCGTGAATATCCATCATGCTCTCTGTTCAATGTTAACAATTCAATTGAGCATTGTAATCGAGCATTGAACATCCCTCGGATACATGTTTCACACATACTACATTCCACGGTTGCGCTGGGAGCCCCGCTGCCCACCGCTCCCAAACCCTGGAGGCAGATCGCTTCCGCCACGCTCCCCTTTGGGCCGGTCGATCCCCACAACGACCAGGGTGCCTTCAGCCAGCTCCTCCGACAAGATCTCCGTCACCACCCCATCAGAAATACCCATGTGGACATGAATCGGCTCGGGTTCCCCGGTGGATCCTTGCTTCCAGACTGTGCGGCTTGGTGCCTGAGTCCCTCTGCCGGCTCCTGCCGACGGCTCTGCGCCTTTCTCTTTGGTGGGTTTACCAGCAAGCTTGGCGCGATCGACCTGGCCCGACGTCGGAGGGGTGAATCGCAACGCAGCATTCGGCACTTTCAGCACGGCATCTCTTTGGGCCACCACGATGGAAACGTTCGCGGTCATCCCTGGCTTCAGGCGGAGATCCTGATTATCGACGTTGACCACCACATTATAGGTCACCACATTTTGTACATTGATCGGCGAAAGACGAACCTGGCGGATCGTCCCGGAAAATTGATACCCTGGGTACGCATCAACCGTGAAGGTGGCCTCTTTCCCCTCGGTAATCCCTCCGATATCCGACTCACTGACGTTGGTATCGACCTGCATCTTTGTCAGATCGAGGGCGATCAAGAAGAGGTTCGGTGTGGCAAAACTCGCCGCGATCGTTTGACCAACCTCCACGTTTCTGGCGACCACAATCCCATTCACCGGCGAGCGAATCACGGTGTACTTTAGCTCCAACTCCACAGCATTCAACGCCGCCTCGGCCTGTTTGACTTGCGCCGCTGAGACGTTCATCTGTGCCTCAGCAGCCTGGAAATTCGTCACGGCCACGTCGACGTCGTTCTGAGAGACGAACTGTTGCGCTATCAATGATTTCACCCGATCGAGTTCGCGGTTGCGTTGAGCCAAATCGGTTCGGGCGCGTGCGGTATTCGCTTTCGACATATCAAGGTTGCTCGCCGCTTGATCTCGACGCGCTCTGAGAGGCTCCGAATCGATGACGGCCACGATATCGCCGGCTTTGACCACCGAATTGAAATCGGCATGCAGGCTCTTGATCATGCCGGACACCTGCGTTCCAACCTGAACCGACACGACAGGATTGATTGTTCCCGTGGCCGTCACGAGCGAAATCACGGGACCTCGCTCGACTGCGGCGCTCCGATAGCGAACCGGGGTTTTGCGCTCTCCATTGAAGAACACATAGCCTCCAATGGCCAGTCCTACCGCCAGGACACTGATGATCAAAATGGCTCGTCGCATCGACTCATTCTCCTACGTTCTCCACCGATACAGCATGCATTGTATCAACACGGTAGGAGGGAATCACCTGGCTGAGACCGCCTCCTGACGGCTCTACCAGGTTACAAAAACCTTTTCGGCATAGCAGACTTGATCATGTACTGGCCAACACGTGTGGAACACACTGAGCCCACCCTGCAGGATGCTCAAAAAGGCCGCTCAGCAAGGCCGCAGCGAGTGAAGACCGGAGGCGTGCCCTCTGGGGCGCACGGTGCGACGAATAAGGAGCACCAAGTCTGTGCGTGCCGCCGAGTGGTGTGGCGGCCGGGTTCCCGTTGAGGATCTGAACGATGCGAGAACGAAGCATGGGGAAAGGCGCGTCTCGGCGCGCCGGGGTCTGGCGGGTGAGAAGAGCGGCTTTTCAGCATCCTGCCCAAATGACAAACAGGCCGTCCGCCGATCGGCGGACGGCCTGTCAGGCATACCGAACTATGACTCCAATTAGGGACTGACGCTGATACGCTCCTTGATCAAATCAAATGTTTCCTTGGGCAATACATTCTTGGCAACCAACTCACCCTTCACCCGATACGGACGATTCGTCACAATACGATCCGCCACATCTTTGGAGAGACCAAGCACGAGCACCATATCACCGGCAGCTGCCTTATTCACATTCATGGAAGAAGACAGGGGTTGAGAGTCCTTCATCGCTGAGGGAGCAGACGCCCCTGATGGAGCGGGACTCACGGACGACACAGACGGTGGGGGAACCCCTGTCGCGGAACGTGACTGATCTTTCAACTCTTTTTGATAGCGAGCCACCAAGGATTTCAGCGTGTCGTTATGCCGCTTCACATCCTCGGACTCATGACGCAGGGCCCGATTCTGAGCAGAGAGCTGCCTCATATGCGCTTCGAGTTCCTTGGCCCGATCCTCGACACCGCCGCGTTCCTTGTCACGGCCATGTTGAATACGTTCAAGCTCATCCCTGGCGAGCTGGGCTTCGCTCCCGAATTTCACATTCAGGTCCTTGAGCGTCCTGACTTGTTGCTCCAACGCATTCTTTTGCGTACGAGCCAAGGCCAACTCGGACTTGGCCGAATCGACGTCGACCATCGCCTCTTCATACTTCGATTGACTGACACAGCCGACCATTGAGACTGCGCCGATCATCACGATCGCCGCCATCCATCCAAATTTCATGCGTGCCTCCCCTCACTGTGCGTGGTACCTGCAATCGATGCCGCCCCCAGCTCTTTCATCCAACAGACCTGACAAGGATGAGAGTGCAGGACAACACCTCTACGCTCCGTATTTGGTGTATGTCAAGCTTTCCATTTTGTCAACAGATTTGAGGTCCTCTGCTCTCATAGATCGTCGTGAAGGGCTGCGAAGATTCCTCTCGGGCTTGACGGGCTACCGCCACTTTGTGAATATGCCTGAGACTCGCCGTCTGGGCGGACAACCTAATCTCAGAAAGACATCGCATGAATGAGTGGGGTCCTGGTCTCGCCACAATCTTGGGTATTGTGGAGGGACTAACAGAGTTTCTTCCCGTCTCGTCGACCGGTCACCTCATACTCGTTGGCCACATTCTAGGGTTCGAGGGAGACCTCGCTGCCAGCGCGGAAATTTCGATCCAACTTGGTGCCATCCTGGCCGTCATCGCCTACGAGCGGCACAAGCTCGTGTCCATGATTGGACAAGCTGGCCGGGAGCAGCAGGACATCTCCACGATGATCCGAAGACGTGGGGCGACTCCATGGTCGAAAATTCTGATAGCCTCATGGGCGACTCACAAAAATCTCTGGTTCTTCTTCGGACTCGGACTTGCCTTCTTACCAGCCGCCGCAATCGGGTTCCTCACCCATAATTGGATCAAGAACCATCTCTTCACACCTCAGACGGTGGGTGCCTCCTCAATTATCGGGGGTTTTATTATTCTCGCGGTCGAAGCGCGCCGCGACCACGCGCGGATCCACCAACTGGAACAGGTCAGCCTGGCATCCGCATTCTGGATCGGCCTAGCCCAATGCGCCTCACTACTCCCAGGCATGTCACGATCAGGCTCGACCATCATTGGAGGTCTCTTAGTAGGATTGGACCGTAAAGTTGCGACGGAGTACTCTTTTTTTCTCGCCCTCCCCACCCTGATCGTGGCGACATGCTATCAAATGTGGAAATCTCGAGACGTGTTTCGACAAGAGGATTATTTTGCGCTCGGGATCGGGATGGTCGTATCGTTCATTGTCGCCTGGGTTGTGATTGCGGCCTTTCTCTCGTTTGTGAAACGCCATACACTCCGACCGTTTGCCTACTACCGAATCCTCATGGGCATCGCGGTCTTCTATATTTTCGGCTTTTAGCAGGATGCTGAAAAAGCCCGCCAGTTTCGTTCTCGTCTCATCGAAATCCTCAACGTACCCCTGAGGGTACGCCTCCGGGTTCGACTCGCCTGCGGCCTTGCTGGACGGCCTTTTTGAGCATCCTGCCAATGTTTGCCTATTGCCCAACCGTGCAGACCATAAAGTTTCCCATACACCTGTTTTTTTACTCCCGCACTGCCGGCACAATGCCAGCGGGTAATTGGACAGGTGCTTGGGGTTTCAGTTATTCTACGGTCGCTTTTGCCCAGTAATCAGTCTTGTGTGAGCCCCATGACTGGGAAAGTAATCAGCCTGATCGTATGGCTATTTTTTTGACGCACTATTAAGGGAGGATATCGCACAATGGCTCATGCCCAATCAGACACGGTGCATGTCTTCGACACATGGGTGAAGGGGACGAAGCGGCTGCTCCATTTCGACGTGATGACGACTGATGAGGCCACAGCGCTGACGCTCGCCAAGCAGCATCTGGCCAGCATTGGAGAGGGTGACGTGCCAGTGACTGTGAAAGAATGTCAATTTTGTCATACCGAACCACTCGTGATGTTCTCCCCAGAGCAGCAGCGACAATTCCGAGAGCAGGGTGGGTTCATCATCACCCTCTCAACCTAGCAGGCTAAGGGAAAGTGATGTCGGCCCGCTGGGAATCTACTGGCTTGTTGTCCTGGGCAACAAAACACGATCCCTCAGGATGATCAAAAAGACCAGACTTCCACCCACCCCGGCGCGCCAAGACGCGCCGTTCCGCAGGCAAGGCCGCAGGCGAGTCGAAACCGGAGGCGTACCCTCAGGGGCGCACGGTGCGACGAATAAGGAGCACCATGTCTGTGCGCGCCGCCGAGTGGTGAGGCGGTCGGGTCCCCGTTGAGGATTTCGATGAGCCGAGAACGACGCTGGCAGGCTTTTTCAGCGTCCTACTAAGAAGCTGGCGGGGACTCATGAGGCAAGAGGGGCACATCTTTCTTCTCAAAAGCAAAATGGATGATCAAGAAGACGACCCCCACACTGATCGCCGAGTCGGCGACATTGAAGGCCGGCCAATGGTAGGAGTCCACATAGACATCAAGAAAATCAATCACCTCGCCATATCGTAATCGATCGATCAAATTCCCGACCGCCCCTCCAAGAATTCCAGCAATACTGAGCTGCCCCATCCAATCTTTCTTCGGCAACCGGAAGAGAATCGTCCCCAATAGTGCCAGAGCAAACAGCGATGTCACCCCGAAGAACACCATGCGAAAGGCATCGCTGCTGCCGGCCAGCAACCCAAAGGCGGCACCGGGATTTCGGATATAGGTCAAGCTGAAGAGATTGGGAACAATCGGAATGGATTCATTCAGTCGCATCGACTGCACGATGGACAGTTTCGTCGCCTGATCGATCGCTACGATCGCACCGGCGAGCAGCGCCAGGAGCAGATAGCGAACGGCCCCTCGCATCACTGCACAGCCTCCACACACCGATCACAGAGTGTCGGATGGTTTGTGTCTTTCCCCACTGCGTCACGATAGTTCCAGCAGCGTTCGCATTTTTGGCTTTTGGACTTGGATACTACTACTGAAAAATCGGGCTTGAGTGGAAGATTGTGGACTTCTCTTAGCTCAACCCGTGACACAATAAGAATGGTGGACAAGTCCGTTTCATACCGCTTTAGAAACTCGTACTTCTCGGGATTTGCATGTATCCGTACATCACCCTCAAGCGAGGAACCTATAACCTTCTCACGACGTTGATCTTCTAAGGCTGCTTGCGCCGCTACTCTCACTTCCAACAGCTGCTCCCATCGCTGGGCCAACTCGACATCCTGCCATTGTGGCTGAACCTCCGGGAATGTGCTCAGATGAACACTGCTCACTCCAAAACGACATCCCTGCTGCGTGGCCAAAGTCCGCCAAATCTCTTCTGCCGTAAAACTCAGCACCGGAGCCATCAGCTTCGTCATGGCAAGGATGATTTCGAAGAGCACCGTCTGCGACCCGCGACGAAGAGGCGAGTCGGCCCGGAAGGTATAGAGCCGATCCTTCAGAATATCGAGGTACACAGCGCTCAGATCCACCGAGCAAAAGTTGTTGAGTGCATGGAAGATCGTGTGAAACTCAAACTCGTCATAGGACTTCTGAATCCGCGAGACCAGTTCGCTGAGCCGATGCAAAACCCAACGATCCAATTCAGGTAACTGCTCATACGGAACTCGGTCTTTGTCGGGGTTGAAGTCATACAGATTACTTAGTAAAAAACGACAGGTATTCCGAATCTTTCGATAGGCCTCGATGAGGTGTGTCAGGATTTCAGGAGAAATCCGAAGATCATCGCGATAGTCCTGCGCCGAGACCCACAGACGCAGAATTTCTGCGCCCGATTGTTTGATCACATCCTGCGGCGCAACGACGTTTCCCGCCGATTTGGACATCTTCTTACCCTGCCCATCGAGGACAAACCCGTGGGTCAGGACGGCCTTGTAGGGCGCGCGATGATCCGTCACGACACCGGCCAGCAAGGCGCTGTGGAACCAGCCTCGATGCTGATCCGACCCTTCGAGATAGAGGTCGGCCGGCCACCACTTCCGTGTTTTCAACACTGCCGCATAACTGACACCCGATTCGAACCACACATCGAGAATATCTCGCTCCTTCTCGAATGCTGTCCCGCCGCACTTTGAACAGGTCGTGCCAGCAGGCAGCAGATCGGCAACCGATTGCTCGAACCATACATCAGCCCCCTTGGATTCCATCAACGCCGCAAGGTGCTCGATCACGGTCGGATCGGCCAGCACAAACCTGCACCCGAGACAAGTGAAACCGGGGATCGGCACGCCCCACACACGCTGACGCGATAAACACCAATCGGGGCGGTTCTCAACCATCCCGTTGATCCGATCACGGCCATAGGCGGGAATCCAACGGACCCGATCGATCTCCGCCAACGCCTCTTTCCGAAGATCGTTTGTTTCCATCGACACAAACCACTGTTCGGTGGCGCGGAAGATGACGGGATTCTTGCAACGCCAACAGTGCGGATAAGAATGGTTCAACGACCCATGGCCGAGCAAACGTCCGTTGGCCTGCAAGAACTCCACAATCTTTGGGTTTGCCTTCAACACATGCTGGCCGGCAAATTCCTTTACGACGTCGGTAAACCGCCCGCCGTTGTCGACCGGCGCCACAATCTCCAACCGTTCACCCGGCGAGGCCTTAGCATTATGTTCAAGGACGAGGATGTAGTCTTCCATCCCGTGCCCCGGCGCAATATGGACACAGCCGGTTCCCTGATCGAGGGTTACAAAGTCGCCAAGTAGAATCGGTGACAGGCCGGTGGTCAAAGGCCGTTGCGTTTCGATTCCTTCGAACCCTTCACGCCCCTTCTTCACCCCAAACACCCGCGCTCCTTCGAGCTTGCAGGCCTTGGTCACGCTCTCAAGAAGTTTTTCTGCAATGATCAGCACCTCGTCACCGACCTGAACAAAGGCATACTCAATCTCGCCATGGAGGCAGACCGCTTGATTGGCCGGGAGCGTCCATGGCGTGGTCGTCCAAATCACGACAGAAACCAACTTGATATCGAGAGGGAATGAGATACCGGGAAACGTCTGGCTGAGCACCGTGGGTGACGTGACCAATGGAAACTTCACATAAATCGAAGGAGAGGTGTGATCTTCATACTCGACTTCCGCCTCAGCAAGGGCGGTCTGGTCCGCCGTGCACCAGAGCACCGGCTTCAGCCCCTTGTAGACCCCTCCCCGCTCCACAAATTTCCCGAACTCGCGGATGATCGTGGCCTCATAGCCAGGATTCATCGTGAGGTAGGGACGCTGCCAATCTCCCAAGATACCGAGCCGCTGAAACTCTTCACGCTGAATCGTATAAAACTTCTCCGCATATTCCCGGCAGAGTTTGCGGATAGCCGGGGTGTCGAGCGTCTTTTTTTTGTCGCCGAGCTCTTTCAGGACTTGATGTTCGATCGGAAGGCCATGGCAATCCCACCCCGGGACATACGGCACCTGATAGCCCGCCATCGTCTTCGATTTAACAATGATGTCCTTGAGGATTTTGTTCAGCGCGTGACCGATGTGAATGCGGCCATTGGCGTAGGGCGGCCCATCGTGCAAGATATACAGCGGCCGGCCTTTCCCCGCCTCCTGAATCTGTTCGTACAACCCTTCCTTTTCCCACGAGGAAAGGAGTTCAGGCTCCCGCTGAGGCAAGTTTGCCTTCATGGGAAAATCAGTTTTGGGAAGATTGAGTGTGGCCTTGTAGTCCATGGGCATTTCAGGCTTTCGCGGCAGCACAGTAAATGTAGGAATATACCCAAAGGAAGGGCTGAGGTACTAGCCTAAACTGATGAGTCCGTTGCAGGATGGTCAAAAAGATTTCCGGCAAGGCCGCAGTGAGCGAGAGCCCGAGGCGTACCGTTCGAGGTGCGTTGAGGGTTGGAGCGAAACGAGAACGAAGCCGAGAACCTTTTTCACCATCCTGCCCGCTAACTCACGGACATCATGCGGTCCAGCGCAATCTTCGCCCAATGTTTCTCGTCGTCCGGCACGACGATATGGTTCACGACATGTCCGTCGGCGAGATTTTCCATCGCCCAGCAGAGATGGGCTCCATCGATCCGGAACATCGTTGCGCACTGGCAGACCGTAGAGGAGAGAAAGAAGACCTTCTTATCGGTAAGATCACGCTTCAATCGATTGACCAGATTCAATTCGGTTCCCACTGCCCACGCCGTCCCGGCCGGCGCCGCCGTCACCGTGCGGATAATCAATTCCGTGGACCCAGTCAAGTCAGCCTTGTTCACGACATCCTCGTGGCATTCTGGATGGACGATCACCTTCCCGTCTGGATACTGCTTGCGGAAATTGTCCACGTGCACGGGTTGAAACATCTGGTGCACACTGCAATGGCCCTTCCAGAGAATCAACTTCGCGCGTGTGATCGCCTCACGTGTATTGCCCCCATTGGGTTGATAGGGGTCCCAGACGATCATCTCTTCTCGCGGCATTCCCATCTTGTTGGCCGTATTGCGACCCAAGTGCTCGTCTGGGAAAAAGAGAATTTTCTCCCGCCTGGCCCAGGACCATTCCATCACCGCCTTCGCGTTGGAAGAGGTACAGGTAATCCCGCCATGTTCGCCGCAAAAGGATTTGAGCACTGCGGCAGAGTTCACATAGACCGCGGGCATGACGGTTTCTTCCACGGGAAGGATGCGTCCCAGCGTCTCCCAGCATTGATCAACCTGTTCGATCGCCGCCATGTCCGCCATGGAGCAGCCTGCGGCCATGTCCGGAAGGATGACCGTTTGATTGGAACGGCTCAGGATGTCGGCAGTCTCGGCCATGAAATGCACGCCGCAAAAAACGATATAGGGTCGTTCAGACCGCTCGGCTGACAGCTTCGACAATAAAAGTGAGTCCCCACGAAAATCCGCATGCTCGATCACTTCATCCCGTTGATAATTATGGCCGAGGATCATCACGCGATCTCCCAGCACACGCTTCGCCTCAACCGTCCGGCGGAATAGTTCATCTGCCGGCAGTTGTTGGTAGTCCGTGATGGGTTTGGGAAGCGTCGACAGTGTCTGCATTGGTTCCTTCGCGAAATAGCGTGGAGCGTTATTCTACGTTAGGACTCTCCGACAATCAATGAACCGGTCGCTGCGAAGAAGCCCTACGCAGGCGATGGTCCACTCGGTTCGGCTAGGAGCCTGTCTGACATTGCCTTCGTGACGAGGCGAAGGAGGTGCAGCCAGATGCAAGGCCGCAGGCCCGGAAAAACCGGAGGCGTATTCGCTGGAATACGTTGAGGATTTTTTCGGACCGAGAACGACGCAGATGGTCGTGGATCGTTCGCCCTAGTAGAAAGGTCAATGTCGGACAGGCTCCTAGGGTAGGCCTAATACCCCGTTGACAATGCAGGAGGCTGGCGATACGATTCCATCCTGAAGCTAGGGGAGCCACACGGCTGAGAGTCCGCCCGAACGGACGACCCTCAAAACCTGAACTGGATAATACCAGCGTAGGGAAGCGAGAACAACCGAACGCCGTTGGTCTCTGCCGCACCCTCTAGCCTCAGGTGCGGCTTTTTTTATTTATTGGAAAAACCAGCGATCAGCACATACGCATTCAGCCGTTAGCGTCCGGATTGTAAGCTGAGGGCTGATAGCATCTGAGAAGAAAGGATCTCCTCATGAGCGACCAGACAATCGGCAATGGATCTGCCACTGGGAACGGACAGAAGTCCGCCGGATCAGCCTTGACGACCACGCCCTTCCCTGCCTCGCGCAAAGTCTACGTGCAGGGAACACAGGCCGGCGTTAAGGTCCCGATGAGAGAGATCAGCCTGACCGCCACGAAGGCGATGAATGGGGGCACGCCCATCGCCAATGGACCGATCACGATCTACGATACCTCCGGCCCCTACACAGACCCGGACGTCACGGTCGATGCAAAGGCAGGCTTGGCTCCCTACCGCAGAAACTGGGTACTCGGCAGAAACGATGTGGTCGAGCTCCCGGATATCTCCTCGCAGTATGGCCGCGTACGTGCGGCCGATCCCAAGCTGAACGAACTCCGGTTTCAACACATTCGCAAGCCGCTGCAGGCCAAACCCGGCATGAACGTGACTCAGATCCACTACGCCCGAAAAGGCATCATCACACCGGAAATGGAGTTCATTGCGATCCGAGAGAACCAATCTCGCGAAATGGCGCGCGAACTGGCCTCGCGGAATGGGCACGGCGGCGGAGTCACACAACACCCTGGTCAGTCGTGGGGCGCAAGCATCCCCTCCGTCATCACGCCGGACTTTGTCCGCGATGAAATCGCCCGTGGCCGCGCGATCATCCCAGCCAACATCAACCATCCGGAAAGCGAGCCGATGATCATCGGCCGCAACTTTCTGGTGAAGATCAACTCCAACATCGGCAACTCCGCAGTCGCCTCCTCCATCGAAGAAGAAGTCGAAAAGATGATCTGGTCCATTCGATGGGGCGCCGACACCGTGATGGACCTCTCCACCGGCAAGAACATCCACGAAACCCGCGAATGGATCATCCGTAATTCACCGGTCCCCATCGGCACCGTGCCGATCTATCAAGCGCTGGAGAAAGTCGGGGGCAAAGCTGAAGACCTGACCTGGGAACTGTTTCGCGACACGCTGATCGAGCAGGCCGAGCAAGGCGTGGATTACTTCACTATCCATGCTGGTGTGCGCCTCGCCTATGTGCCAATGACCGCCACACGCATGACCGGCATCGTATCCCGCGGCGGAGCGATCCATGCAAAGTGGTGCTTGGCTCATCATCAAGAAAATTTCACCTACACCCACTTCGAAGAAATCTGCGAGATCATGAAGGCCTACGACGTGTCCTTCAGTTTGGGCGACGGGTTGCGCCCCGGCTCCATTGCCGATGCCAACGACGAGGCACAATTCGCCGAGCTGGAGACCTTGGGCGAACTCACCAAAATTGCGTGGAAGCATGATGTCCAGGTCATGATCGAAGGCCCGGGCCACGTGCCCATGCACATGATCCAGGTCAATATGGAAAAACAGCTGAAGGCCTGCCAGGAAGCGCCCTTCTACACGCTGGGGCCGCTCACGACCGACATCGCGCCGGGCTACGACCACATCACCTCCGGCATCGGCGCAGCCATGATCGGATGGTTTGGCTGTGCGATGCTCTGTTATGTGACGCCCAAAGAACACCTAGGCCTCCCCGACCGCGAAGATGTGAAGACCGGCGTCATCACCTACAAGATCGCTGCTCACGCAGCGGATCTGGCCAAAGGCCACCCTGGCGCACAGATCAGAGACAACGCGCTCTCTAAGGCCCGCTTCGAGTTTCGCTGGGAAGACCAGTTCAACCTGTCGCTCGATCCGGACACGGCAAAACTCTTCCACGACGAGACCTTGCCGGACAATGCCGCGAAGGTCTCTCACTTCTGCTCGATGTGCGGGCCACATTTCTGCTCGATGAAGATTACACAGGATGTCCGGGATTATGCCGCGCAATTACAGGTGGACGAACATGCAGCGATTCAAATCGGCATGAAAGAAAAGTCGGAAGAGTTCAAGAAGACCGGCTCCGAGATTTATCGATAAGGCACGCGAGGATGCTCAAAACGGTCGCCCAACAAGGCACGAGGGGAATTGAAACCGGAGGCGTACCCTCCGGGGCGCACGGTGCGACGAATAAGAAGCACCAAGTCTGTGCGCGCCGCCGAGTGGTGAGGCGGCCGGGTCCCCGTTGAGGATTTCGATGAGCCGAGAACGAAGTTGACGACCGTTTTCAGCATCCGTTGAACGGAGAACAGATCATGAGTAAACCTCGACCAGCCCCATTACGGGAACGAGACATCACGCGCCAAATCGCGCGGGAATACTATAAAGAATTCGATCAGCTCATCGAGAGTGATGTGATCATTGTGGGAGCCGGACCTTCCGGTTTGATCTGCGCTCATGATCTGGCTGCGATGGGATTTCGGACGGTCATCGTCGAACAGAGCCTTGCCCTTGGCGGCGGCTTTTGGACGGGCGGCTACCTGATGAACAAGGCCACAATCTGTGAACCGGCCAATGAGATCCTCGAAGAAATCGGCGTGCCCTGCAAAAAAATCACGGAATGCGAAGGCATGTACATGGTCGATCCCCCGCACGCCACAGGTGCGTTAATTGCCGCCGCCTATAGAGGCGGTGCCAGGATCATGAATCTCACAAGAGTCGTCGACCTGGTCCTGCGACGCGACGGCATGCTCGAAGGGGTGGTGGTCAATAACACGACAGCTGAAATGGCCGGCCATGACATGATCCACGTGGATCCCATCGCGCTCGAAAGCAAGATTGTCGTGGATGCAACGGGCCACGATGCCGTCGTCGTGGAACTGTTGCACAAACGCAATCTCTACAAAGCCGTGCCCGGCAATGGCGCTATGTGGGTGTCTCGATCCGAAGAGGAAGTGATGGACCGGACCGGCGAAGTCTATCCCAACTGTTTTGTGATCGGATTGGCCGTAGCGGCGGTCTACGGCACACCTCGCATGGGACCGGCCTTCGGCTCAATGTTGCTTTCAGGACGATACGGCGCAGAGCTGATTAAGAAGAAGTTGAAGAATGAATAACCTGTTCCCGCGGTTCCTGGAGGCCGATCAAAAAGGTCATCCAGCAAGGCCGCAGGGAGTGCGGACCCGGAGGCGTACCCTCTGGGGTACGTTGAGGAGTTCGCACGACTGAGAACGACGCTGGGGACCTTTTTCATCGGCCTAACTATGGACGTTCAAGATTTTTTAATACAAGGCGAAGGCCACGAAGAAGATAAACGCGAGGCATGGCAACTCTTCCAACAAGCCTATGAACGCCAGATGAAGGGCGAATTGGAAGAAGCCGTCACGCTCTATAAGAAATCGATTGAGAGTCATCCGACTGCCGAAGCCTACACCTTCCTCGGGTGGACCTACAGCTTCATGGGACGGCTCGACGAGGCGATTGAGGAATGTCACAAGGCGATCGCGCAGGACCCTGACTTCGGCAACCCCTATAATGATATCGGGGCCTATCTGATCGAAAAAGGCGAACTCGACGAAGCGATGACCTGGTTTCAGAAAGCCCTGCAGGCAAGACGCTATGAGAGTCCGGCCTTCCCCCATCTCAACTTGGGGCGTGTCCACGAGCGCAAAGGGCAATGGACTGAGGCGATCGATTCCTACAAGAAAGCCCTGGCACTCAACCCCAGTTACGCCTTGGCAAAAAAAGCGTTGGGACGATTGATCAGCTCACTCAATTAACAGAAGAACTACTGAACCTTAGCCTAAGATTTCTTCACATGAGCGAAAAAACTATTCTCGTCGCTGTCACAGACATCTTCTTTTACACCAAAGTCCGCGATGCCCTTATGGCGAAAGGCTACAAGATCGAACGGGCTCGCACACAACAGGACATCGCCGAAAAGGCCTCGGCCACGAACCTGTCCGCGTTCATCTTGAATATGAATGACGAGAAACTCGACGCCGTTCAGGCTCTAGAAACCCTCAAGGCCGATGCAGGCATGAAAACCATTCCCATTCTTGCCTTCGCCAACCACGAAGAAGTCGATACTTTTCACCGGGCCAAGGCACTGGGTGTGACCAAGATCGTCTCGCGCAATGAGTTCTCCTCACGATTGAAAGATCTGGTCGAGGAGGTGGCAGGGACTCACGTATGAAACAGTCACGTCTCCACGAACATCACGCGGAGCTTGGCGCAACCTTTGAAGAAGTCGCCGGGTGGGAGATGCCCGCTCACTATGGACAATGGGGCGCAGAGTATCAGGCTGTACGTCAGGCCGTCGGACTCTCCGACCTCTCACACCGTGGCAAAATCCGCGTCACCGGCGATGATCGCGTGAAATGGCTGCAGGGCCTCATCAGCAACGATATCCTCCCCCTCCAGCCTGGCCAGGGACGCTATTCAAGCTTTCTCACCCACAAAGGCAAGATGCTAGGCTACTTTCGTGTCTATGTCATGGCTGAGAGCCTGTGGGTGGAAGATGTCGGCGAGGTCGGCGACGCCACCTTCCAGGCTCTCCGAAAGTTTCTACTCTACGGCATCAAAGCGAAGATGGAGAACTGTGCGGAGTCCTGGGGCCTCTTGCTTGTCAGTGGGCCCAAGACCTGTGCGACCGTCAGCGCTGCCTTCGGCGTCGAGATGAGCGACCTCACACCAGTGAGTGCCATCGCCGCCAAGATTGGTGGCCAGACCGCCTTCGTCCTGCGCACAGAAGAAACAGGAGAGAACGACCTAGAGATACTACTGCCTACTGATACCCTCCCCACTGCCTGGGAACGGCTCATGGAAGCCGGCGCGGCATATGGCATCAAGGCGGTCGGCGGTCACGCTCGTGAGGCCCTCCGCATTGAGGCAGGGCTGCCAAAGGCCGGGCCGGACCTCAACGAAGAGATCGTCCCACCGGAAGCGAACCTGGAAGGGAAAGCATTCAGCCTAAATAAGGGCTGTTATCCAGGACAAGAAGTCGTGGCGAGAATGGATACCTACGGCAACGTACGGCGGAAATTGGTTGGGCTCGTCATGAATGGCTCAATCATCCCACCGAGAGGCGCCAAGCTCTTCAGCGGAGATCGAGAAGTCGGCTGGGTCAGCAGCGCCACAGACTCACCCCAGATCAAAACCCCTATCGCTCTGGCATTCCCACTCCGAGACTTTTCAGCCCCCGGCACCAATCTCGCCATCGAAATCGATGGTGCGCGTCACGATGCGACAGTGCAAGCACTCCCTTTCTACCACCGCGCCTAGCAGGACGCTGAAAAGTCCCGCCAGCTTCATTCTCGCATCGCTCAGAGGCTCTATGTACCGAAGGGTCCGCCTCGGATCTTCACTCGCTGCGGGCTTACTTGGGAAGAGGCGCGTCTCAGGGCAAAGAGGCTCTCTCGGCAGACTCAGGGTGGGCGGGTGAAGTAGCCGCCAGGGTCTGGAGGATAAGAAGTCTGGCCTTTTTGAGCGTCCTGCGAATCGCTACTGCTCCGAGTTCCTGACCGCTGTAACAGCCGAAGCAAAAGCGATCAAACTTTTCCGCTCGTCATCTTCCAGCGCCAACAAAAGGTGGGCCTCTTCAGCATGCATGAGGCGAAGGCTGAGAAACGGTTCTTCGCGGCGTTTTTCTTTGTTGTCCCACATCGCATCGATCAACTGAACTTTGTCTAACTGGCCGACCGACACCACATCGTAGCGAAAATAGGAATCGCCAATGACCATGTCGAACACAACGTTCCCGGCAGTGAGCAACACGAGGTTGAAGCGCCCCTGATCTTCGTAGCCCTCCGGTAAAAACTTATTGATGTGGCACAGTGCGATTTTGCGATCCCCCAAGGCCGCGCGAATTTTTTCTTTGAGTGCCGGGTAATCGATCTGCATGGGCTTATCATCAAGCCCCGTCGCCGCAGCCGCAGCATTGTGAACCTGTTCAAAAATCTCATCTGCTGATATCAACCCTGCCATCTGTGTAGTCCTTTCGTCCGAACCCTGTTAACTCGCCATACGCCGGGCCTTCACCGCCCTGGCTACGCCAACCAGCCCCAGGCCTGCCCACGCAAACTCCAAGAAAATGAAACCAGCCCGCTGATCCTCAATCGCGACGACCGCTAGCAGCAACGACCCGATAATGTTTAACGCAAGATATCCCGCGTGTAGTTCACTCCAGATCCCACTCTGAAGCAAGCCGTACGCCGACAACACCATCAAAGCGCCCAGCACCGAAATCAGCTGCAACAGCATCACGCACCTCGTCTCGCCCTCCACACACACAACCGTGCTGTACCGTAACTGGCTACCCGTCACGATTTCAAGAGGATCTTCGCCCTGAACAGTGCTAACTACCTGGCAGACAGATGATGGGAAAACCGAGTGGTGCCGTCCTCATCGAGGACTCGTACATCGAAGGAAGACTCCGTGACTCGAATCAGACCAAAATTCATGTACCCACCTTCATTGATCAATGTGGTCGGTCGTAACTCCACCCTGGCCGATGTCGGCCTGCCGGGCACAGCGGACAACGGACCAGCCACAAACTCATGGAAGTCCGCGGTCCCGTCACCGTTTGGATCGTACGCATTCGCCTGCACATAGTGAACATCACCGGCCAAAAATACGACGTTCTTCACACGCTGGCCAAGAATGTAATCCACCATCACCTGCCGCTCACGTTCGAAACCGGTCCCGTCGGCCCCTCCAGCCCAACCATCGTTCCCAGGGGCGCCGGCGCCTCCTCCTTTCGAAATGGACAGCGGCACCGAGGTCACAATCACTTTCCATGTCGCGGTGGATTCAGTAAGCCTGCTCAGCAACCATTGAAGTTGCCTCTCTCCCAACATCGTCTTCGCCGGGCCATCCTGGTCGGCATTGCGGCTCCGATACTGCCGGGTATCGAGAATAAACATTTCGAGATCTGCCCCGGCACGCACCGTTCGATAGAGCCGATGGGGATCGTCAGACGCCATACGGATCGGCCAATACTCGCGCAACGCCTGACGACCAGCCGGCATTTGGCTATCGAAAGGCCCTGCAAAATTATCCCGCACTTCATGATCGTCCCAATTCACATGGATTGGAACACTGCCAAGAAACCGCTGCAGCGCCTCCGCACCCCGCTGGTCGCGATGCCGCGCACGATATTCGGCCAGTGTCGTCGCTCGAAAGTCAGCGCCAGGCTCGTTCGGAGGGGACAGGCACAGGCCGTCACTATATACCGTGTCCCCGAGAAACAAAAAGAAATCGAGCGGCTGCACACGCATCACATCGAAGATGGGATATCCGGCAGCGCCACGCCTGCAACGCCCCTGTCCACCTAGATCCCCGCTCCAGGAAAAGGTCACTGGCAGATGACTGTTCGTATCTGGAAGTGTCGTAAATTCCCCTCGAGCCGCTACTCGTGCTTCGGTCGATGTGCCTTCACGGCCCTTTGTGCCGACATAGACATGCCATCGGTATCGTGTGGCCGGCGCTAAGCCCTCAACGGGAATCGTCAGGGTAAAATCCGTTTCCTGGCTGGTCGTGAACAACGGCGTCCGTGCCACGGGAGCGACGGCTGTTCCCATCTTCGACACGCGGTTCCAGACCGCCACCGGCGCCCACTCGATTTGTACCATCATCGGCCCATCGGTCCGCACCCAAAGCAGGGCCGACTGGCTCGTCACATCTCCCGCCGCAATCCCCTGAGGCAACAGATTTTTCGAAACAACATTCGACTCGGCAAAGGGACTCCCAGGAGGAAGCCCCTCGCGCGAGGGTGAGGTACAGCCTGAAATGGAAACACACGCCGCCAAGAGCAGGAAGGAAATAGTACACGGACCCATCATGCCGATGGACTTACCGGAATGGGAACGATACGTCAAGCATAGGCCGCACGATTCATCAAGGCGAACCCGGTTGATAATCAACCCTTCCGTTCTGCATACTGTGAAATCTTATTCGGAGGATGGGATGCACGATCTGACCTGCCTGATCCAAAGCTGCCAAACCAAAGCCTACGCTCCAGCGGGCACCCACAGTGTCTGCCGAGCACATTTCTTGAGCTATCTCACCTGGCGCCGCCGCAAAGGCCCGCAGATGTTTATAAAATATGCCGGGATGACGATGGAGGAACGTGACCCTCTCGTCGCCGAATGGGCCAACACCATCCGGGTAGAAGAAGCCCCCGCCGCCTCACTACCTAAAGGCTAATCTTCCACGCCCACACACAAGGAAATGGGTTCTCGCGCCCTTTCCATTTCTCAGCCCCGATTGGTCGGCGAAGACCTCTCGCCGATGATCGAGATTCCCACCCTCGAGACTGAATCCACAGTATGCTGCAACGTACAGCAAAGCCGGTCAACCTCGGCCAGGATTGAATTCGTTCGACGGATACGTCCCTTTCCATCGATCAGCCACTATACGAGTCCATCAATACTCGTTTAGAGTAGTTTTCAATAGAGACGCCAGAACTCTACGGAGGCATGATCATCTATTAGCGGAAAACCCACAATAGCCCGGCAATCTTCAGCCCCTTCAAGCTCTGCATCGAGCCATCGCGCGTCCCGCTGTCTCTTCATCATGCGCTCCCCATACTCTTCCAGTGTGAAGAGACCCTCCTTGCTTGCGCTTTCCTGCGTAAAAAGCACCACAAGTTCTCGTCTCTATTGTCCCCTCCATTTTTCACACCTCAGCCTTGCTGATAAAAGTTTGTGCGCAGGTTGAGGACGAACGGCGCCGACATAAACACCTCCAACAACGTAGCGAAGGTACAAACGCTACATTCCTTGGAGGCATTCTGGTGCAGAATCACCTCTGTTTATACTGTTTTGTGTAATATCATTGGTGTCCCCAACGGGATTAGAGGGGTTTTGCAATGCCAATATAGGCTGGAAACTTCCCTTTCACGGAATAATCAAAGCAGCATGAGGTGGAGGGGACTTGCAGTTTACGAAATCCCGATAACCCAAGCTCAGACAACCTGACCCCACAAGAAAACACAAAAGCAAGACAGTCGCAATCGTGACGCATGTCTGATGCTCCTCGGAATCGCCCTCTTACCTGTTCCCGCACTCCTTACATTTCTTCAGGCACCTAGCCGAGCAAGCGCTTCTACTTCGTCATACCTCAACAGCTTTGATCCTCTCTCCTCCAACACGTTTGGCACAAAATTGCAGGTGTTGTAGATATATATGAAATTTTCAATAACTTATAAGTTATTGACATAAAAGGTTAAGTAATGAAATATTGCATGAAACGTCAATTAACTACTTGACATATCGAGATGGCGTAGTTATTATTGAGCCCAGGAGAAATCCCTATGAACACGACCGCACTAGGAGAACTAAAAAAACACCTGCGGCCCGGTAAGACGTACCGTCGGGCCGAACTTGCCCAATGGTCTAAGAGCGTGGACCGACACCTACAGACCTTAGTAGATGAAGGTTCGCTGAAAAAACTGCGAACTAGTCTGTACTACTCCCCCAAGCAATCTGCCTTTGGGGAAGTGCCCGCTGATGATCACGATTTGGTTCGCACCTTTCTCAAGGATGATCGCTTCCTCCTTACGTCTCCGAACACCTACAATGCCTTAGGTCTTGGCACAACTCAGCTCTACAATCAGCGCGTGGTTTACAACCACAAACGGCATGGCGAGTTTGTACTTGGTGGTCGGACATATGACTTTCGTGTGAAGCACCACTTTCCCAAGAAAACCGTTACCGAAGAATTTTTGCTCGTGGACTTGATGAATAACCTGAATGAGCTTGCCGAAGACCAAGAGGAGCTACGTGCACGCACCCGTGAGAAGGCGCTGAGTATGAACCCTACACGGCTCAAGCGAGCTGTGAATGAGTTTGCCGGTGCATCGGCAAAGAAGTTCTTCTCTGGATTCATTGATGCCCGCTGAACCGTTCCTCCACGACCATAAGGACTTCAAGTCCTTGCTCATGATCGTTTCCGATAAGCTAAACATCGTCCCTCAGCTCATTGAGAAGGACTATTGGATCATGCACTGCCTATGGGGCATGCAGCAGCAGCAGGATCTGTCCTTTGAACTCAAAGGAGGTACTTCTCTTTCAAAAGGATTCGGAGTGATTGACCGTTTCTCTGAAGACATTGACATCCGTATTGAGCCACCAGCAGCAATGAAAGTAATGTGCAAGAAGAACCACGACAAGGCTAGTCATGTCGAATCGCGCCGCAACTTTTTTGAGTGGGTTAAGAACACGATCAAAATACCCGGCATCGCTCCCGCGGTACGCGATACTGACCACGACGACCAGGAGTGCCGCAGTGGTGGGATTCGCCTGCATTACCGCAGCGACTTTTCTCCCTTGCAGGGCATTAAGGATGGAGTCCTACTGGAAATTGGTTTTGACGATACAGCCCCCAATCAGGCTGTCACAATCTCCTCTTGGGCGTATGATCATGCTGCGAGTATGGCCGTGCCGTGTCTAGATACCCGTGCCATTGACGTGAAATGCTACCGCATGGAATTTACTTTTGTCGAAAAGCTGCAAGCCGTATCCACAAAATTTCGTAAGCAACAAGAAAATGGCCGATTCGAAACGAACTTCCTACGCCATTACTACGACATCTACAAACTATTGGAGCGTACTGAAGTACAGCAATATATCGGAACATCGGATTATGAGGAGCGTAAGGAGCGACGCTTCCCTGCCAGCGATAATCGAAAGATTAAGGAAAACGAGGCCTTCCTATTGAGCGACCCCGCCACGAGGAAGCTTTACGCCGAGGAGTACCAAAAAACGAAAACTTTATATTACACAAGCCAAGTGCCACTCGATGAGATCTTGGACCGGATTGCGCAGCATATCGACCGTCTGTAGGGCTGCGGCTATTGAGCCAGCGCCTTCACCACTTCTTCATACCTCCACTTTTCCAACTCCCTCGCGCAACAGACTCAGCGGTATGTGTCTCTGTGGACGTAAACCTGACCATGTACACCGCTGGCAGAGAGCTGAATAACCAATAGCAGAGCGGTGTTTAAGCGTTGGCTTGTGTCCCAAACGGGATTAGAGGGGTTTTGCAATGGTCTTAGCAGCTCATTAGGTATCCCTTTTCGAGGATTCGTTAAGGCTGCATGACCTGCGGTTTACAAAATTCAGCAAGTCTTCCTCAGACAACCTATCCCCACAAGAAATCGCACAACAGGGTACTGCTGACATGGGGTTTGATGGGGCTATTTGTGATGTCCTGGTAGCAGCGTGGTAGCGAGATGAATTTATAGGACTAATAG
>Ga0163153_10003096_pt1 | contig 22828 bp, 10 predicted proteins | sample OliLakLV19MP6IB1_FD_148629 | JGI IMG/M metagenome (GOLD analysis project Ga0163153, IMG submission 148629) | Freshwater microbial mat bacterial communities from Lake Vanda, McMurdo Dry Valleys, Antarctica - Oligotrophic Lake LV.19.MP6.IB-1 | ecosystem: Environmental > Aquatic > Freshwater >...
GATCATCTTGCCGCCGTGAATTTCAACGCGGGTGCCGGTGGATTCTTCGGGCGCGTGCGTATCGAGAGTGAGGCGCGAAACGCTGGCGATGGAGGGCAGGGCTTCGCCGCGGAAGCCGAGAGTGGTGATGGTGAATAGGTCCTTGACGCTGCTCAGCTTGGAGGTGGCGTGGCGCTCAAACGCGAGCATGGCATCGTCGCGCAACATGCCGCCGCCGTTATCGGTGATCCGCAGGAGACGCCGCCCGCCGGACTCGGCTTCGATAGAGATTGACGTCGCGCCGGCATCGAGCGAATTTTCCAGTAACTCCTTGATGACCGACGCGGGGCGCTCCACCACTTCGCCCGCCGCGATCTGATTGGCAACTGCGTCCGGCAGCACGCGGATTCGGCCCATTTCTTCGAGTGTAGCCGAACCTGATAAAATGACTGGCAATGAGAGTACCCAGTTTGTTCCTGATTGGCATGGCGGTCATCTCGCTTACCGCCTTACATGCCCAGAATTTCGCGACCGTCACCGGGACTGTGACTGACAAGTCGGGCGCCTCCGCGGCCGCAACAAAAGTAACCGCAACCAACGTAGACACGCAAGTGGCGCGTGAAACGCTTACCGACGACGGCGGGGGTTATACGATTCCGCTGCTGCCGCCGGGCCGCTATAAGCTGGCGGCGCAGAAGGCCGGGTTCCGCCAGATCGTTCAGGACAACGTCTCGCTCGAAGTGAATCAAACCGCCCGATTGGACTTCCAGCTTGAAGTAGGGCAAGTGACCGAAACCGTGGAAGTGAAGGCTTCCGGACCGCTGCTGGAGAGCGACAACTCCGCCATCGGCCAGGTGATCGAACAGAAGGCCGTAGCCGAATTGCCGCTGAATGGGCGCAATTTCGTGCAATTGGCGACGCTTGGACCGGGAGTTACCGGTGTCGGCTTTGGCGCCAGAGGAACTATTATGAGCGGCACGCGGCCGGACGATCTACGTCCGGGCAGCGAGATTTTCGCTAACGGTAATCGCGAGGGTTCGAACAATTTTCTCTATGACGGTATCGATAACAATGAACGGCTGACGCTGTCGATTGTGTTGCGTCCGTCGGTGGAGGCGGTTCGCGAATTTAAGATTCAGACGAGCCTTTTCACCGCCGATCAGGGCCGCAATTCTGGCGCGACGATCAACGTGATTTCGAAGTCGGGTTCCAACGAATGGCATGGCAGCGCGTATGACTTTCTGCGGAACGACAAGACCGACGCCCGCAACTTTTTCCTGCCGAATAAACCGACGCTGCGCCAGAATCAGTTCGGCGGGAGTTTTGGCGGGAAGATTATCAAAGACAAGCTGTTTTTCTTCTCGAACTACGAAGGGTATCGGCGCGCGCAGGAGCGGGCGTTCGTCAACACGGTCCCGACGGCGGAGACGCGCCGCGGCGATTTCGCGGCGGTTCGCGACGTGTTCGATCCCTCGACGCTGCGGGCCGCGCCGGGTACGGCGACCGGCTTTACGCGCGACCCGTTCCCGAGCCGTCTAATTCCTTCAACCCGGTTCGACCCGGTGATGGCGCGCATGGTCCAGGCCTACCCGCAGCCGACGCGCGCCGGGTTGGTGAACAACCACACCAGTTCGCCGAAGGAGAGGCAGCGGTGGAACCAGGTTGACGGGCGCGTCGACTGGAATTTGAACGAGAAAAACAACTTCTTCGCGCGCTACTCGCAGCAGAACACTGTTTCCACGCGTCCCTCGACATTCCTTGACGCGACAATCCCGGGGTTGGACGGCAAGTTCGGCCTGGGCAACGAAGACACGTTCGCGGGCGACTCGTCGTTGAAGGCTTTTCACAGCGTGATCAACTGGGTCCGTACCTGGACACCGACGTTTATCATGGAGGCCAAGTTTGGGTTCAACCGTTTCGACCTGGTTTTCCTGCAGGAAGGCGCGGCGCCCGGCGCGAAGCTTGGCGAAAAGCTGGGCGTGAAAGGCTCCAATCAAGGACCGAACTCCGATGGGCTTCCGATCTTCAGTCCGGCGGGTTATACCGGCATCGGGCAGACGCGCTCGCTGCCGATCATTCGTTTTGAAGACACCTACAATCCGGCCGTCGCCTTCACCAATCTCCGCGGCAAACACACTTTGAAGTTCGGAACCGACACCCGGCAGCGCCGCCTGACGCAGTATCAGACCAACCGCGGCAACGGCCGTTTCAATTTCGGCCGGACTTTTACCGACAACCCGAACAATGCCGGCGCCACTGGAGACGGAATGGCGGCACTGCTTCTGGGAACGGCCAGTTTCATTGAACAGGACTTCACGCTGTTCGTTCCGCGGATCATCCAGTGGGAGTGGAACTTCTTCGTGCAGGACGATTGGAAGGTCACCGACAGGCTTTCGCTAAACGTCGGGATGCGCTACGAGGTGGATACGCCAACGCGCGAATTGACCGACAAGTGGACGAACTTCGACGTGGTGACGGGCAAGTTGCTGATCGCCGGTTTCAATACCGATTCGGCGACCGGTGTGCGGGCGGATAAGAACAACTTCGCGCCACGCCTGGGCTTTGCCTATCGCGTGCGGAAGGGCACTGTGCTTCGTGGCGGCGCCGGTATTTTCTTTAACCCGGCCGGGAGCGAAGGCTTGTTAATGCGGCGTCACCGGCAGTTGCCATTTGGCCCGATCAACACTGTGGATATCAATCAATTCGTCGCCGCGCCGCGACGCGTCAGCGATGGCCTACCGCCGATTCCAAACCTAGATCCCGCTGTCGTTGCCAACAACCCGCTTGGGAGTTTGATCGCCATCAACCCGAACTTCCGCTCTGGTTATGCCGAGCAGTTCAACTTGCAATTGCAGCAGCAGTTGCCGAAGGACCTGATTTTCAAGATCGCTTACGTCGGCAATTTGGGCCGCCGTCTGGAGACGCAGTTTAACTACAACCAGACTGTGCCCGGCCCGGAAGCGCCGGCGCTGCGCCGTCCGCTGCGCTTTATCGCGCCTAATGTGATCAACGCCGATTACCAGGTCTCCGATGGCTTGGCGGCATATCACTCGCTCCAGACGACGATTGAGCGCCGTTTCGCCAGTGGCATCGGCTTTCTGACGGCCTATACGTGGTCCCATTCCATTGACATCGTCGCCAATCAGTTCGGCGGCGCCGACAACGGCCCGATGCCGCAGGACATCCGTTTCCGCCGCAATGACCGCGGCAATTCCGGCTTCGACCAGCGGCACCGCCTGGTCCACAGCATGAACTACGAACTGCCGTTCGGCAAAGGGCGGAAGTTCAGCACGTCCAGAAAAATGGCCGACAACCTGATCGGCGGATGGGACATGAATGCGATCATGGCGGTGCAGAGCGGTTTGCCGTTCACTCCGGTTCTGGCTTCGTCTGTCTCCAATGCGGGCGGCAGCCGCCCGGATCGCTACAAGTCCGGCGCGATCGACAACCCGACCATCGCCAAGTGGTATGACACGTCGTTCGGCACGGCCGCTTCCGGCGCGGCTTGGGGCGCTCCTACCATCTTCACGTTCGGCAACAGCGGCCGGAACATCCTCACCGGCCCCGGCCGCGTAAACTTCGATTACTCGGTGTTCAAGAACTTTGCTCTGACCGAAAAGTTTAAGCTGCAGTTCCGCACCGAAATTTTCAACCTGTTCAACCATGCGCAGTTCGATCTGCCGAACACTAGCATCGGCAATCCGACCGCGGGGATTATCACTGGGATCGTTGGCACGCCGCGACAGATTCAGTTTGCGCTGCGTTTGTCGTTTTAACTCTAAGCCAGGATTTCCCGGATCGGCGCGCCGTAATCCAACTCGATTCGCTTCCGGCCTGGGATCTCCAGGCGGCGCGGGTCAAGCCCTAATTGATGAAGTACCGTCGCGTGGAGATCGGTCACATAGTGCCGATCTTCAACGGCGTGGAAGCCAAGTTCGTCGGTGGCTCCATGGGCCATTCCGCCCTTCACGCCGCCGCCGGCCAGCCACACGCTGAAGCCATACGGATGATGATCGCGGCCGTTGTTATTCTGCGCACCTGGCGTCCGGCCGAACTCCGTACACCAAACCACTAACGTCTCATCTAGCAGTCCGCGTTGCTTCAAGTCCTGCAGCAATCCGGCGATCGGCTTATCGGTTTGCCGGCTCAATTTCTCGTGGCCGGTCTTCAAGTTCGAATGGGCATCCCAAGCGCCCGCTCCGCCCGCGCCATGGAAGATCTGCACGAACCGTGTTCCCTGTTCGACCAGCCGCCGCGCCGACAAACAGATCTCGCCAAATGGCTGCGTGATCTTTTCATCGAGCCCGTACATCTTCCGAGTCGCTTCCGTTTCGCGGTCCAAACGCATCACGTCCGGCACCGCAGTTTGCATGCGGAACGCCAGTTCATAGGACTTAATTCGGGCCCGCAACGCCGCGTCTTCCGGATACTGAATCTGCGTCGCCCGGTTCAGTTTGTCGATCAAAGCAAACTCGCGCTCCTGCTCCTCCTGATACACGTCCGGCCCCGGCGAGGCAAAAGGCAGAGGGTTCTTCGCATCCACTTTCAACTGCACGCCGTCGTGCTCCGGTCCCAGATAGTGCGCGCCGTGCGCCCACGGCCCGCCGCAACAGGTATCGATCGGCTCACCCAACACGACGAACTGCGGCAGGTTGTCGTTCAACGAACCCAAGCCGTAATGCACCCACGCGCCGATGGTTGGAAACTGGCCTTCCAGAACGTGGCGGCCGGTATGGAATTGGAGCTGTGCGCCGTGGTTATTGTCGGTGGTCCACATGGACCGGACGACAGCAATGTCATCGATACATCCACCCACGTGCGGGAACCAGTCGGACACTTCCAGCCCGCTCTTCCCGCGCTTCTGAAATCCAACCTGCATGGGATAGATCGACGGATGCACCTTATGCAATCCGGCGATGACCTCCCTCAAATTCTTCTTCACATAGGGGCTGTTTTGCGTGTCTTTGAAGGGCGTTTCGTCAATGGTCTTGCCCGCGTATTTATTCAGCGCCGGCTTGGGGTCGAAGGTCTCCATCTGGCTCGCGCCGCCGATCATGAAGAGCCAGATGACGCGCTTGGCTTTCGGAGTGAAGTGGGGCTTGGTTTCCGCCGCGCTAAGCGCGAGTCCGGTGAAGCCAAGTCCGGTTTGAGTAAGGAAAGTGCGGCGTTGCATAGGGTTTACCGAATGGTGACGAACTCGTTAAGGTTGAACAGGACATGGACAAGATTTTCTCTTGCCCGTTGGGCGGGGTCCTTAGACGGCTTCAGCGGCGTAGCGACGCCAGTTTCAAAGGGTTTCAACTTCGCCGGATCGGCGAGCAGGACGGTCTGTTGCGCCAGGAATGTTAGGGCGTCATCGCGCTCCGAAGGCGATGGCGGGCGGTTCAATACGGTTTCGAAAGCCTCGTCGACGAATTGATCGCGCGGTAGTTTCGCCGCCAGCCTGCGCGACTGTTCGAGAGTTAGCCGGCTATTGGCCAGCGACAATGCCTGCTGCGGAACGATGCTCTCTTCGCGCCGGTAGCATTCGTTCGGATTGGCGGAATCGAACTGGCTTAAGAACTCGGCGCGCACATCCGGGGCCTGGCGGATGTAAAGACTCCGGCGCATCGATTCCAACTCCTGCGTCTCCTCCACTTCCGGGCCGCCGAGAGTGCCGTCCAACTCACCCGCCGTGTGCAACACCGCGTCGCGAACGGCCTCCGCCTCCATGCGGCGAGCGTTCATGCGCCACAGGTATTGGTTGTCCGGGTCCTTCGTTTCACTTCCCGTGGAAGCCATGCGGTACGCGCTGCTGGTGACGATCAGCCGGTGAATCGGCTTCATGCGCCAGCCGTTCGACACCAGTTCGGTCGCCAGGAAATCGAGCAGTTCCGGATGCGTGGGCGCTTTGCCGTATTGGCCGAAGTCGTGAACGGACTCGACGAGGCCGCGGCCGAAATGGCGGGCCCAGATGTGGTTCACGGCCACACGCGCGGTGAGCGGATTTGTGTCGTTGGCGATCCAGTTTGCGAGCGCCGTGCGGCGTCCGGTCGATTGCTCCGGATACTGCTCACCTATCGGCGAATACTCCGCGGGCTTCTTGGCTAAGGCCGCGACGGCCTTGTCGAGTTCCGCCTTCGCGGCAGTCACTTTCTTCTCGTCAATACCGCCATCGCGCAACGCATCGGCTAGCTTTTTCTGCGCCTGCTCCAGGTCCGCTTCGCCGGAGAATACGTAAGCCTGCCGCTCCAGGCCGCGGGCCGTATTGGCCAACTTCTCCGCGTCCGCGGCCTTTGCATGTTTAGCTTTATCCGCGGCGATTCGCGACTCCAAAGCGGCGAGCCGCGCCTCGGCTGCTCGCTTGGCTACTGGACCAGTCGCCTTTTCAATTTCAGTGCGGGCGGCGGCAATCAAGTCCCGATGGACGAACTCGCGGAGATCCGGATACCGCGCCTCCAACGGCACGGCCAACGATTGAAAAGCATCAACCTTCCCGAGCACCGCCGGGATCGCCGGCTTCAAAGCCATTGATTTATCGGGGTTTTGAACGTCGCCGCCAGTGAACAGATAGGTTGGCGTTTCGGCCTTGGCGTCGTAGATCCGCGCCAGGCCCGCCTTGTCAAGATTGGTCTCCCCGGGCACGCGATCGAGCCGAACGTTGTAGGGCTCGAAGAACGCGCGGAACTGATAATACTCCCGTTGCGAAAGCGGATCGTATTTATGGTCATGGCAGCGCGCGCACTTAAGCGTCAGCCCCAGAAAGGCCATTGATGTATGGTCCACCACGTCCTGCATCCAGCCGTCGCGGTCATAGCGTTTATAGTTCCGGACCAGATAGCCGGTGGCGCGCAGCACCTTTGGATCCGCCGGCGCGATCTCATCTCCGGCCAGCATCTCCATCACCATTTGACTATAGGCGCGGTCCTCATTCAACGACTCCACAATCCAGTCCCGCCACTGCCAGATATGGCGCTGGCTGTTGCGGACTTCGTTCGTTTTCCGGTATCCGTACCAATCCGAATAGCGCCAGATATCCATCCAGTGGCGGCCCCAGCGTTCGCCGTAGCGGGGACTCGCCAGCAGCCGGTCCACCGCGCGTTCATAGGCGTTCGCGGTTCCATCGGCCAGAAACGCGCGCATCTCAGCGGCGGTTGGCGGCACTCCCGTCAGGTCCACGGTGACGCGCCGGAATAGCGTCCGCTTGTCCGCGGGTCCCGCTGGAGTCAAGCCGCGTTGCTTGTATGCCGCGGTTACGAAGACATCAATCGGATTACCCGCCCCGGCGCTGCGCGGCCGGACGGGCGAAACGAACGCCCAATGCCGCTGCGGCGCCACCTCCGCCCCCGCGCGAATCCATCCGGCAATCTTTGCCAGCGCCGCCGCCGGCAGTTGCGGCTTGCCGAGCGGCATCCGCACCGGCCCCGTATGCGCCACCGCTTGATACAGCGTTCCGGCTTTTACAACCCGCGCTAAATCGGCGGGCGCTGACAGATCGAGCTTCCCCTGCGCCGCCGCGCCGGAATGGCAGCCGAAGCAGTGTTCCTGCAGCAACGGCCGCACTTCGCGGACAAACAGATCATCGGCCGTCGCCGGCCACAAACCGCCCAGCAAACACATCAGGCTCGCACGCCGCATGACTCGAAGTATATAACTTCACGGCAGCCCAAACGCAAGGATGTTGGGCCCGGCCGCGAACGCGATGTACTGCTTGCCGCCGGCAATATACGTCATGGGCGACGATCGCCAACTGTGGCCGTCGCCGAGCGCCGCCGACGCGTTCGTCTGGATGTGCCACAAATCCTTGCCCGTCTTCGCGTCAACCGCGCCCAGCGCGCCGCTGTCCTCCCCGAAAAAAACTACGCCGCCCGAAGATAGCACGCCGCCCCAACTGTCCGCCGGCCCAATCTGCGGCACTTCCCAAACGCGCCTGCCCGTCTCGATGTCCAAAGCGCGCAGGAACATTTGCCCCGGCTCCAGCGGAATTTTCTTCGGGTTCCAACTTGGCCTTTTTACGTAGACGCCGCACGCTTCGCGCGCCATTAGGTAAAAAAGCCCAGTCGAAGGACTGTGCGCCATCGACGGCCAGTTCGTGGCCCCTAACACGCTCGGGCAAACCTTTGCGCCATCCTTCGTTGGCTCCATTCCCGGCACCAGGATCGGCCGCCCGTCTTTGCCAATTCCGGTCGCCCACGTCAGTTTGTCGACGAACTTTTCCGCCAACAGCAGCTTCCCATTCACGCGGTCGAACACGTATAAAAACCCGTTTCGATTCGCCTGAATCAGCAGCTTCTTCTCTTCCCCTCGATAGCGCCGGTTGACGAGCAGCGGCGTCTGCCCCGCGTCCCAGTCGAACAAATCGTGGGGCGTGAATTGATAGTGCCACTTCAGTTTGCCGCTCGCCGCGTCCAGGGCGATCACCGAATCGGTATACAGATTATCGCCCTTGCGCTCATCGCCGTTGTAGGCTGGATAGGGATTGCCCGTTCCCCAGAACACCGTGTTTGTGTCCGGGTCAAACGTACCGGTCATCCACGTCGCGCCGCCTCCTCCGTGTTCGGCAAGCGACGTACCAATCCACGTTTCCGATCCCGGTTCGCCGGGCTTGGGCACAGTCCAGAATCGCCACACGCGCTCGCCCGTCGAGACTTTGTACGCGTCCAGGAAACCGCGTATTCCCGAGTCCCCGCCCGAGACGCCCGCAATCACCAAATCGTTCACCACCAACGGCGCCGCCGTGTTCCCGATGTTCTTCTTATTCGTCACGCCCTCTGGGATCTCCCTCTCCCAAAGCAGTGCGCCGGTCACCCGATGCAGCGCCAGCAGGCGGGCGTTATCGGTCACCACGAAAACCCGGTCACCCAAGACAGCCACGCCGCGATTCGTACCCTTCGCCGCGTCCCCCCGCGTCTCGCCCGACATCGGCCGCTGATAGCTCCACAGCGTCCGCCCCGCGCGTCCATCAAGGGCCATTACCTGGTTCGGCCCGGTCACGTACATCACGCCGTCGATAACCACCGGAGTCAATTCCAGCACGTTGTGATTGACCGGATAGACCCACTTCAAAACGAGATCCTTCACGTTCGCGGGATTGATCTGATTCAGTTCGCTGTGCCGGTTGCCGTCAACGGAGCCGTGATAACCAGGCCAGTCGCCGGGCTTTGGGGGCGTTCCCCGTTCAAACGCGGCCGCACCCGGTCTGCCCGCAACCGGCCCCGTCAAACCGCTCAAGAACTTGAGCAAATCCCGGCACTGATCCGCCGTGCAATTCGGCGCGCGCATCAGCGATGACGGCTCCATCGCGGTCGAGGCGATCTCCTCGTGGCTCAATAAATGGAAGCGCCCGTTAAAATCCTGAACTTGAATGTTGTACCGGCTCCGATTGCGCGCGAAGCCGCGAATAGAGCGCCCATCGCGCAGCTTCACCGTCGTCATTTGGTATCCCGGCTTCACGGAAGCGGCCGGCTTCCGTACCGCCTCTTCCAATTCCACGAATGTCAACTCCCGGCCCACCACTGAAAGGTCCGGCCCTACTGCTTTGCCCTTGCCCGCCGCCATATGGCAGTTGGCACAACCGCCCTGCCCGAAGAAGTATTTCTCCCCAGCGGCGGCGTCCCCCGCCGGATGGCTCTCCGCGGCGGGCGCGCTGAATGAGCGTACAAACCGCGTCAATGCCTCCAAATCGCCCACTGGAAGCGCGAAGGCCGGCATCCCCCGCGACGGCACGCCATCGCGGATCACCGCACGCAACTCGTCCATCGACGCCGACCGCACGCGCCGGTTGTCCGCCAAATTCGGCCCGCGCTCCGTCCCATGCCCATCGCCATGGCAAACCGCGCACTGCTTCTCAAAGAGCAGGCGTGCATCCTGCCCATAAGCAACCAACAGGCCAATCACAAACAAGAGGCAGCGCTTCATTTTCTTACTTCGTTCTCCGTTCAATCACGTCCTGCGGCCCAGTCAACACCATGCGCCCCCAGGTCGCGTCATCGTCGCCCCGCCCGTAGATCAGGAAGTGTCCGCCGTAGTCGCGGCCGTCGGGATCGGTGTGGACAATCTCCAACCCGTACACATCGCCAACCCGCGGCGCGCGCCACGCCGGCGCGCTGACGCCCAGTGTTGGCGCCATCGCCACTCGTGCCTCCAGCACAAAATCTCCGCGCTGCCCCCGGCGAATGGCATAGCTCACCGCATCCTTCGGCAGCGGCTCTTCGACATACGTCTTCCCTGGCGCGCCGTGCCGCCACCACGCACCGTAAACCGGCAGCGCGGTGTCGATCACAAAGCAAAATGCATTATCGCCTTCGCCGAACTTCTTGCCCGTTGCCAATCGCGGCGCTTCAATAAACCAGCAGATTGCATCCTTGTAGTACCAGCGTTTCGGCGCGTGCGCCGGGTCGGTGACGTCGTTGACGTTGTCCTGAACATCCGCGCCTAAATATAGATACTTGTCATCCCAGGCGATGTAATAGCGCGCCGCCAGATCCACGCCAGTCTCTTTCCCATGGACCGTCAGCCGGTTGATCGCCGGGTCATACCAAGGCGATTGGCGCAGCCGCTCCATGTCCCACAACCCATCGCTAAAGGCGTAGTTCTTCCACTCGGCCAGCGAACCGTCCACGGTCACCGGCCGTTCCAACCGCGGTATCTGTCCCCAGGCCAATGCCGCCACGAGCCAAAGAACAGCCTTCATTTCGCGCCCGCCAACTCCACCACCAGATCATGATGGAACTTCACGAATTGGTACAACGACGATTCCAAAATCCGCTCCTGATCACTGTGCGCGCCGAACCCTTTCGGTCCGTCCTCGGAATCAATCGCCGGTCCGATGCCGTAGCACTGCACGCCTTTAGCCCGCAAAAACGCCATATCCGTCGCGCCCGTCGACATTGATGGCAGCACGGGCACGCCATCATAATGCCGCTTGGCCACGGTCTCAATGGCGCGGAACGCTTCGTTGTTCAAAGCCGATGGCGCGGCGCCCGGACGCGCCGATCCGGACTGCGGAATCAGCTTCACCGCCGGATCGTTGATCACGCTTTTCAACGTCTCGTAGAACTTCGCCATGTCCTCATCCGGCAAGGCGCGAATATCGAGCGAGGCCTCCGCCTCCGACGGGATCACGTTAAACCTGTACCCGGCCTGCATGATGTTGGGCGAAATAGACGTCCGCAGCATTGAGTTATGACGCGGCTCATGCACCGCGAAATACTCCTGAATCGCGTCCGTCTTCGCCGGGTTCAGGATGCCGTTATAGCGCTCCTTGTCCTCAGGACTAGACATCGCGGCGAGCCGCTCAAAGTACGCTCGCGTGGTGTCGTTCAACCGCATGGGGGGCTGCCAGTCGGAAACCTTCGCGACGGCCTTCGCAATGCGCGTGACCGGATTCGACCGCAGCGGCACTGATCCATGGCCCGCCACTCCGCTGGCCACCAGCTTCACGCCGCGCGGCATCTTCTCCGTCGTCTGCACCGAAACAAATTTCAGCTTGCCGCCCGTCCGCACGGCTGATCCGCCTTCGGCCAGGCAATACTCGGCGTCCAATTCGCCAAAGTGCTCACTCACCAGGAAGGCAATCCCAATCGACGTCGCGCCTTCCTCGCCCGCTTCCGCGAGGAAGATCAAATCCCGGTCCAATGCCAAGCCCTGCCGCTTCACGAGAATAATCGACATCAACGCGGCGGCCAGATTGTCTTTATCGTCGACGGTCCCGCGGCCATAGATATGACCGCCTTCCCGATGCGCCGAAAACGGCCCATGCGTCCAATTCTTCGCGTCGATATTCACCGTGTCCGTGTGGCCCACAATCAGCAGCGGCTTCTTCTTTCCATTGCCCTTCAGCCGGGCGATAAGATTCGGCCGGACGATGGCCGGATCCGCCAGATTCGTTCGGGTAAAGATCTTCGATTCAATCCCCTCTTTCTCCAATACAGCCTTCAAGTAATCGACAATCGGCTTCTCGCTGCCGCCCGGATCGGTCGAGTTAATCTTTACTAAAGCGGAAAAGTGCTGCAGCGTCTCTCTATCAATTTGCGCCCAATCCAGTGGCTTCGGCTGGGCGGCAAGCAAACATCCAAAAACAAAGAAGCTGATAGCTCGAGGCATTTGCTGTGAGGGTAACACGGCATATATACTCGGCATTCAGCAGAGGTCTTTTCGTGCATCGCTTTCTAATTTCGATAGCCGCGGCCGCAATCGGCTACGCCCAATCCGGGGGTCAAATCACCGGCGCCGTCCAAGACAAGTCGGGCGCCGTGGTGCCCACCGCCGCCGTGCGCGCCGTCAACGAAGGAACGGGCCTCATTTCCTCCACCATCTCCGACGAAGCCGGCCGCTTTACCCTTCCGCAACTCCCCATCGGCGAATACCGCGTTGAAGTCACGCGCGACGGTTTTCGCCCCTTCCGCTCCCAGTCCTTCCGGCTGGATGCCGACGCCACGCGCCAGGTCCAGGCCGTCCTCGAACTCGGCCAAGTCTCCGAATCCATCACCGTCGGCGGCTCCGTCTCGCAAGTAGAAACCGTCGGCGCGACGCTGAAAGAAATCATCGACGAACGACGCATCACGGAACTGCCGTTGAACGGCCGCAACGCCCTGCAACTCGTCCGCCTGCTCCCCGGCGCGGTCCCCGGCGGCGGCAACAACGGTCTCGGCCAAAATGCGGGCATCTCCGTGAACGGCGCGCGCGGCACCGCCAACAATTATCTCCTTGATGGCGGCGACAACAACGATCCCCAACTCAACACCGCCGCCCTGATCCCCAACCCCGATTCTCTGGAAGAGTTCAGCGTTCAAACCAACAACTTTTCGGCCGAATACGGCCGCAACTCCGGCGCCATCATCAACGCCATCACCAAGTCGGGCACCAACAAGTTCCACGGCTCCGCCTACGAATTCCTTCGTAATGACGTGATGGACGCCCGCGCGTTTTTCGGGTTGGAAAAAGGCAAGCTGCGCCGCAACCAGTTTGGCGGCTCCGCCGGCGGCCCCGTGATTCGCGACCGCACGTTTTTCTTCGGCTCCTACGAAGGTCTTCGTGAACGTTCCGGCGCGACCTTCTCCGGCCTAACCGTTCCTACCGCCGCCATGCGTGGCGGCAACTTCAGCGCGTTCGCCCGCTTCCCTAACGATCCCGCTACCGGCCAGCCTTTCCCCGGCGGCATCATACCCGCCTCGCGTTTCGATTCGGCCTCGCTCAGTTTCCTCGACAAGCTTGCCGTTCCCCTGCCCAACGCTTCCAACAACCGTTTCATATTTAACCGCCCCAATCTCCAGGACGCCAATCAATACATTGGCCGCGTGGACCACCAACTCTCCTCCGCCCAGCGCGTCTCCGGCCGCGTCTTCACCAGCAAAAGCTTTGAGTCGAACACCGCCGGCCTCCCGGTGCTGCACGCCGAAAACAAATTCAATAGCTGGAACGCGCAGGGCCAACACACCTGGACAATTTCGCCGGGCCTGCTCGGCTCCGGACAGTTCACCGGCAATCAAACCAAGATTGTTCGCGGCCCGCTGCCCATTGGGTCCGGCAATGGAATCGGCTTCGCCGACCTCGGCGTAAAGGTCAATCGCGGGGCTCCCGAGACGGATGGACTGAAGCTGGTCCCGCTCTACCGCGGCGCCGTCAACGGCTACTGGAATTTGGCCCAGGATAACCTTGTCACCATTGACCGCCGGACCTACCAGGGCACCTATACGCTGTCCTGGATTCGCGGCCGGCACCAAGTGAAGTTTGGCGGCGAATACCGCTACAGCTTTTCCGACCGGGTCACGGGAAATGGCGTCGACCCCCAATTCACATTCGACGGCCGATTCTCCAATGAGTCCTTCGCCGACTTCCTGCTTGGCCGCCCCTCCGCCATGACGCAAGGGTCCCTACGGCTGAACAAAAACGCCAACCACGCGCCGTCGTTCTTCTTCCAGGATGACATTAAGGTGACCAAGAACCTGACGCTCAGCACCGGCGTTCGTTGGGAGCCGTATCTGCCCTTCTACGCCACCAATGACGAACTCACCGTCTTCCGTCCCGGCCAGCAATCGAAGATCTTTCCCTCCGCGCCCGCGGGGCTGCTTTACGTGGGCGATGCCGGCGTGCAACGCGGCGGCACCGACACCGATTGGAACAACATCGCGCCCCGTTTCGGCTTGGCCTGGCGTCCCAACGGCTCGACGAAGACCAGCGTCCGCGCCGGCTACGGCGTGTTCTTCGACACGCCGCGCTTTCACATGCTCAGCCACTTTGTGAATTCGCCGCCCTACTCCTTCCAAACTACGATCAACCAACCGGCCAGCTTCTCCGATCCCTATCGCAACGAAGTGAACCCCTTTCCCTACGCGCCGCCCGTCACCGCGGACGAGCGCTCGCGTTACCGCTTCAGCCTGCCGGTCACCGTCGGTCTGTCCATCGACCCGGACCTCGCTACTTCATACCTCCAGCAATGGAACCTTAATGTGCAGCGCGAAGTGGCCGCCGGGTTCACGGCCACGCTCGCCTACGTTGGCTCCAAAGGCGCCAAACTCTCCATGCGTACCGAGGCCAACCCCGCCGTCTTCGGCCCCGGCGCCACCACCGCCAACATCAATGCCCGGCGTCTTTACGCTCCCAATTTCCAAAGCATCCTGAACTATCAGAACAACATTAACTCCAGCTATAACGCCTTCCAGGCTACGTTGAATAAGCGATTCAGCAAGGGCTACACGGTGCTTGCCAGCTACACCTATGGCCGTTCGCTGGACGCCAGTTCCCTGGAAGTCGATGGCTTCAACGGGCAGAATCCGTTCAACATCGGCGCCGACAAGGGACTCTCCGATTTCGACGTTCGGCAGCGCTTCATCGCCAGCTTTTTGTGGGACATTCCCGGACCTTCGACGGGAATCGCCAAGTGGATTCTTGGCGGCTGGCAAACCAATGGCATCTTCAATGCGCAGACCGGAACGCCCGTCAACATTGTTTCCGGCAGCGACCGCGCACTGACCGGAACGGGCACCCAGCGAGCGAATCTTATCGGCAACCCGTATCTCGCCGCCGGGCGTTCGCGCGACGATCAAATGGCGTCTTATTACAACGCCGCAGCCTTCGCACTCCCCGCGCTGGGGACCTTTGGCAACTTCGGCCGTAATGTCATCGTCGGCCCTGGCAACTACAATCTCGACTTCGCGCTATTCAAAGGCTTCCGCTTCGCCGAGCATCGCGAACTGCAGTACCGCTGGGAGATGTTCAACGCGCTCAACCACGCCAATCTCGGCGATCCACGGGCCAACATTGGGACCGTTCGGCCCGGGCAGATCGATACAACCTCCGGTCCGCGCATTATGCAGATGGGACTGCGATTTGTGTTCTAGCGCTCAATGGACTCTCCGAAGCGGATACCATTGAATGGAATCGGCGCGGCTTCTTCGGAATCCCGCCTTCGATGATGGAGGGAACAGGATGCCCGGACGAGTAATCGATATTGAAGCCGACGGACCAGGACCCGGCCCGCCGGTTAGCCGCGGCCGTTTTGGATGCGGGAGCATTATTCTGGGCCTGTTTCTTTTCCTGATCGTCGCGAAATCGGCGGCCTCGTCGATTCTCGATTACCAGTGGTGGAACGAGGTCGGCCAGTTGGAAACCTGGTGGAAACAGATCTACCTCCACACGGCGCCGCTGCTGTACGCCACCGTCTTCGGTTACGCCGTCCTCTGGATCGTTCACGCCCGTGCCTTGAAAGCGGGCGGAGCCAGTCTCTCCCGGTTCCCCTGGTACGCCCGAATCTCCTCGCTCGTTCTGTTGCCCGTTGCTTGGGTGCTTGCCGCCGTGCAATTCTCCTCCTGGGACATTGCCACTTGGCTTGGCAGCCGCGGTATGACTCCTTCCTCGGACTGGCGCGATCCCGTCTTCGGCAACTCCGTCGAGTTCTACTTCTTCGAACTGCCCGTGTACAAGAGCTTCGCGACGTATCTCTTCGTACTACTCGCCTTCTGCGCCATCGGCTACTGGCTCGTGAGCCGTCTTTGGACGCTTCGCAGCCGTTTTACCGGCGCACAGATCATGATCGATTGGGATGACATGACCCGTGGCGATCTGCTGGGCGCTCGTCTCCTGGGCGCCGCGGCGCTCCTCGCCCTGGCCGTCCGCGAGTGGTTCGGCCGCTACAGTTCCCTCTACGATACTCACCCGTTTCTTACCGGCGCCGACTACGTCGCCGTCAACCTGACCATCCCACTCACCACCGCCTGGGCTGTTCTCATCGTCATCGGCGCCGCCCTTCTCGCCTCCGGACGCGGGCGCTGGGCGCTGTTGATCTTGCTGTTCCTTCCCATTCGCGCCATCGTTCCCGGCATCGTCAACTCCGTCCACGTCCGGCCGAATGAAATCACGCTTCAAAAGCCATATATCGAACATCACATGCGCGCCACCAGGGTTGCCTATGGCCTCGGCGCCAGCCTGAAAGAACTACAGGTGCAAGCATCTCCCACCGCTAAAATCGATATCGCGGCCAATCAAGCCTCGCTTGATAACGTTCGGCTGTGGGATTGGGAGGCCTTCCACGACACCATCACCCAGATTCAACCCCTCCGGCCATACACCTATGTGGACACCGATATTGACCGCTACCGCATCGGCGGAAAACTGCGCCAAGTACTCCTTTCCCCCCGTGAACTCGATATTCAACAACTTGGTGAAGCCCGCAACCGCTGGCCGAATCGCCACGTTATCTATACGCACGGATACGGCGTTGTCGCCGCCGACGTTAATCGGATTACGCCAGACGGTCTGCCGCGCCTGTTCATCCAGGATGCGCCGCCGAAAGTGACCGCCGAAGGACTGAAGCTCACGCGCCCCGAGATCTATTACGGCGAGGTCGCCCATGAACCGATCTTCGTGCCTTCGTCTCAGCCCGAGTTCAACTATCCCTCCGGCTCCGACAACGTGCAGAACCATTACGACGGTTCCGGCGGTTTCCCCATTAAGTCGATGGCCATGCGAACCGTCGCCGCTATCGCATACAACGACTGGAATATCATACTGACCTCGTACTTGCAGAATGATAGCCGTATAATGATTCGCCGCAAGGTCACAGATCGCGTCGAAACACTCGCGCCGTTTCTACTGTGGGATACCGACCCGTACCTGATCATTCGGACCGACGGCAAGCTGGTGTGGATGATCGACGGGTACAGCACGTCCTCCCGCCATCCCTACGCCGAACCGGTTAGTACAAAAGAGAGCGGACGAATCAACTACGCCCGCAACTCCGTCAAGGCGACCGTTGATGCCTACACTGGCGAAACACTCTTATACGTCTTCGACGCCGGCGATCCGCTCGTTCGCGCCTACCGTACCGTTTTCCCCAGCCTCTTCCTTGACAAGGCCGCCATGCCCGCGGATCTAAGGGAACACGTCCGCTATCCGGAATGGCTCTTTCGCATGCAGGCCGAGATTTTGCTTACTTTCCACATGGACGCAGCCGACGCGTTCTACAACAAAGTGGACGTCTGGGACGTCGCCCGGCGCTCCACCGCTGGAAACACGGGAGGCAAAGCGCCACTCGACGCCAACTACGTCGTGGCGTCGTTCCCGAAAGAAGCCGGCGGATCGGGAGAAGCGGAATTCCTTCTGATGCTGCCCTTCACGCCACGCGGCAAGGACAATCTGATAGGGCTGCTCATTGCCCGCTGCGACGGCGAATCGCTAGGCGAGTTGGCGCTGATGGAACTGCCGAAAGAGGAGTTGTTCTTCGGCCCCATGCAGATTGAGAGCCGTCTCAATCAGGATCAGACGATCTCGAAGGACCTAACGCTCTGGAATTCACAAGGTTCGCAGGTGATACACGGGCCGATGGTCGTACTCCCAGTCGGCAACACGTTCCTTTTCGTGGCGCCGATCTATCTCCAATCGTCCCAAGCTCGAATGCCACAGTTAAAGAAAGTGGTTTTGGCTCACGGAAACGAGTTGATTTACACCGATACGTACGAGCAGGCGCTGGCCCAACTGGCCCAACTGGCCGGTGGCCAAGCCGCCAACGTACCCAGCGTGCCCGCCAAGCCTGGCGATCCCGTTCCCGCGCCTTCCGCAGGTCCGCCGACCACCGGTGGCGAGCGAATTACCAACCTCCGGCAATTGATGGACCGGTACCGGAAAGCGGCCCAACAGGGCCAATGGAGCGAGGCCGGCAAGGCATTGGAAGCGCTGGACGCGGAACTGCGAAAACAGCCTTAAGCGTTCACGACGCGACGGGCGGCAGCTTGATCGGCGCCGGGCAACTTGCGCGCGCGGCGCGTCTGATTCATGTGATCGCGGGCCGCCTGCACGGCCTCCGCCAAGCCCTCTGATTTGACGTCGATAGCTCCCCACTTGAAATTGACGTTCGCCATTCCCAGGTGACGCAATTGGAAGTCCCATAGCTTTTCGGAGATCATTCCAACGCGCCGCTGATTGAAGGTGGCGACATCGTGGTTGTAGATAAAAATCCACTCGTTTTCGGCGATACGGGTCCCAAAGTCGCCCTCGCGAACGAATGAAGCCATCAATTTCTCGATTGCGGGATCGGTATCGGGCGCCGGTGCGGCGGCTTTACGTTCGGGAACCGCCGCGCCTTCTCCCGGTTGGAGCGTAATCACAAACAAGATGCCGGTCATCGGATTCGGCAACGAGAGAAGCCGGGTCCAGGTGGACAGGTCATGCATGCCGGTGGGCAGGAGCAGATCGGGGATAGTGGCGATCGGCGCCTGCGCAATCGGGGCTTGATCGAACTGCCTAGCCGCGGAGATGTCAATCGGCGCTGGTAGGGAAGTAGCCGCCGGCGGTTCCGGCGAGGCGGCTGGCATTCCCCAAAATGGCGGAGGCTCGGCAATCGCGGCGGCGACGGCGAACTGCTCTTCCGCAATGGGCGCAGACTCCATCCCGGGCAGCGACTCCAGGTTGCTCTCTACAGGTATCGAGTGTGCGGGAGGGGCCAATGCGGGTTCTTCAGTTAGAGATGCGGCATATGCCGGCTTCTCAATTTCCGGGAGTGCCGGCAGGTAGTCCACAATCGGCGATACTCCCTTTCCAGCCGAGCGGGAGTGGAGGGGGTCGAACGAATAGTTGTTTAGAATACTCGCAGGTGCGGGTTCCGCAACCTCATATTCGATCTCGGCGGCTGGCGTGGCCACAGGTACCGGCGCGGGTTCTTCATCCATAAAGAAGGTGAACGGTGGAGGTTCCACCGCCTCGATCACTTCGTTTTGGGGATCTGTTTCTTCCACCACAACCGGCGCGGCGGCAACGACAGGCGCAGGTTCTTCCTCCAAGAAGAAGGTGAACGGTGGAGGTTCCACCGCCTCGATCACTTCGTTTTGGGGAACTGTTTCGTCCACTACAACCGGTGCGGGGACAGCCGCTGGCGCAGCTTCTTTATCCATGGCGAAAGTGAAAGGCGGAGGCTCCACGGCATCGATCACTTCGCTTGGCGCAACTGGTTCTTCCACCAAAACCGCCGCGGATTCTTCATCCAAGAAGAAGGTGAACGGCGGAGGTTCCAGGCCTTCAATTACTTCGCTTTGGGAAACTGTTTCTTGGACGACGGCCGGAGTGGCGACAGCCACTGACGCAAATTCTTCATCCATGAAGAACGCGAATGGCGGGGACTCTACTGCCTCAATCGCTTCGCCTTGCAACACTGTTTCTTCGATGACGGCCGGAGGGGCGACAGCCACTGACGCAGATTCTTCATCCATGAAGAACGCGAATGGCGGGGGCTCTACGGCCTCAATCGCTTCGCCTTGCAACATTGTTTCTTCGATGACGGCCGGAGGGGCGACAGCCACTTCTTCATCTACGGCGAACGTGAACCGTGGAGGCCCCCCAACCTCAATCACTTCGTTCTCGGAAACTGTCTCTTCCACGCCAACCGGCGCAGATTCTTCGTCCATGAAGAAAGTGAATGGTGAATGCTCCACGGCCTCATTCACTTTGCTTTGGAAAACGGTTTCGTCCACCACGGCCAGACTGGCGACTTCCACCGGCGCAGATTGTTCATCCATGAGGAAGGTGAGCGGCGGAGGCTCCACAGCCTCCATCACTTCGTTTTGGGGAACAGATTCATCCACCACAACCAGCGCGGCCACGACCACTGGCGCAGATTCTTCATCCATGACGAACGTGAACGGCGATGGCTCCACGGCCTCTTCTTCAACTAAGACCGTCGCGGCACCCGCTTCAACCACGGAGACTTCGGCTTCACACTCCGGCACTAAGGCCGCCAACCCGGCAACCGGCGACACTTCGATAATCGGTTTTGTTCGAGTTCCGCTCGCCGCGATAACTTCGTCCAAAAAGGGGCTATGCCACGCGGCAGCGATGGCAACACTGACGGCCGACTGTTCGGCAACCCGCTGGATCTCTTCCTGGAGTTTCAGAGACGGAACGGTCAGCGGCCGCAAGATGGTCCCTGGCGCTGGAGAAACCGGCTGCCGTTCTAACTGAGAAACGCGTTCAATTTCCGTCTGTAAGCGGGACGCATCCTCCTCATCCATACGCGGCTCGACAGCAACCGTTTCCGGCTCCGCCTTGATCGGCGTTTCAATAGATACCTTATCAACCGGTGGCCTTAACCGCTTCGCGCTTCCGGGAATCCGATCCCGTATATCCCAATTTTCAGCGGCATTCAGCGGTTCCGGCCGCGCGTCCTCGCGTGTCGCTTCGAGTTCGTCCCGAATGTCGGACCCGTAGACGGCAGCGGCATCGGACTTACGAGCAATCCGCGCAATCATTTCCGGACGCACCGACTCCGCGTACGATTCGCCGTTGGCCGGGGTATCCCGCGTTTCTTTTCTACGCACACGGAATCGCCCCCTCCGCCGCTGGCTCAGCCGGGGTACATCGGCGGAACCGGAAGATGATTTTCCGCTACGGGCTTGGTACCTGGCTGCGCGGGTCTCCGCTTCCACCAGCGCCTCCGGCGCCGCGAAAGACTGCATTACTTCGTGAGCGGAAACCGTTCGTCCGCTACCATGACCGGCCGACTGGGCTGCGGGGCGACTGGCTACATTGCCGTCCGGTAACCACTGGCCAAGAAATCCGGCGGGGTCCAGCAGCAGCTTCCGCTCCTGCTCTTCCTTCCGTACCCGGAGTTCGATATTGTGTTCTCGCAACTGCTCGTTGTTTCCCTTTAGGTAGTCACACACCAACGCCACAAAAGCCGCGCCGAGCACCACCGTCAGGCTTACGAATATTTGGAGTTCCAACGATCCTAGGTCCATAGCTCCACAGAGAGTGTATCGGCGGGATTTCTTCGCGGGGATAGGCCTTTGCTCCCAAAAAAAATAGGTACTTCGGCCCCGGCTATGCGTAAGGCCAAAAGTACCATGGTCGTACAGGGCCTTTTTAAGGCCCCCTGGGCTGATTGTCCTAGGGAATACCCAGAACCGGTCGCTGCCCTGGAAGTCCGGTCCCGTTTGAACGCTTCCGGACGGGACCTTCATCCGTTATCGACGACCGCCGCCCAGCCGGAGCGCTACTAAAATTGATCTCGCTTTCGGAAAATTCAATCGTCCGGTCCAACACCATCTCAACGACAGTACCCCGTCCCAAAACGACATCCTGCCCTCTGGAAAGCAGGACCCCGACCATCCCCGCCGCCGCGCCGGCTGCCGCGCCGATCCCCGTCCCCATTCCGGGCCGTCCCGCCGCGCTGCCGGCAATCACGCCTACCGATGTTCCGGCGCCAGCCGCCGTCGCCACTTTGACAGCGTCCTGACCCTTGGTGCCTTCCCCTTTAATCTTCCCCTCGGTACGGTCAAATTCTTCGCTTGCCCGGCCGTCCAGAGATCCCATTCGCGCCCTGAAGTCGCGAGTTACGCCGTTAGGAAGCGTCAGTGAATCGAAACGGACGTAGAGTTCCGAACGGCCCTTGACGCGTCCCGCACGCTTGGAAGAGGTAATGGTTCCGGCAACATATGAACCGGGAGGAATCACAATCCGCCCGTCGGCAAGGATCGGATAAGAGGTTTCCAAATACACGCGATCCCCTTCGGCGGCGTGTTTTGTCGAGACGCTATTGATCATGACCAGCGGCACCCTGGTACCCGTCGGAACCGGGTACACTTCTGGCTTGATATCCTGGGCGGTCACCGCCACACCGCATAATCCCATCAAACAAAGCATGGATAGTGACATGGTGAATCCTCCTTCATTGTACGGCTGGCAGCTGCGAACGCGACCCACTATTTTGAACGCGCCGCGCGGCGTTCGGGTTGCGGCGGCACTGGAAAAATGTCCCTGGAAATTAGAAAGATGCCGGTCACGGAAAGCGGCCAAACGTGCAAGAGAAGCCGGGGTAGAGACGTATTGAGTTGCCAGTCCAGGTCGTTCGGCGCTGCGACATAGATGGCGAAGTATCCAGCCAATTGCACCGCCACCGTGACAATAGGCAGCAGCGCGGCGCCGGAAAGCAAGGCACGCAGACGAACCAGGGCGAGCCAGGCTGAAAATACGATAACCGGGGGAACCAGGATGCTGCCGAAGGTGAGAGATTCGCTAACAAAGGCCCAAAACGTCACCCAATAACGGCTGGAATCGGCTATTCTCACGCCAATGATACTGGCGTTCGAAGCATTTACGAGGTCATTCGCGGGTGCCAGCCGGATTTTGAAGTACCCGGCGAGGGCGATCACGGCGGCCATCCCGGCCAGCAGCGGAAATAGGGTCCGCATGCGGCGGGGCACATCGGATACCGCCGAAACCGAGAACAGATGGGCGGCGGCCAGGCTCAAGCAAAAGAGCAAGCCCTCATTCTTGGTCCAGGCGGCGAAGCCGGCGGCCAGTCCGGTAAGAAATAGAGGCCCCATCCCCGCCGATTCCACTTCAAGCCCATAGACCAAAAACGAGCCGGCGATGACAATGAATG
>Ga0163153_10003100_pt1 | contig 22795 bp, 15 predicted proteins | sample OliLakLV19MP6IB1_FD_148629 | JGI IMG/M metagenome (GOLD analysis project Ga0163153, IMG submission 148629) | Freshwater microbial mat bacterial communities from Lake Vanda, McMurdo Dry Valleys, Antarctica - Oligotrophic Lake LV.19.MP6.IB-1 | ecosystem: Environmental > Aquatic > Freshwater >...
TTTTACCGCCGGGATGAGGCGTTCTTTGGTATTCACCGCGGCAGCAATATACATGGCACTCGGGAAAGAGTCATTCGAGGACTGTGCCATATTCACATGGTCATTTGGATGGACGGGGGTCTTGCTGCCTAGGGCTGTCCCGGCCAGCTGGCAACAGCGGTTCGACACCACCTCGTTGACATTCATATTAAATTGTGTGCCACTGCCGGTCATCCACACGTGGAGCGGGAACATATCATGATGCTGGCCGGAGAGAATCTCATCACACACTTTTACAATGAGATCGTACTGCTCGGTTTCGAGCCGTTTACTCCCGTGGTTAGCGATGGCTGCAGCTTTTTTGAGCGTCGCATACGCCGTAATCATTTCGCGGGGGATTAAATCTTTCCCAATACTGAAATGCTCCAATGAGCGCTGAGTCTGGGCACCCCAGAGTTTATCTGCGGGGACATCGACTCCCCCCATACTGTCGGTTTCATGTCGCATTCCAGGTATTTGATTCATAATATTTTTCTTTTTTGGGGGGGTCAGATTGAACAAAGTGTCATTGTCTTGCTGAGTGTCAAGGAATTGTATTTTAGATTCCACCCTGCATCAACCTCTATTTTTTCCAACACCCTAGCCATCTGGTAAAAAAAGTCCTCGGGGAGCTCTGGCCTCCTACACAAACGTTGCCTCAAAAGTAAAGGTCACAGGCGAGGGGAGCTGGAGTTTTTGTTTATAAAACTCCATGATCCCGCGCGATTTGTGCCGGGCACAGTGGGTAGATGATCGTTCCATGGGGAATTTCCACGCTCATCCTGATCGGCGAAATCCGCCGAGAAAAAATATCTTGCTGGAATTAATGTTGGCGTTTTTGGGCAATTTGCTTAGAAAAGGGGGATTATGTATCGCACTGGATTAGGTTACGACGTTCATCAATTAGTTCCCGGGCGCAAATGCGTACTCGGGGGCGTGGAAATCCCCCATGACAAAGGCCTCGACGGCCATTCGGATGCAGATGTCCTCATTCACGCCATCGCAGACGCGCTCCTCGGAGCCATGGGCGAGGTCGATATCGGGCATTATTTTCCGAATACCGATCCTCGCTGGAAAAATATCTCCAGCCTTGTTTTCCTCGAGCAAATTGCTGAACTCATGCTCCGCAAATATGTCACCCTGGGAAATATCGATGCCACGGTGATCTCCGAAGCCCCAAAAATCTTCCCCTACATTCCCGAAATGAAAAAGCGGATCGCTAAAGCCCTCAAAGCCCGGGAGTCCCAGATCGGCATCAAAGCTACTACTAATGAAACCATGGGATTCATCGGCCGCAAGGAAGGTATCGCCGCCATGGCGGTGGCCTCAGTCGAGATGAAATAATTCCCCAGATATCATGGCTCTTTTTATCACATTTGAAGGCGGAGAAGCAGTCGGCAAAACGACGCAAATCGCTCTGCTTGCCGACAAGCTCAGGAGCTTGAACCGTGAGGTCGTCCTCACCCGTGAGCCCGGCGGCACTCCCCTCGGTGAGGAACTGCGCAATTTGCTCAAATTCCATCCCGCCGGTAAAAACATGTCCCCCGAGGCCGAACTCCTTCTTTTCGCCGCTGCCCGGGCTCAACACGCACGCGAGGTCATCCTGCCTGCACTCAAGGCCGGAAAAACCGTCCTCTGTGACCGTTACTCCGACTCTACTACCGCTTACCAAGGGGCCGCCCGGAAACTCGCGCCCGCGCAAGTGGCGCAGATTAATTCCTTCGCCGTGGCCGAATGTATCCCTGACATCACCCTTTACCTTGATCTCGATCCGGCCCTTGCGCGGCGGAGGATGATCGCACGCTCGAAACCCGGCGATAACAAAGACGACCGTATGGAGAGTGAACCCCTGGACTTCTACCAGAAAGTCCGTGAATCATTCCTGAAAATCGCTGCCGCTGAGCCCGACCGAGTTCACTCCATCGATGCCCAGGGTACCATCGGGGAAATCAGCGCAAAAATCTTGGATATCGTCGGAGCGCGCCTAAATCTATAATCACAGGTCCCCCCCCAGCCATGCCTTTTGCCCAAATCCCCCATCAATCAATCGTCGCCGATCAACTCATCAAAACGATCCGGCTCCAAAGGCTCGCACACGCTTATCTCTTGAAGGGCGACCGGGGTGTGGGAAAATTACAAACTGCCATCGCCCTGGCCCAAGCGGTGAATTGCGCGAAATTCAGCGAACTCCATGATGCCTGCGGGCAATGTGATTCCTGCCACCGTTTTGAATCTATGAATCACCCTGACCTTTTCCATCTCAAAGCCGAGAGCAAAAGCCGCCAGATCACTATTGACCAGATTCAAACCCTGAATAAAGCCCTTTTCCAAAAGCCGATGATGGCAAAATATAAAGTCGCGGTCATTGAAGATGCCGATTGTATGAATGCCGCCGCCTACAATGCCTTCCTCAAAACTCTGGAAGAGCCCCCCTTGAATTGTCTCCTACTCCTGCTGACATCACGACCAGAGACCCTACCGGACACCATCATCGCCCGGTGCCAGAAATTACAATTTTCTTTTGTCTCTGCCAAGGAGCTCTCCCCTCTGGAAAATGAAACACTGGATTTCCTGCGAGGGCTGTCCTCTGAAGGAAATATTTTCACTCTTTATCAAGGGTTGACCGGACTGATTGCCGAGCTTGATACTGCCGTCAAAGATTATAAATCACGGCTCAATGATTCCCAAGACACAGATAAGTGGAAGGATATTGCTGAAAAAAGTTATTTCCAGAAGGTCGAGCAAGAAACCGAGGCCCAAGTCTCGGCATTCCGCCGCTTGGAAAGGCAGGCCATCCTGAAAATATTTTATCTCTGGCACCGGGACATCTTAATGATGAAAATGGAGGTCGATTCTGCCCACTTACATTTCCCGGGAGATAAAGAAATCCTGCGCAGCCAAGCCGGAAAACACCCTGAAAATAAGTGGATCAGGGCCATTAGCCTGATCGAAAAACTCATCGATGACCTAGACAGGACCAATATCCCGGAAATGTTAGCCTTTGAAACCGTGTGTTTGAAATTACAAGCAAAGTAATTATTTTCTCCATTGACCTGCCTCTTTACAGGGGTTATTTTCAGTTAACTTTATTATTTATATTTACGGGTCATGATTAAGACAGAACAGGACATATCGCCTGACGTTAAAACGCTTTTTCACAAAGGCGAAGATGCAGCGAAAAAAGACAACTACGATTACGCGATTGATATACTCCAGTCCGCACTCGTCAGGGAGCCTGCGTTCCTAAAGGCCCGTCAGACACTCCGAGCCACGGCCATTAAAAAGACTAAGGGGATGAGCCAATTTAAAAAGGCCATGTCGATCGTAAATATAACCCGTCTCCAAGCCCAAGCTTCCCCGAAAAAAGATCCCACCAAGGCAATGGAAGTCGCGGAACAAATCCTGGCCATCGACCCTTTCAGTAAGGTAGGCACAAATATCTTGGCCGAAGCTGCTGTGGGTGCTGACATGGTCGAAATCGCTATTTTTGCGAGGGAAACTTACCGCGAAGGAAATCCCACTGACATCGATAACCTCTTTAAACTTGCTGAAATTTATATTACCCAAAACCAAGGGGATAAGGCGGTCAAGACTTACGAGGCCCTCCTGCGCTTACCCGGGCAACAAAATAACGCCCAAGCAGCTAAAGGCCTCAAAGACGCCACTGCATCTGCCACCATCACCGGCGGGGGCTGGGATGATAAGAAAAAGACTTATAAAGACTCCATGAAAAACCAAGCGGAGTCTATCCGGATGGAGAGTGAGACGAAAATTTATAAAACTGAGGAAACACTGCATTCACTCATTGCGGCCACCCAAGAAAAAATGCATGCCGAACCGGATAATCTCAACCATTACTCCACTTTGGCCGATTTATTTTTGCAGTTAAAGGATTTTGACATGTCCTTGGCCTATTACAAACACGTCTATGCTGCTACAGGCAATGTCGATCAGAATCTCGAACGCCTGATGTCTGAAATCCGGATCAAACGTTATAATCAATGGATTAAAGAACGTGAGGATTACCTCATTGCCGTTCCAGAGAGTCCTGAGACACAGCAATACCTAGCTGAAATCGAGGAATTCAAACGTGACCGGGACAGTCTCAGCTTTGCTTTTGCGAAGGAACAAGTCACTAAATACCCTAATGATCCGCTCCTGCGCTATAATCTCGGGGAAATCTATTTTAACCTCGGTTTGGTCGACGACGCCCAGGCAGAGTTTCAATTCGCCCAACGCGCACCGAATAGGCGGCATGCCTCGTTAAATTTCCTCGGCATGTGTTTCACCTCAAAAGGGATGCACGATCTGGCCGTGACCCAGTTCCAAAAATGCATCACTGAAATGCCTGTCATGGATAACCTTAAAAAGGACGTTCTTTATAATCTTGGTGCCGCCCTCGATGCCGCAGGCAAAAAGGAAGAAGCCCTCGAAGCTTATAAACAAATTTACCAGGTTGATTTTTCCTACAGGGATGTTAAGAACAAAGTCGAATCAGGCTACACATCTTGATTTTATTCGTTTTTGTGCGCGCGTGGCGAAACTGGCAGACGCGCTAGATTCAGGTTCTAGTCCTTAACCGGGTGGAGGTTCAAATCCTCTCGCGCGCACCATCTTTCTTTTTCCTTTACGGGGTAAAGTCTAAAAGCTGGTCAAATTTACCGCACAGCGTAAGTTACCAAATCCATTTGACGGAATGAAACTCTGTGGTTCATTAATGGTCTAATAAAAACAAGGAGCAAATAAATCACCATGATACTCGCAATTATTTTAATGGTCGGAACCCTTCTGATTTCTCTGGCTGCTGCAGCCCGGGTCAAAGGAATGTTCGCCAAATACAGCAAACTCAAAACTCGTGCGGGTTATACCGGGGCCGAGGCTGCCGCCGCGATCCTCCAGGCTGCGGGGATCGGTAATGTCCAGATTATCGAGCATCCCTCCATATTGGGCGATCATTATGATCCCATCCATAAACGCCTCGTTCTTTCTACTGATGTCTATCACGGCACGTCAGCTGCCGCCCTAGGAGTCGCTGCCCATGAATGCGGACATGCCATCCAGGACAAAGTCCATTATGCCCCGTTAAAAATCCGTATGGCTGCGGTGGGAGCCACGACATTTGCTAACCAAGTCGTCATGTGGCTTCCCCTGCTGGGTATTTTTTTTATGGGACTAAACCCCTGGATCGCGGGTTGGATCATGGCCGTCGGTTGGGGAGTGATTATGCTCTTTAACCTTGTGACCCTGCCAGTGGAGTTCGACGCATCGAACCGCGCCAAGGTGATCCTGGGAAAAATGGGTTTTATCCAGCCGGGCGAAGAAACCGAAGGGGTCAATAAAGTGCTGAATGCCGCCGCCCTCACCTATGTGGCTGCATTCATTACCTCCCTCCTTTATTTCCTCTGGTATCTGCTGCCCCTTCTCTTCGGCGGACGCCGGGATGAGTAACTCTTTTATTCACACCTACAAAGAAAAAGCCCCGCTTTCCCGCGGGGCTTTTTTTTTATTTCCGTAGATTTACGGTGAAAAATAATTACACGCCTTTGGCGCGGGTGATACGGGCCCCGACAGCTTTGAGTTTCTCGTCGATGTGTTCGTAACCCCGGTCGATGTGATAAACACGGTTGACCTCGGTGGTGCCTTTGGCCATGAGACCGGCAATCACGAGCGCGGCAGAAGCCCGGAGATCGGAAGCCATGGTCGGAGCACCTTGGAGCTCTTTAGCCCCTCTAATAATCGCTGTAGCCCCATCCATCTGTATATCCGCGCCCATCCGTTTGAGCTCGGCGACATGCATGAATCGGTTCGGAAAAATCTTTTCTGTCACGACACTGATTCCGCTGACCATGGTCAGCATGGCCACCATTTGAGCCTGCATGTCCGTGGCAAACCCGGGAAATGTCTCGGTGATGATCTCTGTGGATTTTAGTTCGCCATTAGGCTGCACTGTGACTGTGGAGCCTTCCACCACGAGATCCACATTACAATCACGCAGTGCATGGAAAAGGGAGACTTGGTGCCTGGGTTCGATTCCCTTCAGGAGCAATTTGCTACGGGTGGCCGCAGCTGCCACGAGGAAAGTGCCCGCTTCGATCCGGTCAGGAATGACATTATGTTCCGCCCCGTGGAGTTCATGGACCCCGATAATCTCGATGCGGCGGGTGCCCGCCCCTTGGATACGAGCTCCCATGCTGATCAGGAAATCAGCCAAATCGACGACTTCCGGCTCACACGCGGCTTGTTCAATAACCGTTACCCCTTTCGCGAGGGTCGCGGCCATCATAATATTTCCGGTACCGAGGACGGTCGAACCAAATTTACCCCCCATATTAATCTCTGTCCCCACCAGCTCTTTGGCAGTGGCATGGACATCCCCGCCTTCGGTATTCACATGGGCTCCGAGGCATTGGATCCCGCGCAAGTGGATATCGATCGGGCGATCTCCAATGACACACCCGCCGGGCATGGAGATTTTCACTTCCAGATTACGGGCGAGGATAGGACCCAGTACACAGATCGACGCACGCATTTTGCGCACGAGATCATAAGGTGTCGTCGAGGAAACTGTCGTCGCTTCCACAGTGGCCGTATTTCCTTCGAAAGTCACAGCCGCCCCGAGGAACCGGAGAATATCAAGCATGAAACGCACGTCACTGAGGTCGGGGACGTTATGCAAAATACATTTTTCTTTAGTGAGCAAGGTCGCCGCTAAAATAGGCAAAGCCGAATTTTTAGAACCGCTGACCATTATCGTTCCATTAAGGGGGACGCCGCCTTCTATAACAAATTTATCCATGGGCTCAAAAAAATGCCTGTTTACGCCTCGAACGAAAAGACTATTTTTCAGCAAATGACAAAAAAGTGAAAACTCCGCTCTGCCCCCTAGATAACCGTCGGAGCCATTTGCCCGGTGGCGATCCGGTCAAAACCACTAATGTCTTTGAATATCCCGGTTGACTGGAATTTGTTTTTAGAAAATAAATCCACGAGTGGCACAGCCTGATCATGGCCGATCTCGATCAGCAACCACCCTTCGGGCTGTAGGAAGTGCGGGGATCCAATCATGATTTTGCGGATAACCTCCAGCCCATCAGCTCCCCCGTCTAAGGCCAGAACAGGATCGCACTGCACCTCACGCGAGAGAGTACCGATGATATCCGTGGCGATATACGGGGGATTCGTCATCACGAGGTCAAATCTCCCTGCGAGGGATGAAAATAAATCCGAATGGATAAACTCGACTGCCTTTTCTTCTGTGAGATGTTTACCGGCATTTCTCCGTGCGATCTCGAGAGCCGCTTGCGAAATATCCGCAGCGACGATCTCGATGCCATCCATCTCCAAGGCAAGGGTAATCCCGATAATCCCGCTACCCGTGCAAAGGTCCAGTACGCGCAATTTGCGCGCGTCCACCGAGTGCATCCCGCGCAATTTGCCCAAGGCAAATTCCACCAATTGCTCTGTCTCCGGCCGAGGAATCAACACATCCTCGGTCACAATAAAATCACGCCCGTAAAAGGGGGCTATCCCGGTAATATGCTGCAAAGGCATGCCTGCCGCCCTCTTTTTTACCATTTCCCGCAGGGGCTCTAACTCAGAATCGCTGAGTTCACGCTCGAACTGTAGGTATAAATCCAACCGTTTTAAATTTAGGTGATGCGCGAGCAGGAGTTCGATTTGAAGCCTCGGACTTTCCAGACCTTTTTTTTGAAAAAAGACTGTGGTGGAGTTAATGATGTCCAAGATGCGCACGCGTCAGAAGGGTATAGTCACTCCCCCCACAAAAGACAATTAGGAAAGTTCGGAGAGTTTCTCTTCCAGGTGCGTCTGGACCAGAGTCGTCACCATTTCATCAATGTCGCCTTCCATGAAGTTACTCAAATTATAGAGGGTGAGATTAATGCGGTGGTCGGTCACACGGTTCTGGGGATAATTATAAGTCCGGATTTTCTCATTCCGGTCGCCCGAACCGATCTGGGATTTGCGATGCGCGGCATATTTAGCATCTTCCTCCTCGATTTTTTTCTCAAGCAGGCGTGAACGCAAGACATTCATCGCCTTTTCCTTATTCTTGGTCTGTGAACGTCCATCCTGACAGCGGACAATAACCCCGGTGGGTTTATGATGGATTTGGACAGCAGAATCAGTGGTATTCACACCTTGTCCGCCAGGCCCGCCCGAACGGCACACGCTGATTTCTAGGTCATTAGGATTTATCACCATGTCCACCTCCTCAGCCTCGGGTAATACAGCGACGGTGGCCGCACTGGTATGGATACGCCCTTGAGCTTCTGTAGCCGGGACACGTTGGACACGATGGACCCCGCTTTCAAAACGGAGTTTCTGGAAGATATTTTCGCCCGTCACTAAAAAGATGATTTCCTTGTATCCGCCAAGGTCAGATGGATTCGAGTCCATGGACTCCATTTTCCACCCTTGGGTCTCTGCATACCGGATGTACATCCGATATAAATCGGCAGCAAAAAGCGCGGCTTCCGTGCCTCCGGTTCCCGCCCGGATTTCTACAATGGCATTACGGTCATCAGTCGGCTCTGGTGGAACAATCCCTAGGCGCAGGTCTTTAAGGAGTTTATCCTCGAGTGCTTTTAAAGGCTCTACCTCTTCTTTTGCCATATCCACAAGCTCAGCATCACTGCCATCGGCGATGATTTCCCGATTTTCTGCCAGGTTTTTCTGCGTTTTATTCAATTCATCATCGATTATGACGAGTTTTTTCAGACGGGAATGTTCTTTCCCGAGTTCCTGCATTTTTTTGGAATCGGAACAAATCATCGGGTCACTGAGTTGTTGCTCCACCTCGGTAAACCGTTTGCGGAATTTTTCGATCTGAAAATTGATATCCATAGGATGACGCGTTAAAAAGTTTAGTCCGGTAAAATAAAAAAGGTGTTTTCAAGGGCTGATTAAATCCCGTGAAAACACCTTTGATTGTAAAAAAAGCTAAGCTTTACGTTTTTTGCGGTCTTCTGTCGTGGTCGCACCAAAACGGCGTGTGAATTTCTCAACGCGTCCGGCTGTATCGACGAATTTATGCATACCTGTGAAGAAGGGATGACAAGCTGCACAGATACCTAAACGAAGGTTTTCTCTGGTGGAACGTGTCTTATAAGTCGCGCCACATGCGCATGTGACGACTGTTTCTTTATATTCGGGATGGATTTCCAATTTCATAATTCTTACCTTAAATTTAGTTCAAACTCGGATTAGGCATCATATAGAGGTGAAAAAGCATTTCAAGCGAAAACCTCAACTTTTTCATTAATTTTAAAAATAACCCTAAAAAGCCCGTCGGAAAAGAAGCGTTTTTTATTTTACATTGACGCTGGAGTACCCTTAATTCGGAAAAATGAAATTTTCTTCCCTCCTTTTTATCACGTTTCTGGCATCGATCCCCTCATTTGTTTTTGCATTGGCCAAAATTACTGATGAAGAAACTACAGCCGCCCTTCCTTCGAAAAAGCCGGACATCATTTATGTGGATGGATTTTCCCTCGACTCTTCACAGGCCCCTCTTGGACAACCCCAGACCGGTCTTTTCGGACGCCCCCGTATTTTGGCTAACCGCATGGAGGAAAAACATAACCCTGCCGAAAAAGCCCAGGAAATCACCAGCGGCATGCAACAATCCATCATCAAAAGCCTGACCAATGACGGGCAAACTGCCCAGCCGGATGAAATGATGCCCTCATCACCCAAAAATGCCTGGCTTCTAAAAGGAGAATTTATCGAGGTCGACCAAGGCAGCCGTATCGTCCGGGCAGTCATCGGGTTTGGGGCCGGTAAAGCTCAAATGGAAACGCGAGTCATGCTCTATGACCTCAACCGCAGTGCGGACCAGCCTTTTGTCATCATGGGATCCCACGCCCAAACTACCCCCACTCCAGGTGCTATCCTGATGAAAAACCCTTATGTCCTCATTGCAAAATTCGTCCTTTCTAAAAATGCCGATAAAAAAGAAATTAAACGTACCGGCGCGCAAATTGCGGAGGCTGTCGAGAAAATCATCAATAAAATAGGGCCACCCGCTAATACGAATGGTGCTTCAAATTAAAACCATTTTCACCATCAGCCGCAGCACAAAAAAAACCCGTCGAGTCATTTAGCAAAGTATCCCAGGGCTAAGCTTCCCCTCGGCAATCCAGCGAGGAATCTCCTTCAAGATATTTACTCTTCAGGGTTCTCATCTTTTTTTGAACAAATTGCACCATAAATCGATCTGAAAGATCGAAGCCTTTGATGTGTGAATGCGCTTTCTTCCTGCATAATGGGGCTGGAACATGGTCGGTAAGACACGACAGATGGGGTATGCCAAGATTATTTGGCAAAAGAGTCTTTTGTCGTGATTAATCTATAACTGTGGCATACTATTTTTTTATATGGGAAAAGGCTTTTTGAAGAGTCCGGTGTTTTTATTTTGTTTGGCAATCATCATTATTTTGGCAGCGACCTTAGTGCCCCGCCACAAAAAGAAGGACATTCCTCCTCCTCCTTCGGTGGCTGAAGGGGCCGTGCTTGTACTTAATTCCAAAAACCTTGATCCTATAACCACCCTCGAGGTCAGGTTTGATGAACCCGCCATCGGGGCCCTCGATAATCCCAGTACGGTCAAACCGTTAAATCCGCTGGTCATTAGCCCGAAAATCAAGGGTTCTTTCAAATGGCTCAGCCAACGTAATGGCATTTTCACCCCGACCGCACCTTGGGCACTGGGCACGACTTACCATGTCAGCCTCAAGTCCGGCCTAAAGAATGCGGACGGGAAACCCATGAATGCCAAACTCGAAGAGTCCCTGAGTACACCCCCATTTGCTGTAGAGAATATTTATCCAAATGGTTATCATAAAGACAACGCGCCATCACTCTTCACGATGCAGGCTTCATTTAATGAAACCGTGGACCCCGCCAAGGTCGGCCGTTATATCCGGTTCGTTGATGCTGATGGCAAACAAGTCGCTGCCGTAATCTCACAGGCCACTAGTACCAATTATTTTCCTTACTCCACAGTCGACCCCTGGTCAGCGCGCTTTTACACAGCTGCCGAGGGTGATCAAACTGCGCAGAGCCCGCCCGCAAGTGGCGACTCCGGTGTCAAATTTATCCCAAACCGCATCCTGATTAATCCAGCCAAACCCTTGCCTCCTGGCAAAGACTGGAAACTCGTGATTAGCGAAGACATGCCGGATGCATCCGGGCAAGTCTTTACTCAAGAAACACAAGAACAATTAATCGGAACAGTCGTACCCTTTGAACTCCAGGAAGCCGTCGCACGTAACGTGATCGGTTCATCCCGCCGGATCCAGTTATCCTTCTCGAAACTCTTTGATGAGGCGAATTTTAATACGAAAAACTGGAGTGACTGGATCACCATCGGCAATGCCCCGACAAACCTCAGCGTGAGTATCGACGGCTCCTACCTGTCCATCTCGGGTGATTTCGCCCTCGGCAAACCCTATCCGATCACGGTCAAAAAAGGATTACCCGCGATCTATGATTTTTCCCTCGGACAAAAAATCTCGACGAATCTGGTTTTTGAACCCGTCGCACCCCGGCTGTATTTCCCGGCGTTTGCCATCCAGCAAATGACGCGGGGCCACCGGCAAATCGACCTGCTCGACATCAATGTGTCGAATGCTACTTTAACCGTGACCAAGCTCGACCCGGACAAATTGCTCCCGGCAGTGAAGGCTTATGAAAATAAGTATTTTAAAACCGAATGGAATGACGGTTACGAGCCCTACCAACAGGTGGCTTCGACAAATTTCACCGGACAAGTCATCAAGGAAGTCAGCTTTACCCGGACGACCCCGGTGGATGAGCAACAGCAATTTGCTCTAGACTGGGATAACCTCGTGGGTGCTGGGCAATCCGGCGCTTATTATTTGCAGGCCACCGGTGACGGGAAAGTCGGGACACAGGCTATTGTCATGCTCTCCGATCTAGGCGTACTGGGCAAACAAGGCCGTGACTCGCTCGATATTTTTGTATTCTCTTATGAAACCGGTAAATTTATCCCGGGCGTAAAAGTGCGGGTCTTCTCATTAAAAGATGAACTCATTGCCCAAGGGACTACTGACGGAAGTGGCGTGGTCAAGCTTGATACCAAATCCTTAACCGGAAAATCCCCCGAATGGGTGGAAGTCCGTAAGGGTGGAGATGTCTTTCTGACTAGGCTTTATCAAGTGACCAACAACATTCGCCGTCATGGATACGATTTTCCGGTCAGTTGGCCGGGTAATCCCGGGGTGAGACCCTTAGAGGGGGCAGTCTTTACCGAACGCGGCGTTTATCTGCCGGGGCAGGAGGTTCATCTAAAAACCATCCTACGCAAGCTCGGGGAAAAAGGATTGGATTCATTAGCAGGCAAAAAAGCCAGGCTCATGATTACCGACCCGCGTGGGCAAAATATCGTCGATCAGGAAATGACACTAAACGCCTTTAGTTCCTCCGATTACAGTTTTTCATTGAGTCCTTCCGTCCCCTTAGGAGGTTATTCCATTCAAGTCACCCCCGATGAAAAGGCCGTGGATCACTCCTCGGTTTATGGTTATTTCACCGTTCAAGAATACCAACCAAATGCCTTTGAACTCACCGTGGATGCCACCCCCCGTTATCTGACGGATAAACCCGTGACGATTCCCGTCTTTGCCAGCTATTATAGCGGCCAGCCCCTCGGTACTCAGGCCGTCATGAGATGGCTCATGAATGCCCATGATTTCAGTTTTATGCCGGAGGGTTTTACAGGGTTCTCATTCTGTAAAGGGCTTTACTCGGTTAATCCCGAGGAACTCGGTTACAACAATTCTTCCCTATCCCTCAATGGCGAGGAAAATCTCTCGGAATCAGGCCGGGGCACATTCACTCAGGATATCCCGGTTAATCAGAAGCTCCCCATGCCTCGCCGTGTGAATATCAGCTTTGAAGTCACCGACATCAACCAGCAAACCGTTTCCTCCGCTGTGGATTTCACCAAAGATAGCTCAGCTTATTATTATGGGTTCCATCGCCCGGAAGGGTTTGTGAGAACGGGTGAAGCTCTTCCTGTCCGGGTGATCGCCATAAATGCCGATGGCACTCCAGCTCCCCTAGCACTCACCGCAAAAGTCGTGGTCAAAAAAATCAACCGCACCTCTGTCCCAGTCAAAGGCGCGGGCGGCATCACTACTTACCAGCAAAATATCGACCTCGACGAAAAATTTACCGGCACGATCACAACCCTACCTGTCGAGCGTGTCCAATCCCGCTGGCGCCTGACCGAAGACCCCGCAGGCAATTTGCCTCCATCGCAAATTACTTTTAAGCCCTCCGAGCCTGGGGATTATCTCGTCGAGATCAGCGGCAAAGATCCCAAAGACAATCCCGTGATGACCGTCGCGACAGTGTCCGTGTATCAATCGGACGCAGCCGAGGGCTGGTCCCTAGAGAATAATACCAAACTCGACCTGGCCCTCGAAAACGACACGCTCCGCGCCGGGCAAGTCGCCCGGATCATGGTGAAAACCCCGGTCGAAGGCATCGCCTTGGTCAGTATCGAACGCGAAAATGTCCGCCGCTTTTTCACTGTCGAGCTGCGTGAGTCCAACCGATTGATCGAGGTGCCTGTCACTGCTGATGATATCCCAAATGTCTATGTTTCAGTCACACTGCTCAAGGGGACAAAAGGTTCATTACGGAAAAATCCGATGCCTGAATTCCGTACCGGTTATTGCCAACTCACTGTCGAGCATCCTGACTCCAAACTCACCGTGGATGTGCATCCCGCTGAAAAGACTTATCAACCAGGCCAAGATGTCTCAGTGGATATCGCCGTCTCGAACGACAATGGGACCCCTGTCACTGATGCCGAAGTCACCGTGATGGCTGTCGACGAAGGCATTCTTTCCCTGACTGCACACACCGTGCCCGATTATTACTCCCTTTTTTATCAACTCAGGCCCTTGTATGTGATCTCGGGCATATCGATTCCGGAACTTTTCAAGGAGGACCCCGAACAAAAATCCTTCGACAATAAAGGTTTTTTGATAGGCGGGGGTGGCGATGAAGGCGGGACAATGCGGAAAAAATTTATTCCTTGCCCGTACTGGAATGCCAACCTGAAGACCGATGCAAAAGGCCACGTCCACGTGCGATTTACCGCGCCGGAGAGTTTATCCCGCTACCGCATTGTCGCCCTGGCACAGGATAAGGGCGGGAAATTCGGGCAAAACCAGTCGTCTATAGAAATCAATAAACCCCTCATGATCGAGTCGGCCCTCCCGCAATTTGCGCGGATCGGGGATTCGCTCATCGCCCGCGCTGTCGTCAAAAACGCGACCGGCGCACCGATTAAAGCCACCGTATCCCTGCGGCTTGACGGTCTCGCCCGTTTGTCCAAAGGCGGCACCGAAAAAATCATCGACCTCGCCACAGGCCAGTCTTTGCCCGTAGATTTCCCGGTAATAATGACCGGACTCGGTGAAGCCAAATGGGTCTGGTCGGTCAAAGGCACGGGCTCGAAACCTGCTACAAAAGGGGGAGCCAGCCAAGCCGTATTAAAACGGTTGAACTCCACCGCCCCCGCCTCTACCCCGACGGATTACCAAGACTCCGCACTGGCGACGATGAATATCGTCCCGGCCGCCCCCTTGCTCAAGGAAGTCCACGTCTCGCACACCTCTGAGCCCGTGAGCAATTTGCTCAAACCCCTGAATCCCCAGTTACTCGAAGGCACCGGAACCCTGAAAGTATCCATCGCTAATAGCCGTTTGCTCGAACTCTCCGACGCAGTGAAATATCTCCTGGACTATCCTTACGGCTGTGTCGAACAAACAACCTCGCGCCTGATTCCTTGGATCTACGCCCGCGAATTCGACGGAGCGATTCCTTCCCTGGCAAAGCCCGATACGGAGATCGAGGCCAATGTCCAGGCCGGGATCAACCGCCTCTTGTCCATGCAACATTATTCAGGCGGCCTGACCTACTGGCCGGGCGGACAGGAACCGATGCTTTGGGCTAGTGCCTATGGCGGGATCGGACTCGCCTTGGCCCAGCGTAATGGATCCACCGTACCAGAATCGAATATGAATCAACTCGCGGAATATCTCCGGGGTAAAATGGCGGGATTAACCGACGATAAAAACAGCATGTCCTTGTCCGAACGCGTCATGGCCCTGTATTGCCTGAGCCTGATGGGAAAAGTCGAGGCCTCCTGGATCGAACTCATGACGGGCAAGGCGAAGCTCTTGAATAACGAGGATCGTGCCCTGCTGGCCCTGTGTATCCTAGAAACCGGCGGGCAAACCTCCCAAGCGGAAGCAATCCTCCGTTTGCCATTTAATGGCGTCCGCGACTACTACTGGTTTGGAAGCGGTGTACGTGAGAGCGCGATGAATTTACTGGCCGAAGTCAAACTTGATCCTGCGTCAAAAACCATCGACCGCAGGGTCATAGAAATCATGGGGGCACGGCATTACCAAGGCCGGTGGTATAATACCCAGGATAACGCTTGGGCGGTGATGGCTTTGTCCCAATATTTTATCGCCGTCGAAAAGGGTAAACCGAAAAAATTCTCCGGTTCCTTGGTCTGGGGACCGGATTCACGGACTTTTAACCTGTCCCCGGAAGCTCCGTCCGCACGGGAAGAATATCCGACGCTGCCCGCCTTGGCTAATACCCCGATGAATCTGAATAACCCCTCGAAAGCCACCGTCTTTAGCACGGTCTCTATCGAGGCATATCCAAAGGATAAATACCAGCCGCGCACCGCCCGGGGATTCTCGGTCACACGCCGGTATGAGAAAATCCTCGACGACCAATCCTTGGCCCCGGCCAAAGACCTGAAAGTCGGTGACCGGATTCTCATCACCCTCCTCCTGGAGGTGAGCCGACCCGCTCATTACGTGGCGATTGACGATTCATTACCCGCCGTCTTTGAGGCGGTCAAACCCGGATTCAACACCCAAGCCGTCAATGGAGCCACTGATACAGATGAATATTTTATCGACTTTCGTGAACTCCGTGCGGACCGAGGGCTTTTCTTTGCGAATTATCTCCAGCCCGGCAAATACACGGTGCGTTACCTCGCCCGTGTCCGCGCCGCCGGAGAAACATTTGCCCCGGGAACCAAGGTCGAGGAGATGTATAACCCCGATGTCTTTGGCATCACTGAATCACAACAAATCAATGCCTCGGCCTTGAAATAAATATCAGCCGTTTTGATCCGGCCCCAAAGCCAGTTAAAGTTTGACCCACCCAGTGTTCCCCCCTGTTATCTCCCGCTTAATGGCGGTGGCAGTAAAAATAAAAATGAGACATCAAAAAATCAAGTTACTCAAAAAATTCGTGATCCCGGGCGCAGTGGCGTTGACGGTATGGATGGTCTATGCGCTGGCGCTGCGTGTGACACCCTTGCCTGCACGACTGGGCGGGAAGGCAGCTTTTGAGAGCCTCGATATCCAGGACCGGAACGGGCGGTCCTTACGCAAATTGCGCGGGGAAAACGGAGCTTACCAGAAACATGTAAAACTCTCGGACCTACCCGCGGTCGTCATCCATGCCACACTCGCTTCGGAAGATGCTCGGTTTTATCAACACGGGGGAGTCGATATGCTTGCGATTGGCCGGGCCGTGGTTGATTCGCTCGAAGAAGGCCGGATCGTCTCCGGAGCCTCCACAATCGCCCAACAACTCATCAAAATCTCGGGCCCCAAACGCCCGCGCAATTTGCTGACGAAACTTTACGAAGCCTGGATGGCTCAATGCATGATCACCCAGAAAGGGCGGAACTGGGTGCTTGAAGAGTATCTTAACCGCGTGGATTACGGGCATCTCCAGCAGGGTATGATGGCCGCTGCGGATTTCTACTTCCATAAATCCCCTCGTGACTTAAGCCCCTCGGAAGCGGCATTCCTCGCCGGCCTTCCCCAAAATCCCACGCGGCTGAATCCCTATCGCAATTTGCCCTCAGCCACCCTCCGACGCGACCGTGTACTGGCCGTCATGCTCGACCACCAATGGCTCACCCGGGACCAATGGACCCGCGCACTCCAAGAACCCGTCACCCTGCAGGAAGCCAGGAACACCTTTGAAGCCCCCCACTTTATTGATTTCCTACTGGGCCAGAATCCTTTTGAGAATGAAACCGGAAAAATCCTGACCACCCTCGACCTCGCTTGGAATGAACAGGTCCAAGGGTTCCTCCAAAAACAAATCGCTACAGTGCGGGACAGGAATGTCAAAAACGGGGCCGTCGTCGTCATCGATAACCACACAGGGGACATCGTTTGTATGGTGGGCTCTGAAAATTATTTCTGTCCTCAAAGTGGACAAGTAAATGGCGCATGGGCTCCGCGGTCCTCCGGCTCCACCCTCAAACCCTTTATCTACGCCCTAGCCCTCGATAACGGGGCGCGGCCTTCCGATATCGTGGCGGATATCCCGGTGACCTTCCAGACGGCTACAGGGGTTTATAGCCCGGTGAATTATAACCGCCGTTGTCTCGGTCCGGTCACCCTGCGTTATGCCCTGGGTAACTCGCTGAATATCCCCGCTGTCAAAGTCCTCGACCAATCCGTCGGAGTCGGTGCCTTTTATCGATTCCTTCGATCGGCGGGAGTCACCTCCCTTTCGCGTAGTGCGGATGAATACGGACTCGGGCTGGCCATCGGTAATGGCGAGGTGCGTCTGCTTGAGCTCGCTAATCTCTACGCCTTGCTCGGACGCGAAGGGGTTTACCGGCCTTACCGCATGCTCCTGGGCGAACCAATGACCCCTGAGGGGAAAAAACTATTATCGCCGGAGTCGTCCTTTCTGGTGTCTGATATGCTCGATGATCCTGCGGCACGTGCCTTATCTTTCGGATGGAAATCCGCCCTGGAATTTACTTATCCCGTCGCGTGCAAGACCGGTACCAGTTCCGATTACCGAGATAACTGGGCAGTCGGGTACACCCCCGAATGGACTGTGGCCGTCTGGGTCGGGAATTTCTCGGGTGAACCCATGGGTGACGTCAGTGGTGTCACCGGAGCCGCCCCACTCATGCACCGGGTGATGGATTTCCTCCACGATCAGACAGGCTCTATTTGGTTCGCCCAACCCGCTGCAATTTGCACGGCACCGATAAATCTCCTCACGGGAAAAGAGACAACCAAAACCGGGCGCGTGGTCGTGCGCGAGAAATTCGTGCTGGGAAATCCGCCTCCCCGAGAGGACGCGAGCGATTATGATACCCGCGGACGGGTACTCCTGCCGTCCGCATATCGTGAATGGTACGCCAGCGGTGATAACGCCCTCTCCAGCCTCGCTGTCGTAAAAGATGAATCAGGGGACACTCCCACGATCCGGTCCCCCACAGATGGAGCGACCTATTATCTCGACCCTGACTTGCCCGCGCAATTTGCCCGCATCCCCCTGAAAGCCTCCGGCCCATCAAACACCGCCTGGACCAGCCCCACCCTTCTGATCAAACAATCCGGGCACCAATACTTCGCCGAAATGAAAGAGGGCACCCACACTATCGAACTCTCCCATCCCACCCACCTCAAAAAATCCCGCGCCAAGATTGTCATTATGAAGAAGTAGAGGGGGGGGGTATGAAGTGCGCCTCGGATGAATCCAAGCTTCACCGTCTTTGATAATCCGGGAGGGGGGTTACTCAGGACTTTAATCCACGCCCTGTTTTCTAGTTATTCGCCCACCACAAAAACACGCCCTTGGGGGTCGCGCATTTTTGAACCATTTGGCTTTGATCCGACGTAGAGTTTCTCACCGTTGAAAGGACTAATCGCGTAATTATAATTTTTCCGGTCGCGCTGTGCGACGGGATAAGCGGTCTTGCTATTGTTAGAGGAATTCACCAGTGCACCTGTCCCAGCCCCGAGGGCACCACCGATGAGCGCACCTGCAGCCGCACCGGTTCCCCCACCGATCAAGGCACCAGAAGCCGCACCGACCCCCGCACCGACGGCACTTGATCCGACGACAGTACCGGTCCCGGGACTTGTTTCACAACCGGTCATTGAGACGACCATACCGGCTAGAATGAGGGTTACACCAAAATTTTTGAGGGATGTTTTCATAAAGGTTTAATCGGTAATGTTTCAATATGACAGGTTAGACGTGATCTCATTATCAATAATTCATTTTTGAAAAAACTCAAGTCAGGATCTCCATACCCCCGCAGCCAGAAGTTGCCTTGTCGCTGTCCCGGCCCAATCCCTGTTGGCCGCCGGACTCGCCGGGGATGGATGTAAAACACGGGTTAACCTTACCCCATCGGGCACAATTTGTTTGAGCCTACCCTCGGCGAAATTTCCGACGGCCACAAGAAACTCCGGCTCCAAAACCCGGATAAAAACTTTCAGGTGCTCATCACAATCGGAAAAAAGTTCCTCCGTTTCGGGAACGGGTAATTTATCCGGGGTGATATTTGCTCCCGTCTCCCCCATAAAAACAAGAGGACAATAGTTTAAGACAAAATGCTCCCGGAAAAAATCTGCTGCCGTCCCATACCTTTCCTTAAATAACCCCCACAATCGTCGCCCACTGACCTCGGATTTTTCACAGGTAAATCCCTGAACAGCCCGTTTGGGGTGTTCCACCGGCGGCTTACCCACCGTTTCACAAATCCCCATCCAGTCACGGACGGCTGGGATTTCACCAAAAGGAATCCCCGTTTGGGCCATACCCCACGGCCCGGGATTCATCCCTAGGAAAACCGCCCTTTTTTTGCCCGGCGCAAATTGCGTGAGATAAGATTCATAGGGTGCCCGTGCATAATCAAGCGGATTATAAACATGTGTGACCGGCGGGGAAAATTTTAATTTTCCGACCTGCCCGGACAATTTGCGCCCGGCTGAAATCAAGGTGGCTACATTCATATAATCCATTCTCTATTACCATGAAGAACCGGAAACGCACAAAGACTTTTCGTACCAAAGAATAACCCCTCGGCATGACGGATATTAAATTTCAAGAATTATGGATTGAGACTACCCGGGAACTATGCCACTTTTGGCGCAGTGGGAAAAGAACTCGAAACGCTCAACGAGTTCCAGGATTTTTTTGACTTGGGACTGATCGGAATGGCTGTGACGACTCCTGATAACGGGAGGATTTACGCCAACGATTTTCTTTGTGGAATGCTCGGATATAACCACGATGAATTCGCGGTATTAACGTGGATCGGGCTCACCCATCCGGATGATCTGTCGGCCGATGTGGAGGAGTTTAAACTCTCAATGGCCGGCAAAATCGATTCTTACTCACTGGATAAAAGGCTCTTGCACAAAAGAGGGGGCATCATCCACGTCAAAATTTCTGTAAAATGTTTCCGGACACCCGAAGGTCGTGTGGCCTATTTTCTGGCGTTGATCGATGACATTCGAGGGCGTATCCGAGACAAACAACAAATCATCTTGGAGCGTAACCGCGTGGCCAATATTCTGGAAGGGACAAATGCCGGAACATGGGATTGGTACGTCCAGACGGGGAAATTAACCCTCAATGAACGATGGGCCTTGATGCTAGGATACTCACTGGAGGAATTACAACCCGTCACAGTCGAGACTTGGAAACAGAGGCTGCATCCGGATGATCTCGCCACCGCCTTGAAATCCCTCGACCAGCATTTCTCCCGCCTGGAAGGTTATTATGATGTCGAGTTCCGGATGCGCCACAAGGATGGATCATGGGTCTGGATCAATGCCCGGGGAAAAGTCATCGAGTGGACCCCCGATGATAAACCCCACCTGATGAGCGGCACCCATTTGGATGTCACCCCCCGAAAAGTAGCTGAAGAAAAAAGGCTGGCTCTGGAACGCCAGGTCTTACATACCCAGAAACTCGAAAGTCTGGGCATCCTAGCCGGAGGCATCGCCCATGACTTTAATAACCTTCTGACCGCCATTATGGGGCATGCGGGATTAGCACTAGACCTCGCTACTCCCGGCTCACTCATCCATAAATACATCGAGGAATCTTTACGGGGAGGGCGAGAAGCCACGGAGTTAACCCGCCAGATGCTGGCGTATTCCGGCAAGGGACAGTTCGTCATTAAATCCGTTAACCTCTCCTCGCTGGTGGAGGAAATGGGACGTTTGTTGGCCGTATCTATTTCAAAAGAATGCAAACTTCAATATCACTTTGATCCTGCTTTGCCGGATTTCGAGGCGGATGAGGCCCAGGTCAAACAAGTCATTATGAATCTCATCATCAACGCCTCTGATGCTATCGGGAATCATCCGGGTGTGATCACCGTCACCACGGGAGTCACGATCTTATCCTCCCCCACTATTTTCCCTGACAATATCAAAGAAAGCCTCCCGGCAGGTGCATACGGCTGGCTCGAAGTAACGGATACCGGCTGCGGCATGTCCGAGGAAACTACAAATAAAATTTTCGATCCATTTTTCACAACAAAAGTTTCCGGCCGCGGTATCGGACTGGCCACAGTCATGGGCATCGTCCGTAGCCACCAAGGCACGATCCAAGTCGATAGCTCACCGGCCAAAGGCACCGCTTTCCGCGTGCTCTTCCCCATCACCAGACTTCCCGCCAGTAATGAATTTCCACCCAGCACTGGGAAAATAAATGACCACTTCACAGGCACAGCACTGGTTATAGATGATGAACCCCCTTCCCGGCGGCTGGCCGACCGGATGCTCTCCACCATGGGCTTTCATGTCATGTCCGCACGTAACGGGGTCGAAGCATTAGATATCTTCAAAAAAGATCATGATATCATTACCCTCGTCCTTCTGGATTTAACCATGCCGGAAATGAGTGGAGCACAAACTTTCCAGGAACTCCTGAAAATCAATCCCGATACCAAGGCCATCATCTGCAGCGGTTACTCTACTAAAACATCGGAAGAATCTTTCCCCGGACAACAACCAGCCGGATTCATCCAAAAACCATTTTCGTTTGAGGACCTCACAAAAGCCATCAGCCAAGTCCTCACCCATCGTTAGAAAATCCATCTCCGCGTAATTTGTTTTTACGGATTTACTGCCAAATGGCTGCGCCCACAGAAAGGAATCGGCGCAAGTTGCGCAGGGGCAGTCGAACCGGGGGTTCGAATCTTGGAGGAAAGAAACATTTCAACAGAGGTTAAAATGGCGGACGGGGTGAGATTCGAACTCACGTAGGACTTTCATCCTAAGCGGTTTTCAAGACCGCCGCATTCAACCGCTCTGCCACCCGTCCTTGGATTGAAGATTTTTATTACTAACGGTTCTTTCGGCAAAAATCTAACACAAAATGCGACAAAAAAACTTTTGTTGAATCTAGCCTCTCCGTGGTTGCCATTGGGGAAACCTTCTTTGAATACCCAAATAGGGGAGCAACTTGCTTGAAATACCCACAGGTGAGTGGTGCAAATGGCTGCAGGCTCACGGCGCACTGATTGATACCGGACAATTCAGTCATGAATAATGTTTTTATCCGGATCTCCCGGTCTTGCCATCTGGAGCAATTTGTTTTAGGACTCAGTGGATATGATGACCGCGACAAATCTTTACCCTTTAAAATTCCAACCTCTTTATATGGAACGTGTCTGGGGAGGACGCAATCTGGAAAGGGTCTTTAACCGCACATTACCCGCCGGAAAAGTCATTGGCGAGTCTTGGGAAATCTGTGACCGTCCACAGGAACAGACCCAAATCATTAACGGCAGCCTCGCGGGGAAAACCCTCCACGAGGTAATCGATATCCTCGGCAAAGACCTGACGGGTGAAGTCCCCCTGCTGAAAGGCCGTTTCCCTCTGCTCATAAAGTTCCTTGA
>Ga0163153_10003105_pt1 | contig 22766 bp, 34 predicted proteins | sample OliLakLV19MP6IB1_FD_148629 | JGI IMG/M metagenome (GOLD analysis project Ga0163153, IMG submission 148629) | Freshwater microbial mat bacterial communities from Lake Vanda, McMurdo Dry Valleys, Antarctica - Oligotrophic Lake LV.19.MP6.IB-1 | ecosystem: Environmental > Aquatic > Freshwater >...
CTACTATAAGTTCTGAATATACTATTCGATATATAAAAATATGTTGCAAAATATAGTTTTAAAATCTGTGACCCCACTGAGTGGCTTTCAGAACTGATACGAAAAGATATTAGAATTGGTATTGAGGGATTAAAGTTTTTGATGCAAAAGTAGTGGGCCATTACGAAGTATTGACTAACATCTAATTATATGTTATCATATAATCAAACAAAATCAAATAAAATGAAAAAAACTGCCGACCATATTTCTGGTCCATTAAAAACAAGTGACTATTCTTATAAGGAGCAATACCAATTATTTGATAATCTCCATGTTGGAATTACAACCCGTAATATAGATCGCATTTTAGAAAACGTCTCACCGGATATTGAATGGGGTACAAGAGACAATTTCTTTAAAAAAATTAAAGGAAAGGATAACCTCAGAAAATATTTCGAAAGTTATATCTCAAGTAGTACTGAATACAGAGCTACCATTAAAGTTACCGGTTGGGATCCGTTGCTTAGCCAAGGGTATGTTCATATAGAATATCAACATATGGACGTTTCTGGCTTACGGAAGCATGTTCATGAAATTGGACTTTTCTTAATAGAGAATGGTTTAATTTCAGACTATATCTCTATGGAAAAAGTTCAGTGGGAATCAAAAAGTAGCGTTCTAGAAAATAATAAAGGATAAATTAAGTTTATTCTCAAAACAAATACTGTCATAATTTTGACAGTATTTTTATTTGAAATTATTAAAAGTTCTGAACCTCACATGTGGTATACAAAAATCATTTGATATAGATAGGTTTTAAATTTGTGATCACGAATCACTAAGCATAATTCTTCGCTTCATTCGAATTCTGCAAAGTGTTCGCGACCCCGCCTCGCTCCGCCTTTGGTATGAGCTGCGGCTTCACAACGCAGCAAAAAATCCCAAGCAGTTGGGATTTTTCGTCGTTGTGACCCTACGGAGAATCGAACTCCGATTTAAAGCTTGAAAAGCTTCTGTCCTAACCGTTAGACGATAGGGCCATATGCGTACTATTCTACTGGTTTTTACCCAAAAATCAAATAAGCCAGACATCTGGCTTATTAAGGGTAGCTTAAGCAGTGTTTATGCAGCAACACTTTGAGGAACGTAATTTCTTACGTTATACAGTTTGATCCTATTTGTGAACGTAACAGCAAATTCATGCTGCTCGTTTTGTTTTTTAGGATCATGCAAATAAACCTGTTTACTTTTTAAAAGAAATTCTTTTGATAGAAGCTCGTATACTTCCATAGGAACAATATTCCATAATGTAATGTGACCAAATTTCTTCTTTATTTCCTGGATTTTATTCCAGTATGCGGTTATAGACTCCTGTGTCCTTGAATGATCAAGCGTGTAAACTGAAAAACCAACAGGAATTTTATTCTGTATACAACTTCCTCCTTCGATGACATTTACTATTGTCCGATGAGGAAATATTGGTGGCAATAGCACAATTCCAAGAAAATCCTCAAAAGGTGGACGCTTGGGAAAAGTTTCCTCATCATACGTACCATCCAGAAAAGGGAAAAATGCGATTTCTGCTTCTTCCAAGAAGCACATTGCTCTGTTGTTTTGTTGCATAATGACAATTTTAAGGTTAGTAATTTTTTATTTTTATACCATATTTATGCAAAATTAGCAACTTTTTCTCGTCGAATTCCCTATGTTATGCTATAGTTTTTAAACAACCCGCGCGGTTAGCTCATATGGTTAGAGCGCAGCATTGACATTGCTGAGGTGAGAGGTTCGATCCCTCTACCGTGCACACATATAAAAACCACCTTTTATCAGGTGGTTTTTATATTTAAGGAGTCTTTTCTATTTCTACTTCCGAAAGATCAGCAGGGATCTCTACGGGTTGAAGCGCGACACCCTCTTGTTTGTTGTAGTCTTCAGAAAGTGCGAAATAAAGCCGTGCCCTAAGGATAGACGCAATAGGGTATGCTACAAATAATCCGATGCCAAGTGCAATAATACCGACTAGATACAGTGCAATAATTGCTAGTCCGACAAGAAATACTTCCCGAAACTTACCCTTGGTAATGTTCCATGAATATCGAACTGACTTTTGTATACTTTCTTTTCGATCAAGATATGCAAGATTTGAAACAGAGAGTCGAATAGCTATATAGATACCCGGGATGATCAACATAATGAATCCGCCGAGTACCAGAAGTCCACAGAGAAGTCCGATCCCAATGATGGACACTGCTTCCTTCCACATAGGTAGTAGGTTGCGAAGTGCAGCAAGATTAAGTTTACTTTCGTCATTTCGTGCACCTGCAAGCGAGAGCTTGAGCCACACAATAGACCATACAAATGAAGCAACCACCAAGATGAACGTGATCACCCATGGAGTATTCTTGCCGCCACTAATGTTTAATAAGAGAGTAACTAGTGTTACTCCAACAAAGAAACCGGGATGTTTGGTAAAGGTATTCCATGATTCACGGATAGCTTGACGAATTGAGAAATTGAATGTGTGTTTCATATATTATCGGTCTGGCGGTATTTCATAATAATTATTCATAAATTCTACCATATCAAAGAAGGGATCACCTAGTGTCTGAATTGCAAAAAGTGCATTCTTCGGATATACATTGAAAAGATAGAGTACAAACCGAGGTTTGGACGCTGGGAAGTATCCGATGAGCGAGTGTAAGTTGCGATCCGTATAATATCCAGTCCCATCCGGTCGTGCAATCTGCGCCGTCCCGGTCTTAGCTGCCACTGAGTAATGCGGGAAGCCTTTATTATATCCATCATCAACTACTTGCACGAGCATATTTGAAATCGTAGAGACCGTCTCAGGCTTCAAGACTCGCGTGCCTTCTGGATACGCGATATCAGTCGTGCGACCATTTGATTCAATCACTGTTGCAGCAATATGAGGAGTCACCATGGTTCCACCGTTTGCAAGAGCAGCAAATCCTCGCACGATATTGATCGGACTTGTTGCAATACCTTGCCCGAAGGATGCAGCAGCATAGTTGATGTCATTGTTGTCTTTGAGGCTTCCCACTGCACCATTTACTTCTCCTGGGATATCAACCCCCGTCTTTTCGCCGAGCTTGTATTTGAGTACCAAATAGTCTTTAAATTTATCTTTGCCCATTTTTTGTTCGACAAAGATCATACCCGTGTTGAGTGACTCATTGAGCACTCGCTGCATCGTAACTCCGTTGCCGCGACCCTTCTTGTCAAAGTTATTGAGTGTCTTGCCATTGATCGTCACTGATCCGGTGTCAGTATACGTTGTGGTCGGAGTAACCGCTTGCACATCAAGTGCTGCTGCCATAACGAGAGGCTTCACGATTGATCCCATTTCGTATCGATTTTGTGCAAAGGGGTTGTTGTATACACTCGCGTCTTTGACTTCTCCATACGCATTTAAGTCAAAGGTAGGAGAACCAGCCATCGCAACTATCCTACCCGTATACGGATCCATAAGTACCCCTCCCACTAATTCACTTCCCCACCTACTATGGATATCGTCAATAGTGGATTCAAGCTGCGATTGGACAGTTGGTTCAATTGTGGTGACGATATCTCCTGTGGAAGCAGTATTTTTAAAGACGGTAGACTTTACATTAGCAAAGATTTCTGCAAAGAAATTTACATACGCATTACCCCCATCACGAGCGAGCACATCGTCATAATACGCCTCTGTGCCACTCGTACCAGTGAGTACATCTTTTTTGTACGAAACAAATCCGATTGCACGTGATGCAAGTTCGCCTCCCGGATAAAAGCGCCATTTCTGTCGATACATTGATACTCCAGGTAGGTCTAGTGCGGTGATCTTTGCGGCATCCTCGGCCTTGATACGTTCTTTGACTTCTTCATACGGATCTCCTTTTTTAGAAGCCTTTGCAAAAAAATTTTCCTTTTCAATTAGGGTTATCGCATTCAATGTTTGATATGTCTCCTGTGCGTTCTCGATCAAGCTCGGCACAATTGCAAGTTTGAAACCATTGACTACTGTTGCGGCCGCGACTGTTGTACCGTCTTTTTGTGTAAAATAAATATTGCCGCGATCAAAACTATCGCTTGCGGGAGTAATGTATTGACGCTCTGCACGCTCCTTATATAGCGTAGCGTGCACAATTTGAAGTGAAAAAAGCCTCACTATAACCAGTACCCCGATCAAAATGACTGTACCAATTACAATCCGAATTCGTGTCCGATGTATTTTATCGTCCGACATTCCATGCAAAGGCATTTTGAGAAATAGCAAATGCTACAGAGGGCTCTCCAATATATCCGGATGTGAGCGCATACTCCTTAGTCAGTGATTTTTGAAGAGTCAGGTATGAAAGTTCTTGTTGCCCCATAGAAGAAATAAGTATCTTCGTATCTTGTTGTAATTCTCGTTCTTTGATGACCGAAAATGTAATCGCACCTACAAAGTACAGGTAGCATGCAAAGCAAACACCTGCCCCAATCCAGGTATAGAGGGCAACAGATCGAATGATTTTGTTGATGTCGGACATAGTATTGAGTTTGTGTTGAAGGGTTGCTATCATGAGTTATATTTTTTCGATAATACGAAGTTTGGCGCTTCGTGCACGGGGGTTAGTGAGTAATTCTTGTCGAGTTGGAACAATTGGTTTTTTGGTGATAACGCGTTCATGTGTTTTCATCCATTGTTTTACGATACGATCTTCGAGGCTATGGAATGTAATGACGACAATGCGGCCTTTTGGTGCGAGGTGTTCCCACCAGGCATCGAGTGCTTCACGGATGACTTGGAGTTCATCATTAACGGCGATGCGAAATGCTTGAAAGGTCTTGGTTGCGGGGTGGATACGGCCACGGCTTTTAAATGCGCCAAGAATGACTGCTGCAAGTTGGTCCGAGGTCTTGATCTCACCCTTGGAGCGAGCTTCGAAGATCGCGCGAGCGATTTTGCGACTTGCTCGATCTTCGCCGTAGGCATAGATGATATCCGCAATGCTCTCCTCACTCCACTCGTTTACGATATCCCATGCACTAAATCCTGTGTGGGATCCAGCTTCTGAGAATGCCATCGAAAGCGGCGCATCTGAGTTGAATGAAAATCCTCGTGTGTCAGAGAGGAGCTGAAAGGTGCTCGTCCCTAGATCAAGGAGTACTTTGTTTACTTCATCCTTCGCTGCGTGCACAGGCAAGCCTACTCTTGCAAGGATCAGAGAGGCGTCTTTGAAGTTAGCATGGACAAAGCTTGCCTTGTCTCCCACCAGCTCTTTGTAGCGCATCTGGGCTGCCTCATCGAGGTCCACACAAATAAGAGTAATCCCCGGTCCGTAGAGATCGAGTATACGTCTGGAGTGCCCGCCTCCACCAAAGGTGCCGTCTACGACGATATCTCCTGGAGACAGAGCGAGTCCGTCAATACTTTCCTGTAAAAGAACGGGTACATGTAGTGGTGTAGCTGTCATACCTAAAGTACTCCGACGCTACCAAGATGGTTTGCAAGCTTGTCTGCCTTGGTTTCCACATCCTTCTTGTATTTCTTCCATGTTGTCTCTTTCCACAGTTCGACACGGGTATACAAGCCGATGATGGCAACTTTGTCCTCGATACCAAGTTTCTCTTTGAGATTCTCGGGTATTAAAATGCGACCGTTTGCATCGACTTCAACCTCACTTGCTCCTCCGATGAGGTAGCGACTGAAGCTTCGGTTTTCTTCTTGTAATGATCCTTCGGCGAGGCGATCCACAGTTTTCTTCCACTGCTCGGGTGTGAATACAAAGAGAGACTGTTCGATCCCTGGAGCAATCACCACCGTCTTCCCCATTTCCTTGCGGAACTTCACTGGGAAAGAGAGCCGGTTTTTTTCATCGATTGTGTGAATGTATTCGCCGATTAACATATTTCTACTATACCACTTCTTCCCACTTCATGCCATTATACCCCACCCTGATACCCAATCGCAAAGCCCACACCTGTGGATAACAAAATACCACCTCTTTGTGAGGTGGTATTTACAGTGTATTTATGAGACACTCACGATCTTGTAGACAATTTCGCCTTTTGGGGTAATGACCGTGATGTTTTGACCGGCTTGTTTGCCGTAGAGCATTGCACCGAGTGGAGATTTGTAGGAGATCTTGCCAGAGAGCATATCTGTCTCTTCGCTACCCACGATCGAGATCGTGCGTGGATTTGCCTCGCCTTCTTTTTGGATGACGATTGTGCTTCCGACATTGATAATGCCGTTTGCAACATAATCGACGATTTCTGAGTTTCGAAGTACTTCTTCGATGACTGAGATACGCTCTTGCAGTCTTGCCTGTTCATCACGCGCAATATGATACTCTGCGTTTTCGGACAAATCCCCAAGAGATTTGGCGTATTCAATCGCCTTGATAATAATCGGACGCCTCACGGTCATGAGTTCATGAAGTTCGGCTTCAAGGGCTTCATAATTTGCTTGGGTGATAAATTCTTTCATAAGTGTACTACTATACAGTATACTCAAACTTGGGTCAAAATACCTACTCGAGAAGCGTAGGAGTATCCGCGAAGAGCCCTACGACCGGCTTAAAGGCATTGCTCGCACCAGAAGAAATAATCGGCCCGTTTTCCATGAGTACAACAAATGCATACTTGGGCGCCTCATATGGGAAAAATCCGATGACCCAAGAGTTCACCCGAGTATTATTTTTGATCTGGGCAGTGCCTGTCTTTGCGGCAACCTGGAGCTTTTGATTGTTGAGCGATTGAGCTGTCCCTTCAAGTACTACAGAGCGCATGCCGTCGGAGACCACGTCGTAGTGCGCTTGTGTAAATGCCAAATGTGTCTGCACGTCAACCGTCCGATTACCTACAGGGATAATCGTTGGGGTCAAAAGTTTGCCGCGAGATGCAATACCTCCGACTGCACGCAACATCTGTATAGGGGAAACTTGTGCACCATACTGACCGATTGAGGTATGGTACGTGTCTCCAATGCGCCATGGATCGCCCGGGAACGCCTTTGCTTTCCATGTAATGCTTGGAATCGTCCCGTTTTGCTCACTTGCCGCGTTAGTCCCCGTCTTGGTCCCAATCCCAAAGAGTTTGAGATACTGTTCAATCCGATTAATACCCAGTCCTTTTTGTTGACCAAAACCTCCCCCGATTTCATAAAAATATACATTGGACGACACGGCGATTGCTCTGCGCATGTCGACTGCGCCGTGATCTTTATTGTCTTTAAATACTGAAAACTCACCTGGGTTGTACGGGTTCGGGAGTTTGAGTGACCCCGTCGTGTACAACACCTTCTCTGGTGTAATGATTCCTTCTTTAAGTGCAGCGAGAGCAAGAAATGGTTTGATGATCGAGCCTGGCGTATACAAGCCTTCAGTCATACGGTTGAGAAAGGGTCTGCTCTCATTTTTGAAATACCCATTGATTGTAGCTGCATCACTTCCGTCCGAGATAATGTGCTGATCGTATTCAGGATACGTCGTCATCGCAAGAAGTTCACCTGTGTGGATATTCATGATTCCCCCGGCTCCACCTACATACCCAGACTGCTCGGCAAGACTTTTGATTCCCTGTGCGAGCACGTCTTGGACTTGTGCATCAATCGTAAGTGTGAGATTGTCTCCTTGAGTAGGAGCATCGATTGCGTTTTCTGAAATGACTTCTCCAGAGACGTTGGTCTCGATGAGCTTTGTGCCATTTTTGCCCGCAAGAATCATATTAAACTGTGCCTCTATGCCATCTTTGCCCACCGTTTGAAATTGCCAGTACTTCCCCTTTGCATCTTTGGTCGGATATGAGACATAGCCAATCAAATTTACAAATCCAGGCTTTTGGATATACGAACGGATCGTGGGACCTTCTGCAACAACGGCATTCCATGCAAGTTCGATACCGTTTTTATCATAAATCACCCCGCGATCCGCAAGGATTGGCGTGTGGTCCAAGCTGTTTTGTTCACTTTTGGTTTCGTAATAGGTAGCGCGCGCGATTTGCAAATACCCAAGTCTCCCCACAAAGCACACTGCAACGAGCGCCATCAATACCAACAGACCGCTCAGAGATCTTTTACTAATAGGCTGTTCAAGCCTGCCTTCAAATTGCTGTTTATCAAATGCAGGTAAATTTTGCACGTCGAGCAAAATCTCGTCCGGCTGGATTTCATTGATTCTTCTTTTTTTATTACGCCTCCACCACATACGAAAGTCGAGTGTACTCTATGAGCACAAACCATATACCAATAAGTGTTCCTACAATCAACGTCATCGTAAAATTTCCGATAGATAAATTACTCGTCGGGGCATACAAGATGTCGGCAAGTATTGCCGGGAGTAAAAAAAAGAGTTTGTATGGTGCAAGTACGACTGCCAGTACAAAAAGTGTGAGCTGAAACCACAAGGGCGCCCACAAGACGGCACACACCAAGAAGACGAGTATACAAAGACTACGAATCATACGCCGATTGTACCTTTGTTTTAGCGGAACAGCAATTTCAGGACGAGGCGAATAATGAGGAGTATAGCGATGTTTATGATGACAAAATATACGGCCTTGTTTGCAAAAAGTGCCTTGCCGATCGTGACATAGGCGAGTTTGACATACCCAAGCGTAGTACCATTGTCTTTTTGTTCAACTTGAGGTGTCGGATCAGTGGCCGACTGAGTTTGAGTCTCGGGCTGGAGGAGATTGTCGACATCTTTGAGTGTTGTGCGTGAGAGTACTACCTTGGCCTCAATCTTCAGTCTTGTGAAGTATTCAAGCTTCTTGATACGAAATGTTTCAAGTGTGTCGATCATCTCTCTTACCCACTCTTTGATCGGTCCAAACGTAAACTCACTTTTTGGTTCGGGAAGACTAACCATCACAGCACCAATCGGTACGGCAAGTGCCTTCAGCTCTTTTTTGTTTTTGTCAGTAGCGCGCGCAATCGTCACAATTACTTCCGTGCGCGCTTCCGGCATCTTCCATTGTATAGAAACATCTTGTGCAGTATATGCCGAGAGGGTGACCACCTTTGATCCAATCGCCTTTTCACCTGCAATAAACGCCAAGACATACGTAACTGGTTCGCTTGAAATATTGTTGAGCTTTGCATAAACCAATATGGGATCGCCAGGAGCGGTGAGCAAGATTTCCTTTCCGGGTAATGGTGTAAACCATACCGGTTCTTCCTCTGCAAAAACAGGTACTACAAGAGAGAGTACTACAAACAATGATACTAAAAACGTTTTCATATTTATTTCAGATTAAACGTCGCTTTGACGGTGACGGTGATTTGTTTTTCAATCTGGGACGTATCGTAACTTCCGTAGTCAGAGACATCGGTTGAGTTTCGTGACTGCACCTGGACTACACCGCTAGTGGCACTCTTGAGAGTACCTACTCGACTGCCACTGTTTTTTGCAAGCTCAGTTGCGCGCGCTTTGGCATCCTCAATCGCTTGAGAGAGAAGTTGGATACGTGCCTCTGGAAGTTTGGAATAATAGTACTCAAGCGAGACACTTGAAAAGATCACTCCTTGGTTGATAATACCTGAGAGGTTGTTTGATGCGCGTGTCATCTTCTGCACATCTGTAGAGTGTACGGAGAACGTTTGGTATAGGTTGTAGAGTTTTTCCGCGACTTGATTTTGTTGATACACCTCATTCATTGAGACGGGAGAGACAGTGAACTCATCTTCAGAGATACCTTGGGCGAGAAGAAAGGCTTTTGCCTTCATAGTATCAGACGCGATTTGGTCGTACCCAGACTTGAGATTACTTTCGCGAACGGTGCGCGTGACTTGCGTGGTCCACTTCGCTTGATCTGCGGTCACCTCCATCTTTGCAGAACCAGTCACCGCTACGACGTCATTGAGCGACCTGAGGCGAAAGAGTGTACCCATACTAATAAGTACTGCGACCAAGAAACTTCCTCCCAGTACGATGCCGAGAATGATGAGCGGATGTAGTTTATGCATGTCTATAGTATAGCACCTTCCTTTTTCAAAAGCGTTCGTTTTATATCTGGTCCCCCACGATTATACTCTCCCACCGTGCCATCCCTTTTGATCACCCGGTGACACGGTATGGTGGGATCATAGTTTAGTTTCATAATCCCTCCCACTGCACGGGCGGCTCCTGGATGTCCGGCCTTTGCTGCAACATCTCCATACGTCATAGTCTTGCCTTTGGGAATCGCGTGTACAACTGCACGTACTTTATCTGCAAACAATAGTGATTTCATAGGCATAAGTATACGCTATACGCACAAAAAACCGCCGTATACTATACGACGGCTTTACCGAAACTATTAAACTAAACCATGCTTACTCCATCCTTGTATACACATATGCATATCGAATATCATACTTGAAAAGTATAATTACATACGTCTGGTTGGGCAAATCTTTTGTAACTACAAGCCCCAGATTAGCATCATTATAAGCTTGTATATTGGTAAACGATTTAATCGTTTGGCCAGCAAAATTTGTGACTACGCCACTGAGTGGTTTGTGGTACTGAATTTTGTTTAAAAATACAACAGGAGAGCTCTGCATGAGCTGCTCATTCACATAACCGTCCAGTCTAAAGTAGGTAGACACCACTATTGAAAGGTCATACCACACTTTGTGTGTCACATCTTCCCCAGTATTCCACAGTATCTGATCCGTACTACTTTTTAAAAGCACCTTATCATAAAAAGATGTAGCTTTTAATAGTAACCTCTTTTGATCAAGTCTTATCAAAAGATCATTTACTGCCAAGACCTGGCACTTACAGATGAGTGCAGCTTTACACCCAGTTCTCAGAATATTGTTTACATCAACGAAGGTAAACCAGTACGACCGGTACGCCTCAACAAAGTCTTTTACAACAATAGTCATTCCCTTGTCAGGGAGGGTTACCTCGGAACCTGAAGGTTCCTTGTATTTCCAGGTAATCAGGCCGTTTGTTGGCAATAGGGTCACCGGTCTCACTTGTACAGTAAGAATCGATGAGTCATTTTGGGACACACAGGCACTTGATGCCTGTATAGTAATGGAAGTCTCCTGTGCGAAAGCACCAGAGACAATCAAACAAAGCGCACATAGCGCGAGCATAGATGTTTTTTTCATCGGTATAGTTTTATAAATGAACAAAAAGAGTTTTGTTCATATTATCACACTACAAACTTATTTGTCAATTTTCGTACGTATCAATGGGTGTGGGACGTTGAGTACTGTATTGAAGAACGTCACAAAAACTATATTTTTGCCTTCTGAGAGCAAATCAGTGTTGAAGGTGCAACTGTATGCAACTGTCTGTTTGTAGCCAAATGGCATCTTTTCGAGCGAGTTTTGGTCGATCGTGAGTACACATCCGTTTTTGAGCGTACTCTGACTTTCACGAACTTTATTATAAATAAGCTGCTTTGCCTGCACTGGTTCAAACCACGGACACCATGCAGTAACCACAATTGCGATCAGAAGCATATACCCAAATATTCTCATGTATATAGTATAGCGTACTCTATGAAAGAAAAGAATGTTGAGACTATCAGTTACACTGGTAGCTTTTTTGTAATCACTCACGGTGGCTTGTCACGAGTGAGTTCCGCATCATAAGCGGAACGAATCGAGTGGACTTCGGCGTTGGTTTCTGGAACAGGTTTGCAGTTGAGTGTGAGTATTTAGTGCATGTTTTGCGTGAGTTTGAAAAAGATAAAGTGACATAAAAAAGAACCCATCACGAATGACGGGTCTTTGAAATTAATTGGAACAATTACTTCACTATTCTACACCACCTGCGTATCACATCTTCTTTGGCTTCTTCTTCAGTCGCACCAGAGCCATTCAGTTCCCATCCGCAATGGTTTATTTCTGAACTAAAATTATGACCTTCTGTATGGTTTGCATACGATGGCATCGGTTCAACTACAATATGACCATCTGCCGATATTCTATCCTTAACATATCTTTGTATATCAGCTTCTTGTTTTTGGGCAAGGCGATACACAGTATATGTCTCGTGATCTCCTGATATATCATTAGAAGACCATTCACGGATAATGAGATGAGAGGGGCTATTTGTTTCAGAAGACTTCAAGCATTCCAATCTAGCGATTGCATCAAATGCATTATCACCATTAAAAACCTTAAGGAAGCAACGACCGATTTCAATACCCCATGCTTGATAGCTACGACCAGAGTTAGAATTGGTATTCATCTGGTTGCTACTGCGGTAATTGGATTTCAGTTCGACTTCAAAGTCGTATTTTTTTTTTGGAAAACATAAGGACCTTTCACTTTGCTCCATAGTATTGTATATCCTATGAGGTTTGTAAAGGTAAATAAAAGCTGACTGACCAATCTTGTTGATAGTTGATAACTTTTTCATTGTGAAGAACATTTTATCGGTAACAGACCGATGACCGAGATTATTTTTTAGCGTTATGCCATTCTGCGAGTTTGTCTATTCTCGCTATATCTGCAAATTGAGGGAGCAGAGGTACCTATACTTGTAGTATAGCACATTTGTGTTGACAAGTCAAGTTAAATATGCTATGATACTCAAATCAATACGAAGCTTTATTTATTAGAGCGATACAACTTATTGACTACGGGGTACAGCAATAAGGACAGAGTATTGAATATAACGACAATCTTCCCCATCCGAAAGGACGAAGAAAAGATTGCTGTCAGTTGTACAGGTAGTACATAAAAACTGATAGTTATGATACAGAAAGCAACAGTAACGTTCTTTAAAAATGATTTTGGTTTCGCAAAGACTGAAGACCTCCAATCAATCTTCTTTCATTTGAACAATGAGAGAGACGTAAAATTTTTAGATAACGGAGAGCCGTTTCTATCAATTTTTAGAAAACAAAAGCAGTTCAGTAAAGTCCAGAAAGGAACCAGTATTCTTGTTGACATTGTCAGAGGGAATAAAGGTCTGAAAGCTGAGGCGTGGGGCATCGCTCCAACCGAATCGACAACCAAGCAAGTGGTTGGTGAACAAGAACCAGCACCGCTTTATCGCGTACTAAAACACACACGATTTGTGGGAAGCAGTAAAGAATGTACGCCAGACATAGTATGGAAAGGAAATGACCTTCGGAAATATCCTCGCAATTATCGATTGGATTACTTTTCTTGTGGTGATTTTGACAACTGGATTTCTTTCGAGAAAATGGAGAATGATCAGTGGGTAAAAACCGATGACATTCGCTCTTAATTTATTAGCTCCTGTAATAAGGAGCTTTTTTATTTATTCCACATCACACATCACTATATACCAGAGTTTTCCGACAGTATAGTTAGCCTGCTATCAACCCGTTTATCAGGCTTTTCCTTATTGATTTTGAAAGGTTTTCTTGTGACCTAGGAATTCGCCCGCAAATAATTTGCTACAGCAAATTTTCTAGGCACCAGCTCAGTTGTTTCTTCTGGTGAAGAAATAAGTTCCCGTTATTCAAATCTACTCATAAGTAAAGCAATTTATATACCTAGCGGGTCCACAATATAAAAACCACCAGAAGGTGGTTTTTGTATTGTGGTGTTATTTTAGTATTTGCTCGAACCTTTTTCGAACGGAAACTAAACGAATGAATCGTTCCGCCACCGCCTCGCAGAGCCTCGGCGGACACCAAAGAAAAATGCTCCTTGCTTTTCGGATTTGCGCGCGACCGATTTTTTCTCATAAAAAGGAAAGGACATTTTTCTTTGGTGTTCTGCCCTCCAAGCAAAACTATTTTTTGGGGAAAGGATTTGCCAAAACTTCGGCTCATTTGTTTTTGAATTCGGATGTCGCAAATGGAAAAGGAGGGGTTTGGGGAGGAATTTTCCATTTGCTCCGCTTATTGTTTTGGGGGAATTTGGGGCGGACATGTATGTATTATACTGCACTCTTGCAAAACAATGCAAGTTTTACTAATATGTATATATGGCAACAGGAAAAAAACTTGGGGAAAACCTAAGAAAACTACGTTTGAAAAAGAACTTATCGCAAGGAGACCTCGCGACGACTTTGGGTGTTGATCGGGCTTATATCAGCAATATTGAAAATGGTCGCATGAATCCTACTCTTTCAACTTTGGAAAAAATTTCAAATGCGTTAGGTATTTCCAGTAGTGAACTTTTGAAATAAATATATGAAAAAAGAAATCATCATGCTCGCAACAGTTTCATTTTTACTGCATCTTGTATGGGAAAACTTACAAGCACCTCTGTACGGTAGTGACTACATTTCATTTGCACAACATTTTCCGACTTGTTTAATCGCCACCTTTGGCGATGTGTTCATCGCACTTATCGTATATTACTTTATTATGGTTGTAAAAAAAGATACACATTGGATAGTAAAACAGGATGTCTCCGATTACATAGCCATTACCTTCTTAGGATTATTGATTGCTATTGGTATAGAACAAAACGCCCTATTGCTCGAAAAGTGGGGTTACGGTGCGACAATGCCACTCATTCCATATCTGCGCGTTGGGTTGTTACCAATCCTGCAAATGACGATTCTACTGCCAATCTCTTTTTATCTCACAAAAAAATTAATCCGCAGTGCCTAATCTGTTTATTTTATGTAACTCTCGCTAAAAATTTTCAAGGCATCTTTCTGGCTATCTTGTAGATGTATGGTTGGTCTGGCTTTTTTGACAATTAATTCTGCTTCTTCTTTTGTGTGACCTTGTGTAATGAGACAAGCAATCACAAGCGTACTCGCTCGGCCATGGCCATTTTTGCAGTGAACATAGACTTTTTTACCTTGCTTAACGAGAGTATTGAGCGTTGTTGCTCCAAGAATAAGTTGGTCTTGTGTTGGCGGAGTGTGATCCGGTGTCGGAAGCCATAAATAAGCCTCTACTCCGAAAGGCTGATCTATGCGAATTTCTTCAAGTGATATATCCGCATTGATGCCTTCTTTTTTTAAGACTTCAGCTAAGCCAATGACACAGCACTGGTTACTGCCAATATAAATACCATCTGTTATGTAGTTGTAATCAAGTTGACCGTTTGGGATGTGTTCATGCATATAAGTTTTTGTTAGGCACTTTTTGCCCAAGCTTTGAGTTCTTCGTAGTCCGCTTCTCCGCAGATAAATTTACCTGTTATTGTGTTGTAGAAGAAAGGCACACCCCCACACAGATCTTTGTCATATCCCTTCATTTTCAAGGCGTTTTCCGGAGAATGCCATGTTTCGTACTTTTCTACTTTCACATTTTCCTCTTTTTCCAATCTTTCGACCAACGGCATCATTTTCAAACAATGAGGACATTCCTGTCCGTAGAAATCTAATAGCATAGTAATTTATAATTAGCTGATAAAATAGTTAAGCAAGCACTTGGCGCATTTTTGGTTTAGCCATGAAGCCGAGGATTGCACCCCAGATTGCATGCGCCATTACAAACACAACTCCATTTAGTTTAAGCATCACTGGATTCACAATCGGTAAAACTAGGAACCACATGATCATAAATATAACCATTCCGAATACTGCTCCAAATAGTATTCTTTTGGTTGCACTTGCCGTGTACAAGCTAACAATTCGATTAAAAATATTATCAAAAATAACCGAATTTACCATGTGCATCATAATGCCGAGCATAACTGGTATGAACAGGAACGTACTTATCGGGACAGCGATAGTTTGAAGATCACGCAGAACTGTTGCGGCGATAGTGACTGGTGGCGCCCAGAAACCAATACCCCAAATACCCTCATACATCATCTCCAACATTGCCATGACTGTACCGGATATAATACCGGCAAGAAATATTTTCCTGCTCATATTACTGGTTTTTATTCTCTTTGATAATCTTTCCGAGGCGCATTGGCATCATAATAAGTGCGATGAGGATTCCAAAGAGAAGAACAAATATACCAGTCAAAATTTTACCCACACCGACAAGTTTTAGACGAAGTAATTCTGAAGGATAATTTTGTATCTGCACGAGATTCTGATTGAGTTCAGAACCAGTTGAAGCGGCCTCGCGTTCAACTTTGGCTAAAGTAAAATAGTTACTTTGAAGCTGATGAAACTTTGCTTCTTCGGTAGATACTTTGGTATGCATAACGATACCTTGCCCCGCAAAGAATATTGCTACTAGCATCAATACCATCATCATTATCATTGGTTTTTTCATATGTTTTTTGGTTAATGTATAAATAATTATTTTTTTAATAAAGTTGACTCTCCGATAATAGTGGCGTAATTCACGAGATTCATCGCCATGGCATCTGTCATCATGTTTGTGGCCATATTTACTCGTCGCTTTTCTGCATCCTTATTCATTGGAGGTCCCACCTCACCGACCCAGTATGCTGCACATTCTGGCGGTAGACAGAAACCATACCAAGTAAGAGCGTTAGCAAGGGTGCCTACAACATGCTGTACTCCATCCTCATGGCCGGTAACGACTATCCCTGCCACTTTATTCTTCAGCTTGGACATACCACTCATCATATATTCGTTATCAAGCTGATCCATGCGCTCAATGAGCTTTTGGATGAGTGATGACGGCTGACCCCACCAAATAGGAGTAGCCCAGATTACAATATCGGCATCAATGATGTCTTGGATGACTGCCTTACCGTCATCCATCATGTCGGTCATGAGACCGTGTTTTATATTCATATCAACCAACCTGACTGTTTTAAAATCAGTTACGCCCAAAGGCTTCATTTTTTCATATACTGCATTGAGAAGCTCCTCCGTATTTGAGGACATTGAATCTTTTGTTTTAAGTGTGCCGAGTATTCCCAGCACTTTAATTTTTTTTGACATAGTTTGTAATATATTATGGATTGTTAATATCTCGATTACTCAATTATCGCACGTTTGGTTAACTTTTTAATCATCACGGCGAACCTTGCCAGACAATTCCGTCTTTTTGATGATGAATTGCCCAGCTAAACCACATGGCAGTGTAACCAGGAATTATTTTTCCTTCGTCACTCTTAACTTCTATTTCTCCATCAATAATTTTGGCATTAATTTTTTTATCACCCACAGATATGACAGCTTCTTTTGATTCCGATAAAGCGCTTCGCTTAAAAGCTACAGAGTTATCACCCACATTGACGATATACATAATCTCTTTTGCGGGAAGTCGAGTGTCATCAATTGAGATCGGGAAATAGATTTTGTCATTCGTATCATAGTCACCATATGGACTGACATCGTAACTACGACTATATCCTGTTTCCTTGCTTAATACTTCCATATTGGGATATTTTTCCATCGCTTGCTTGAAACTCATGACTTGCGACGGATACACAATTAGTTTTTGACCCGTTCTGTCTCCGACAACCGCCTCGCCAATTATTTGAGACCATAAACTTTCAGTTGTTTTGTCGTACATCAAGAGATTTGACTCGTAGAGTTTTCCGCTGACTCCAAATTGTTCTGATTTGCCGAGAACTGTAGCATCAAAAACTATGGCTGAACCACAAAGCGGACAAAAAGTTACGACGAGAGGCTTCTTCTCAAGAACATCATTAACAATTTCATGCCAGACGATAATATTGTATGGATAAAAACGAGTTGTTTTTAGAACTGTGACTACAATACCGTCTGCGTCATCTTTGAGCCATTTCTTGGCTTCTGCAACGCTTGTAAATTTCGGATTTATAATTGCAGGAATACCGTCTTTACCCGGACCGCCATCAAGTACGAGATCGAGCGGTATCGAGGTGACTGCCGTATTTGTTTTTAATCCGCTCGATTGAAAAGCTGATTCACGAATTCCGTCCGTAGAATTGAGAGCGACAGAATTATTTTCTTGCTTACTTGTCTGATTGTCTGATTGACGCGCAAAGACAACAACCAAAACTACTATGATCAGACCGATTATGATAAAAATTGTTGTTTTGGTGTTCATAATAATTTACTGCTTATTCAACACTATAAAATGCTCTCTGTATCACTTCTGATAAGGCGGGGTGGATATGGACCGCATTAGTAATTGCACTAGCTTTTCCTGTCGCTTTCATTGCCACAATAACTTCATGAATAAGTGTTGAAGCGTCTTTGCCGATAATATGGCAGCCGAGAATAGTATCATCATCCTTTGCCAGCAATACTTTGACTAGACCGTTTTCTTGCAATGCACCCCCCATGCCGGTATTTTTATATTCATATTTACCAACTCGATACGGAGTATTTGTCTTCTTCAATTCATCTTCTGTTTTTCCAACACCTGCGACTTGTGGCGAAGAAAACATAGCGTGGCCTATGGCCGAATAATCAACTGGCTCATGCTCTCCAAGGAAAGCGTTGCGAATGACGTAACCCACTTGATGATTTGCTGTATGTTTGAGTGACAATATTCCTACAATATCGCCAAGTGCCCAGACACCCTTAACGGATGTTTCAAGAAAATCATTTACTTTAATCAAACCTCTCTCACTTACTTTAATTCCTGAATCCGAGACATTCAGGATATCAGCGTTCGACTTTCGACCGGTCGCCATGAGAAGCTTATTTCCAGCTATATCCTCGGTCTTTCCGTCTGCATTTTTTATCTGAACTACGACTGTCGATCCCTCTTTCCGAACACCTACAATTTCTGCATTCAGATGCACTTTATGCTTTTTGGAAAATTCACCAGTGAACCATTCGGCAATCTCTGAATCTTCATTGGCTACAAGCTTTGGGCCACGATTGATAATATGAACGGTGCTTCCAAGAGAACCGAAAAAATGTGCCAGTTCAGCCGCGATATAACCACCTCCGATGATGACGAGCGTTTCTGGTAATGTTGTCAGTCTAAGTGCCTCGGTGCTTGTAAGGTATGGCACACTCTCTATTCCAGAAATAGGTGGTACATCAGGGCGAGTACCGGCGACGATAAATATTTTATCTCCAACGATCGTTTCTCCCGCTACTTCAAGTGTCTTATCACCGACAAATTTCCCTCGAGTTTTGTAAATGGTTACGTTGTTATCTTCCCTGAGCGATTCTTCAATATTCTTTGAATCGTCATCTACTGTTTCCGACACGCGTTTAACTAACGAAGCCAAGTCAACTGAATCTATTTTTGCACTAATACCAAATTTACCAGCCGACTTTATTGTCTCGGCAACATCAGCGGCATGGATGAGCATTTTTGACGGAATACAGCCTCGATTGAGACATGTGCCACCCATTACTCCTTCTTCAATAAGGGCAACTTTCATTCCTCGACCGGCTGCAAACGAGACTATTTCAAGTCCTGTTCCGGCGCCTATTACAATGACATCAAATTTTTTCATATGGTTTTTTGTGTTTTATGTGAATACGCCCTGTCGGCCCCATGATTGAGCTGACAGAGTCTATTCACATGGGGTTACTGCGCACCGTGAATACTTTTCTCTGCCTCCATCATCATCTTTTCCTGCTCCTCTTTTGGCATACTCATCATTTTCTTTGCTTCTTCTGGGTGCGCTTCTTGCATATGCTTCCACGCATTATCCATAATCTCTTTATTGGTAGGAGCTTTTATCTCATGGGTTCCTCCCATAGCGCTGCATGCTGTGCAAATCATTTTCTTCATAATGTTGGTTGTATTTAATTATTTCTAATAATAATCGTCATTTCAATCGACCGCTGACGAGACGTTCAAGATCGGAGAGAGTTTTCTGCCGATTTATCTCGTCCGCTGAAATGATGACGTTGAGTGTGCTGTCTTCTTCACTAAGAATTACCGGTAGCGGCACATCGGTTTTATCTGGATATGTGGTGTGAAATTCGTCTCGATGCATAAAAACTTTTTCTTGTGGCAATGCATCAAGAAACGTCTTCCACTCATTTTTCATCTTGAGCGGGCCATAAGTAACGGCGCACAAATTGCACTGATACTTATTGGGAGCAACAACTTTTGTAACCAAATCTTTTATTTGTGAAAAAGTATCAGAATCTGCGTTATAGATGAATAAGATTTTTTTGTTCATATAATATTTAGATCATTAACCCCATATTTTCAAAAACTTCCCTATATATTCAAGAATGACATAGAGAAAAATGAAATAGCCGGCTATTGCGGAAGCAAGCGTCAATACAACAATGTTGAGTATCTCTTGCCTTCGCTTTTTTACTTCATCAAAAGTGCAAATACCTTTTGTCCGACGCAAATACATGATGATACTCACCGCAAGAAGAGCGAGTCCTCCGATGCGAAACACCCACGCATAGCTTCCATATAGTGTGTCCGCAAGAGTTGATGCGACACCAACTGTACCAAGTCCGAAAAGGACAAGGATAATTGGCGACAGACAGCAAAGCGAGCCAATGATGACTGGTAGCGAAGTTATTTTTATAATTTCTTTTATTCGTGACATGATTTTATTGTATTACTTATCTGCGTGAATGGCATACTTTATTATGTCGAGATTGCAACTCTTGTTTTTCTTGCACCATGCCTCGCATTTTTTGGCAGTTTCCTCGTCGTGATATTTCATCTTACATTCACTGCAAGTAAATACGATTTGTTGGTTTTGATTAATTGTTTTTGCCATATAATTTATTTAATTAATTCCAACATATCGGCCTCACTAATATCGCCGGGAATCAAGCGGACTACATTACCCTCCTTATCTATCAAGACATGAACATTGGTATATCGCACTCCGTATGCTCGTGTTGCGCTCCCGTTTGTATCAAGCGCGATTGGAAATGTGATACCCCAATCAGTTATTGTTTTTTGTACAAGAGAGGGATTTTCCTGCATATCAATACCGATCACTTCAACTTGGTCTTTGTATTTTTCATAGAAAGCGCTTAGATGCGGCATGCTTCGCTTGCAGTTAGGACACCAGGTTGTAAAGAAGTCGAGCACAACTGGCTTTCGTCCTCTATACTCGGCCAGCGTAATGGTTCCGCCACCGAGTTTGTCGAGCGAAAAATCGGGAGCAATTTGTTTGTCAGGGGTAACGCTTTCAGTTTTAGATACTGCGTTGTTGTTTGAATTATCTTTGCCTCGCGTTGCGTATACAGAAATACCAATAAGAATGAGGACAATAACAACAGCGCCAATAATTTTTGATGAACTCTTATCATAGGATTTGTTTTGCATAATGTTTTTTATAAATATTCTATTAACCGATCATACTGAAGAAACTGGAGTGCTCGGTAACTCCACGAAAGAAATACCGACATATTCCCTGTGAGTACCAGCGTACCCAAAATGACCAGAAATATTCCTCCGATCACAGAAACAGCGTTGAGATATTTTGATATTTTTGCTAAATATCTTTCTGCTCTACTGATACTAAATGCAATGAGAAGAAACGGAACAGCAAGTCCGAGCGAGAATGTTGTTAAAAGCAGAGCTCCTTCAAGTGCGGTTGCTCCAGTACTGGCGAGAAGAAGAATTGACCCAAGTATCGGACCGACGCAAGGAGTCCAACCCAGAGAGAATGCACTGCCGAACAAAAATGAACCTGCTAAATTCCCGCGCTTGAAAATACTTGGCGCTTTCAAGCGTTGCTCCTGATTGAGCAAAGGAATTTTCAATATCCCAATCATAAACAGTCCAAAGACAATGATGGAAACACCCGCAATGCGTGAAATCCATACTTGATACGGAGCAAAAGCTTGACCAAGTAGTCCTGCGATAGTTCCAAGGATAATGAAGACGAGACTAAATCCAACAATGAACGCGACTCCGTTCCAGAAAATCTTTCCTCTGTTTCGCTCACGCTCTTCTATAGTTCCTGCACCACTAATGAATGCTAAATATCCCGGCACTAAAGGCAATGTGCATGGCGCAAGAAATGTGAGTAATCCTGCAAAAAATGATGGAATAATGAGTCCGATCATACTATTATTTAATCTCCAAAAGCTTTCGAAGCTGTGGCTCATCAAAGCCCATTATAATGTTCCCATCTATGTCTATGACCGGCACCCCCATCTGTCCGGACTTTTGAATTGCTTCCGGTCCGGCAGTCGGATCGGTGGCGACATCTCTGTCGGTAAATTTCACATCATGTTCCTTAAAAAAATCTTTTGCCATGTGGCAGAAGTGGCAAGTTGGCGATGAGTAAATGGTAACTGTGTGCATATATTTTTTTATTACATTAAATTAATAATCGCTTTGACCTTTGGGTTATCGATAAGTGGCTTGTAACACATCATCTGTCCCATCCTCTCTCCCGTGACAAGTCCCGACATTTCCAGAACTCGCAAATGTTGAGATACTGAGGAAACTGATGCGTCGAGAATCGCCGCAAGATCACTCACGCAAAGCTCGCCATACTGAATGAGTATCTTCAGAATGCGAAATCGAGTCTTGTCACCAAGTATGCTAAAAACTGAAGACAGAACTACGTCATCTTCCGTCATTGTTTTCTGTATTTTTGATATTTGTGATGGTTCTAACATGTTTTAATATTTGCGTGAATGTTTAAATATTACACCTGCAAGATATTTAGGTCAAGCTATTGAGAACGTGGATAACTTTTGAATTGCTTTATCCTAGATTAAAGGGAGTGCTGTTCGTGCGCGCACGGGTGGCAAAGTGTGTGTGTGCGTATTCGCACGCACGCTGGGGTAAGCAAGATGCATTTGAGCCTCGGACATTTCCGCTAGGGCGTCCTGACTCACGGATGAGCGCCGCCGTTATCTTGCAATACAGAAGTTTAGAAGCGAAAGCGATACCACAGAAAGCAATATTGAAAACGTGGAGAGGGGTTGTGCGAGGGCGGACTCCGAAGGCACGCTAAACGAAGGCAGGGACTCTAAATGACCACCTAGCGAATGAAAGCACTGTAACCATTAGCAAACCACTGCGAGGAGGAGACCGAAGCTGGGGGGAGGATTCCTTCCTCCCCCCAAACAGCATGGCGC
>Ga0163153_10003111_pt1 | contig 22726 bp, 14 predicted proteins | sample OliLakLV19MP6IB1_FD_148629 | JGI IMG/M metagenome (GOLD analysis project Ga0163153, IMG submission 148629) | Freshwater microbial mat bacterial communities from Lake Vanda, McMurdo Dry Valleys, Antarctica - Oligotrophic Lake LV.19.MP6.IB-1 | ecosystem: Environmental > Aquatic > Freshwater >...
CGACGTTGTCGCGCATGAGTTTTTCTGCGGCTTGTTCGGCTTCGACGATGATGCGACGGACCTCGCTGTCGATGGCACGTGCGGTTTCTTCTGAGTGATCGCGGGGTTGCGAGATTTCACGTCCCAAGAAGACTTCTTCTTGTGGTGACGAGTAGCGCACCGGACCAATGAGTTCGCTCATGCCGAATTCGCACACCATCTTTTTAGCAATGAGTGTTGCGCGCTGCAAGTCGTTCGATGCACCACTGTTGAGCTGGTTAAACACTACACGCTCAGCGGCGCGTCCGGCTAACAGCGTCACAAGACGCGTTGTGAGCTGATCGCGACTTGTTGTGTGTGCGTCTTCGGTGGGCAAGTACCATGTTAGACCAAGAGCACGTCCGCGCGGGATGATCGTTACCTTGTGCACAGGGTCGCCGTCTTGTAGGAGTTTGCCTGCAAGGGCGTGACCTATTTCGTGGTAGGCTGTAGTGAGTTTTTCTTTATCGTTGATGACCATACTTCTGCGTTCGACGCCCATGACAACTTTGTCCTTGGCATTTTCGAAGTCGAACATGGTGACTTCCAAGCTGCTACGACGTGCTGCATGTAATGCCGCTTCGTTCACAAGGTTTGCAAGATCGGCGCCGCTGAAGCCTGGGGTTCCGCGTGCGATCGATTCGAGGTCGACATCTTTTGCAATGGGCACCTTTGTCGTATGGACTTTAAGAATGCCCTTGCGTCCGACGACGTCCGGACGGTCGACGACGACCTGTCGGTCGAAGCGGCCTGGACGTAGCAAGGCGGGATCGAGAACGTCGGGACGGTTTGTGGCCGCAACGATGATGATGCCTGAGTTCTGTTCGAAGCCGTCCATCTCCACGAGCAATTGGTTGAGCGTCTGCTCACGTTCATCGTGGCCCCCTCCCAAGCCCGCTCCCCGATGACGTCCAACCGCATCGATTTCATCGATGAAGACGATACACGGCGCGTGTTTCTGCGCCTGCTCGAACAGATCGCGTACACGGCTTGCACCAACACCAACAAACATTTCTACGAAGTCGGCACCAGAGATGCTGAAGAACGGAACGCCTGCTTCGCCAGCAACTGCACGCGCGAGCAATGTCTTGCCAGTGCCCGGAGGTCCGAGCAGCAACACGCCCTTCGGAATTTTTCCGCCCAGGCGCGTAAACTTTCCTGGATCGCGTAGGAAGTCGATGATTTCTTTGAGTTCTTCTTTTGCTTCGTCTACGCCAGCAACATCGGCAAACGTAACCTTCGTTCCGCCTTCGGTCTGAAGACGAGCCTTGCTTTTGCCGAACGAGAAAATGTTTTTTCCGCCGCCACCAACCTGCATGCGACGTGTGATAAGAAAGAATGCACCAAGCAGCAACAACCACGGTAAGAACGATACGAGCGATACCCACCATGGTGAGTCGCCATCTTCATACGTCCATGAAATGTTGTGCGCTTTCCAGAGCGTTTCCGTCGAAGCATCAACAACACCAAGTTTGGTATGGAAGTGTTTTACCTCGACCGCAGCGTTATTACGCTGTACGGTAAGTGGTGTCGACAGCGTACCATGAAATTCAAAGTCGTTGAGCTGCGTTTTCTTAATCGTAGCATACTGCACGTGGTTTTCTGTGACAGCACGCATGTATTCGTTGTAGGTGAGTACCCACTCTTGCTTCTGATTACCAAGTGTGAGCATGCCGAGCATTAACACCGTGACGATGATACCGACCCAGATAAGCACGTTGCGGAGCACGCGCGAGAGGGTCATGTCGTTGTCGTCGTCGGGGTTCGGACGTGAAGGTTTTTTAGGGAGTTCGGGAGTCTTCATTCTTTACAGCAGATAGATTAGCGGAGAGATGAGCGGAGAGATGAGCAGATAGATGAGCAGATAGATGAGCAGATAGATGAGCAGATAGATGAGCAGGGTGTAGTAACGGACCGGCACACTGACGATCCGCGAAGGGTTTTCATGCCACGTCGTCTTCGACAATCCAAATCGAGTCGAGTTCACGACCATAGCCAGCATAGTCCATGCCATAGCCCACCACGAAATCCGCCCCAATCTCGAGTCCGACATAGTCGATGAGCAGCCTCTCTTTATGCATCGAAGGTTTGCTCAGTAGCGCAGAAACAGTCACGCTGGCCGGCTGAAGCAGGCCAATTTGTTTGATGAGCTCGACAATTGTTGTACCCGTGTCGATAATGTCCTCGACAATGAGAACGTTGCGGTTGCTTAGATCCGGAAACACATCTTCGACATCAATCACACCCTGCGACATCATGCCCGTGTTGTAACTGGCTGCACGTAGCGTTTCTATTTTGCACGGCACATTCAGCAAGCGAATGAGATCGGCACCGAAGACCATACCACCGCGCAGAATAATAAGCACCGTCAGTTCCTGTCCAACAAAATCTCGATTGATCTTGGTTGCTATGCGTGCAACCGTCGCCTGAATTTCTTCACGCGAGATATGCGGACGAAAACTGCGATCATGTACGCGGATAGAACGCTCAGACGCGCCACTCGCCAACGTCACCGGTGGGGTGCTGTCATCGATGCTCAATTCATTAGTCGATAACGATGGGGCCATTGATGTCATCATAGGTAAATGCGACTACTCGCGATGTGGTTGCTCGAATTCTTGCACGCTCTGCTGGACGTATTCCGCACACCCAAACGATGCCATCTTCATCTGCTATTACTGCTACTTCTGCACGTCGTGCGTTTGCGACTTTGTGGTTTGTAAGCAGATCGCTGACGAGGACGGTTCCCTGCATTCCGTGTGGCTGAAACCGGTCGCCTGATGTCCACCGGCGCCATATTAACGCACCGTGCAGACTATCGGCATCAACGTATGCAATGTTCCGTCCAGGTGCCGGCAGCACCTCTTCAATGGGCACTGTGCGAACGTGCAGCGTGCACGAACCAGCAACATACGCCCCATCGCCCAACACTACAACTTCGGGGCCTGATAACTTCTCATGATGTTCGGCCACGACAATGGTCTCGCGCTCCTTCAGGCCAGTCCACGAGCCGCTTAGCGAGCACTGACTGCCTGTTTCTGACTCCGTTAGCGCAAGCAGCCTCGACACCATTTCCCGGCTCGCAAGCATGCCCATCACCTCGCGCAGCGCCCGCCTTACAATCTCTGCCTTAAGGGGCTGGCTGTGCCGCCCAAGGGGCTCGACGTGGATTACCAGACGACCATCTTCTATTTCCGCAACACCTACCGAAGCGGCACGCACTGCGTCGTGCACAATCGAGCGTGCATTGCGCAAGTGCGTCGACGCCGACGCCATCTTCTCGCCAATGTCAGAACCCAACTCAAGCTTTAAGAACGGAAGCACTGCATGTCGAATTCGATTGCGGAAATAGTGAATATCAGCATTTGTAGCATCTTCGTGCCACACAAGCGTGTGTTCGCGTGCATACTCGGCGATGACGGAGCGGGTGCATGCGAGGAACGGCCGTAGCAATCGTACGCCACCCTTGGTTAGCCGCGATTCCGGAATAGAGGCGAGTCCGTTCAGTCCCGCTCCTCTCGACAGATTCAGCAAGAACGTCTCAGCCACATCATCTCGGTTGTGTGCAATTACCAAGAACGGCGTCTGGTGTTTATGCGCAAGCTCATCGAACGCAGCATAACGCAGACCCCTTGCAGCCCCTTCAATACCAGTGTCCGAAGATTCTGCAAGTGTGCGCACATCGACTTTAACGACTTCGCACTGAATGTCGAGCGTCTTGCATACGTCGCACACAAATTGTTCGTCCGAGTCGCTGTCCTCGCCCCGCAACCCGTGGTTGATGTGTGCAACCAACAATTCAAGCCGTAGCGAGTTCTTAAGTTCGTTTAATACATGCAACAACGTCATCGAATCGAGTCCACCACTCACACCCACAAGCACACGTGCATCGGTGCATGCGTTGCGTGTAAGGAAGGCACGGGTGTGATTGACAATTGATTGTTGCATTAAGCGAACGGTAGATGCATTAAACGATCGGTAGAGTAATCCTAACTAGGATTACAATCAAAGTAGACTCATGCAGGTGTAGCGATTGTGGCAGCACGTTGATTTAGTTCTTCGTACGTGTGGTCGAGCTCGTCTGCGTATGCGAGCAAACGCTCTTCGATTTCTGCGTAGGTCTCCATCACAACAACGTCCTTGCGAGCAGGGGAGTTATTGGGGAGTCCTTTCAGATACCCACCATAATGTTTTCTGAACTCGTGCACGGCACGTTTTAGCGTCTTGTATCCGATTTCGAGCGTTAGGTGTTCGAGGCAAACGCTTATGCGTTCGCGGTAATGAATCGGTGGGGGAATAACGCCCGTTGCGACATATGCTTTCGCACTGCGAAACAGAAAGGGATGTCCGATTGCAGCACGTCCGATCATCACCGCATCACAACCCGTCGTATCAAACGCTTCTTTTACATCCTCGGGAGTTTGCACATCGCCATTCAGAATCACCGGAATGTCAATCACTTCTTTTATGCGTGGTATCCAGTCCCAGTCCGCAGCCCCTTCATGTCCCTGATCGCGCGTCCTACAATGCACAGTCAGCGCAGCAGCACCGGCATCCTGAATCATGCGTGCTACGTCCACAATAACGATGCTGTTTTTATCCCATCCGAGGCGCGTTTTTACTGTCACGGGCAAATCAACAGCGTCAACAATGGCCTTCGTCATCGCCGCCATCGCAGGTGGATCTTTCAGAAGTGCTGCGCCGGCGTTACGCGCAACGACGTTCTTCACCCAACAGCCAAAGTTGATGTCAATAAAATCGGGTCCAGCCTCGGCCGCCCTTTGCGCCGCATCCACCATCACGTCGATGTTGCCGCCGAAGATCTGAATCGAAACCGGACGTTCCTCTTCTGCAAGGCGCAGCTTTTCCATCGAACGGCGTGCATCGCGCACCAGCCCCTCCGACGAAATAAACTCCGTATAGACAATGTCGGCGCCATACCGCTTGCATATAACGCGAAACGGCAAATCCGTCACATCCTCCATTGGTGCCAGGAGGACGCCTTTGTCAACTTCTATAGAACCAATGCGCATTCTGCAAAACTACTACTAAGGCGGCAGGGGGGTCGTGGAATATAAATATTTGATCACGTAAAAAACGGTAGTTGGAAGTTCATTTTATTTGTACGGGATTGTAGCGCAGTTCGTTAACCAGCCAGTCTATGAAGCGGTGTACGTGCCGAAAGGCGCCGAGCTGTATGTGCAATCGCTTAGAATTATTCTATTTTTCCGAAGGAGATTTTATGAATCGTTCATCGACGATGGCGGTCTTTACCGCCAGCATGATATGTACACTGCTGCTTATGGCAGCGTCGGGATTGTTCGCGACAGAAATCGCAGGGTGTGCCACCTGTCCGGGTGGTAGTACTGAGGCTACAGTTGCCGTCGCATTTTGTAGTGGAGGAGTGAATTATAATGTCAACGTAACGTATTGCACGTGGACCTATAGTCCACCGCAAACTGGATTGCCATGCACTTCCGACTCTTGGCATCGATGAATACACAGTAGTGAAAAAGATTTGCCCAAATCTTACTGGGCTGCCACCAACACGTCGGTTGATTACTGCTATGACAGTGCTCTTGGTCAGTATCTAATGACGAGACATACCCCCTGTAGTGGAGAGTGCGCTCAGCAGTGCACGAATAACGGTTGTAACTACGACCCAACAGAAGCGTGCGAAGTATGTCCTTAACATAATCACAGGGTGGGAGTTGAATAAACTTCCACCCTGGATTTATTCTTTGTTTCCTGTATTACTAGAAACGCGAGAACTTCATATGCAAAGGTTACGCTCATTGAGAGTTTATACGGTTCTCATTATTCTGGTCGCTGTAGCTCAATATGCTTCGGGCCAGGTTTGGAAGCAGGATCAGCGCTCGTGATTCAGTTACTATGAGCCTAATATTCCGCGAGGAATGGACCGTACCCTGGTCTATGACACATGTCATCGAGAAGTATGGGCAATTCTCGGACCCCGCGTATTTGGAAAAGTAATAGTGACGGCGTTTCGTGGAAATACATCCCAATCCCGAATAACCAGGATATACGGGCCCTGTCACGATTACTGATCGATGGTTGCAATGTGATTTACGCATGGGATGATAAGGTTGCAAACTATGCCTTCCGCATGATGGCACTCAATCGTGAATCAGCTGACTGGAGAGAATTAAAGCCGCTCGGAGCTAAGCCAATGCTTCCGCAATTCCAATGGACCGCATTGAAGGATTCGTCGGTGTTTATTGTTGAGAATAGTTTGCGACGTTTGTATGTAAGCTCGGATCTTGGCCGAACTTGGGACACATTGAATATTCGATCCAGCGTATATAGCGATGCGGCTGACCTTATTTGCGAAGTTTCGCCGGGAACTATAGCAATTAAACGGGACACCGGATTCATGGAAGTCGACTGGAAATCGAAGGAGCTTCATGAACCAAACCTGCCCTATAATACAATTGCTTACAAATACTTCGATAGTCTGAACATTATAGCAGGTGTGAACGCTCAGTCTATTGGTCGACTGGGTCTTTCGCGTGATGGGGGCAACTCGTGGTCATATCTCGACAGTATCGCGTTTCTAAATTCGCCTAGAGTCTTACGTGGCAATGAAGGCTCCTTATATAGTACTGTAATTCGCATGCGCGCTGGCACAGCGACTGTCTATACGAAAAAAGGTGACATTGTTACCTCCTCTGATCGCGGAGTAACATGGTATGACCGTGGGAATGTCGGAGAATTAAAAATCGAAAACGCAGCGCAGATAACAGAAGATCAATTTGGAAATGCCATTATATGCATAGGTAGGAATGTTTTTTTAGTACCAAATGGCAAGGATTCTGTTAGGATAATATCGCAGAGTGGACCAAAATTCAGTTTGATGCTGAGAATCGATTCTTCACACTATGTTGGTATCGGTCCTTCAGGTCTTTACACCTCAAATGACACTGGAAGGGTGTGGTGGCAACCCTTGCCACCACCAGACCTCTTAGAATCGTCAACCGATCACGTCGTTGGGGTTCACCCGTTAGTCATAGATCGTTTGTCTGTTAATGGCAACGGGGATGTTAGCATTGCATCATCAGAACGTCAAGCTATTTTTCGTGTTGCAAACACATCACAGACCTCAGAGTACCGACGCTTAGCTGACGGCTATCCTCAATTTTATAAGTTTGATTTGGTCAATCCAGAATACATCGATAAAGGACGAGCTATCATCGCCTTGCGTGGCGATACCGCAATACGAAAGTGGAGCTATGTATCAATTGACGTAGTTGGCTCTAGCGTTGATCATCCTATAGGAAGTGGTGAGTTTGTCGCATCATCTTTGTCCGTTGAGGATGACAATGACTGGATTGCCGTCTCGGACTCTATCTATATAAGCTCAAATAAAGGTGTCTCGTGGACTACACGCGCAAGCGCCGGTCTGCCGCGCGATGCAGACGGACGCATCTACGAGACTTCGCAGATTGTGCGCCTGTCTCCGACCACGCTACTACTCGGCTTTAGAGGGATACGCATCGTGGGCGATAGCGACACAACGGTGCAACGTCCGGGTGGACTGTATCGCTCGGATGATAATGGTGCCACATGGTCGCGCAGTGATGCAGGCATGGGTTCGCAGACGTACGTGTGGTTCATAACCAAGCTTGACGAAAGCGTCGTGTTATGTGCGGCAGGCCAGGTACTAGCCGACACTGTAAACGCAGGGTATAATCAGACCGGTGCCACCATCATGCGCTCTACCGATGCAGGACGCACGTGGAGCATGGTGTACGACGAGCCACGCGGACGTCCCGCATTTTAGGGCAGAAGAGAAATCCTTGCTACCTCACCAACCCGCGTTCTATATGCCAGTATGGAAGATGGTGTAGTCGAAAGCACCGATGCTGGTCTCACGTGGCACCAACTAGGTGATATGCCGTTGAATTATCGCTTCATCAACGACATCGAAGTCGATACCAAGGGGACGATCTATGCTGGAACGGATAAGGGGCTCTTCACCTTTACTCCAAACACAACCTCGGTAGAAGGGGATGATCATCTAAAGCTCGCAAGCGTCTGGGCGTACCCAACTCCAGTAGACGATCAGCTAACTGTCCGAGTAAACAACGTAAATCTCATATCAGGACGTCCGACATTAACAATGGTTAGTATCTATGGACAACAAGTGCGTGACTTGAGCGCATCAGTCACACAGGCTGCTGGACGTCAAGAGTTTAACATCCAAACATCCGATCTACCCGAAGGCGTGTATCTGCTGGTACTTGCGCATAGCAGGGCGACGATGACCAGTAAGATTATGGTGCGAAGGTAGCGCGTCGACTTGTATCGATTTTCTTGTTCCTGACCACTAGGCTTACTGATTGCCCAGGATCAACGGTAGTCCGTCCTTATTACCGACAACCACGACCTTGGCGTTCGGTGAGCGTGAGAGTTCGAGTGTGGCCTCGATGCCTTTTTCGCGAAGGATGAGGTCGGTGAGCGAAGCGCTTAGGATGCGGTTTGCACGGGCCTTGCCTTCGGCGTCGATGAGCTGACGTTCTGCTTCTTTTTGTGCCTTGGAGAGACGGAATTCGTACTCGAGCGATTCTTGCTCTTGTTTGAGTTTGTTTTCGATGGCCGTTTTGAGTGTTGGTGGCAACGTGATGTCACGCACAAGCACTTCGTTCAACTGCACGTACTGATTGTCGAGAATCTTTTTTGTCTCGATGAAGATTTCGTTTTGAATGACATCGCGCTTCGAAGAATAAATCTCCTCTGGTGTGTAACGTCCGATGACGCTGCGTGTGGCCGAGCGAAGCGACGGACGTACCACGCGGTCGAGGTAGTCGGGACCCTTCTCTTGATGTAGCTTCGGCAGTTTGCTGTAAAGGGGCTGAAACCACCCCGATACGTCAACAGAGATCTCGAGTCCGTTCGACGATAACACCACCATCGTCTCCTTCGCTTCCTGCTGGCGCACTTCATACAAAATCATGTCATTCCATGGCGCAACAACATGAAAGCCTTCGCTGAATGTTGTCTCCTGCTGGATACCGCCAGCAAACGTCTTGAATAACACGCCCGCCTGACCTCCTCTGATCGTTACGGACATATTTAGAATGATAATCAGAACAATCACACCGACGACACCTATCAGAACCAAGCGTGCAATCTTGCCTGGATTCGCGGGCGGGTTGATGTTCATATTGAAGTTGTTGCGGTCAGACATGCTTGTATCCAAAAGTTGTGTGGTGCAAAATACGTTCTGCGAGCTCCCCACCGTCTCGAGAACTCACTCCAACCCCTCTCACTAGGATGAGAGGGGCTTAGACTCCTTACCCCCTAGACCTCTCATTTTGGGGTGCAAGTTGGTTGTAACCAAATGCAACCGATGTGACGGTTTCGTGTTGTTGATGCACGGACACTCCGTACACAGTCGACACGAAGTACACATTCATGGAGCACGGTCATGTTAGCATTGGCGACAATCATCCTATTGAACTTTGCGCAACCGGGCGTTGACACATTGCCGCCGACCGTTGCTGTAACTGCGCAGGGCTGCGGCACGCGCATGATCCTCGCAGAAGAGAAACGTAATACGCCCGATCCACCGAACTCGCTGCCGGGTCAGGACGATCAGCTCGATCGCGGTATAGCGTCGATTAGCTTTCTCTCCGACCCCATTGCCGTAAACCTGCGCATCGTCCTTATCACCGACACGCAATTCCCGCAAACACCATCATACAAAACGTTTGTTGCTCGTGTCGAGCTCATCGATCCAACAATGGCCGGCTCTGGTGTGGTAGTTGTCCGTGACTTTGCAGGCAACGCCGAAACTCGCTTAATAAACATTGCGGCAACAAGGCCGGCGCTCAGCTCGCAGCAGATTCAAACCGGAATTGTCTACGTCGGAGCTTCATCGACGCAGACCCTTACCATCACAAATACGACGGGTGCGCCGATGACGTTGTCGAATATTCGACTGCAAACGGGCACGCGATTTACCATTACGCAAGGCGCAGTTCCGCCATCGGTTGTGCTTCAACCTAATGCCACGCACAACGTTGTTGTGTCGTACACCCCAACGCTCGATTCTGAAAGCGGCGACGCCGATGCCTTGAATGTGACGTCCGATTGCGCAGAACTGTCCGTTCCGGTAGGGGGCACAGGGGGCGTTGCAAGAATATTAACGGAAGACTGGAATGCCGGACCTCGTCAAACAAATGACCGCATCTGCAAGACGGGTGGCATAACCGTAACGAACAATGGTAATGTCGAGCTCGTGCTCACGAGCGCTGTTTCGACGTCCGCAGAATTTGTCTACACTCCAGCACCGTTCCCAATTTCTATTGCTGCGGGCGCCAGCTCGATGATTGGTGATGTGTGCTACGAAGCGCTCACACTTGGCAATGCAAGTGGCTTTATTCTCGTGACAAGTAATGCAAACGTGGGCGACACTGTAGCCGTACTCACAGCAGAAGCCGTGACCACAGGCGTAGAAGACGACGTTATCTCAATCGAAGAACGTACAACATCGAGCACGCCGTGTTACATGTATGACCTGCGTGGCATACTATATGCACATCTCGAAGGCGGACTTCGCACGCTGCAACCAGACAAAGCTCCAATTGGCATGTACCTAATTGTGTATCCAGAAGCGCCGCGCCGCGTAAGGCCGCTCCTCCTCCTGCGGTAACCACACAATTATTGCGCGGAACGCAACACCGTCACCGATCACGTAGATCAGTGGCGGTGTTTGCCTTTATGGAAGTGCACTGTCAAACCATCGCATGATTATCTTCATGCATGAAGATTCTTACGCCGTCGTTCTTTCAACGTTCAACCCCTGTCGTTGCACACGATCTCATCGGCTGTATCCTCGAACATACGATTTCGGACAATGACGTGCGAACTCTACGCATCGTCGAAACCGAAGCCTACCTCGCCGAAAACGATGCTGCCTGTCACGCGTCAACACGTCGCACAAAACGCAACGAAGCAATGTTCGACGCGGGCGGCGTATTGTATGTCTATCTCATCTACGGCATTCACCACTGCGCAAAGGATGTCGATCTACCTCTAAGATTCTATGCAGCGAATTCGAATGCCGTGAGTCGTAAGCTGCGTACGTAATCGGAGAGGTTGAGCTAGCCAAAGATTCAGTGTGTGCAAATTCTGCACTTACTGCCGCTGAGGGCAGGACATATAGTAAAAAATTACTCAGCAGGCGTCGAGACCTCGACGCGCACCATGCGTGAGTAGAAGCGGCCTTCGGGTGTGCTGACGTTGTGTTCGGGGGCTTCGCCCATGCAACGGACCTCGCCTCGTTTGCCAAGTGCTGCGTAGACAGCATTCGCTCGGTCGCATGACAGTTGGTAGTTGTGTTCTTCGTCGCCAATGCGATCGGTGTAGCCCGAGATGGTGACAACTGCAGTGTTGGCAATGCGTTCACGGACAATTTCTAAGGCGCGTGTATGTGCAGGCGAGAACGACGATTTGTCGAATTCGAAAAGAATTAAATCGTAGCGGTCGTATGCATACATGCCACGCCGTTCAATGCGCTTTCGTCGCAAAGAAATAACGTCGGTTTTTATATCCGTTACGACTGTAGAACGCTCACCGTCGCAATTGACGTCGAGTCTTACCAACAGTCGCTTTGTTGTATCGAGTAGACGCGTTGCGTCCTCGCGCACATCCCATAAGATTCTAGGAGGGATAGAACCAGATCCACTAAAATTCTTGAACACATCGTTGCCCTGCGTGATGTCTATGTTCCATTTGTTGACTGTGTCGTGATTCGCTCGCGGAATGAGAACAACCGATGGTGGTGTTACCGTTCGAATCGTATCCTGCAGCACAACGGGGTCGAACAGCGACACATCGTTTGCAACAATTTCTACGCGCTGATTTTCTTCGATGCCTTCTGCCTCGCGCAGACTAGAGCGCACCTCTGGTTCGCCACGAGCTTCGACAGCAATGCGTGATGGTGCGATGTCCCACGTATTCAGAAGATACTGTCGCACTGCTTCCGCACGCTCGGCAGCAAGTGCCGTCTGCTTCGGCTCCTCGCTCGACAGCGTGCCTGTAAGCGTAATTGTTATCGAAGCATTCTTCTGCATGCGATAACCAACGATGTCGAGAATATTTCTGTACACATCAATAGCGTTTGTGTCGGGCAGACGCTCGGGAGTAAACGAACCTGACCCCTTCTTGCCCCTTGCCACATATCGCGAAGGAATGATGGCACTGTTTCTGTCAAAAAACACATACTGCAAGAGCGGGTGCATGCGTGTTGCAATGGTTTCGTCGACAACGATGCGCATGTTTTGAAACGGTTGCTCCGGGGCGTCGGCACGGACAATGCTCAGTGAGGCTGCAAGCTGGGAAGGGGCTAAGGGGGCTGGGCTTGTTGTTGTGTCGACTTCAATTGGATTTTCGGCCGAAGCGGGCCAAAACGTGAGAGCTGCACCTAGGCGCAATGCATGTGCATGCCAGTTCTGGTTTTCTAACAAAGAAGTAAAATTGTATACAAATGAAAGTTGGGGCTGAAGTAACAGTGTCTTGTCTTTTCTGAGTGGGATGTAGTATCCGATTCCGACTGTAAGTCCGATTTGTAGGGGTAGGAATGTTGGAATCGGACCGGCTTGTTCGTTACGGACCTTCTGTCGTGTGTCGTTAAAGACAGCTTCATCGGGTTGCAGGATTTCTTCACGTTGATGAAAACTGTTATTCAGAGCATACGAGATGCGGGGTCCGGCCCACAACGAAAGTGCCGCTGGCTGATAGATGATTATCGGCTCGAAGCCAACAACAGCCATCGAAGCGGCAATGGTATGCTCGATAATGCCCTCATGCACGGAGTCTGCCGGAAACACATTGATTGGGACATTTTCTTCTCGAGAAAGTGTCGCACCGCATGACGAGAAATCTGCTCGAAGGCCGAACCACGAGCTGGAGGTTAAGGGAACCGCAATGTGAAGACCTACATCGCCTCGAAGTCCAAAGCCCGATTTGTACTCATCACAGCAAGAGGGGAATCCAGGCAGTTCTTGAAAAGCAGCAGTGTGAATGTTTGCCTGCACATTGGCAAAGAGTCCATACCGAAGTGTTTTTCTCGCAGCGGGTAAAAGCGGATTTGTATTCGCTGACATGCCGCTGACCATAACAAGTACACATAGAGTACTCACAACAACAGTGCGTGAAACACTGCGAGCAACATTACGAGCGCCAGTACTAGCAAGACTGCGAGCGACACTGTATACAGAACGATCGGTCATCTATCGCACCACTCGCATGATGGAACGTGCGATGGTGTTTGGACCGCGGACGATAAGGAGGTAGGTGCCGGACGACAGGTTGTTCGTAGGTACGATGAGCCTGTAGAAGCCGCTCATATCAATGTCTGTGAATGTGCTATGTAGCTGTGTGCCGGTTGGTGACACGACATCCAGTGTGGTGCGTCCGATTTCGAGGGCATAGATGTCGACGTTCACTTCGTCGTCGGCTGGTTGCGGCGATACGGCGACGACTCGGAGCGGTTCACCTGCATACACGAGACGATCGCCATCTGCGCGACAAATTTCTACGGGGAGAGCGTATGAAACCCACGACGCAAACGAGGCACATTGGTCGGTGGACTGCTCGATGCGCACTTGCATTTGGGCTGTGTCCTCGAGGCCTAGGCACACGAGCCATCGAATGTGGACGGTGTCGATGTTGGTGAAGGGTTGCGTTGTTGCAACAACGACGCGTGCTGTGGTAATTGGACTGTGCCGGTACTCGTCTTGCGGGACGAGGACCGATGCAGGCGCGGATACGTGGACGGTGACGGTTTCAAGGGGCAAAGGGGTCCCGACGGGAACATTACGACGGACAATTACAGGTATGTCTACAACTGTTCCGATACGCAACGGGTATGCAGCCAACGTTGTGTCGAGCATGGCAGTTATGACCGACGGTGCCTGAAAATAAACTTGTATAGTATTGGAAAATAGCGTGCAGCCAAACGGAGAAGCAGACGTTAGCGTGTAGAGTCCAGGCTGCGTAACAAATAGTGTGTCGGATGTTGCATTGCCGATGTTCACATTGTTCAGGCGCCATTGGTAGGACGTGGCGCCTTTCGGACCTCGCAGGACTGTTGATTCGAGTGCACAGAGTACGGAGTCGACGGTTGAAATAACAATCGAGTCGGCTTCTATCACGTTCACGGTGACGGTCGCAGAATCGACACACGCATACGCGTTGACGATTACTAGTGTGTAGGTGGTTGTGTCGCTAGGCTTAACGATTGGGTTCATCGAAAGTGTGTCTGTAATCCCGGCAGCGTTCCGCCAAAAGAATGTTGCACCTGCTGGTATTTGTGGATTGAGCTGTGCACTTGCGCCTTTACAAATGTTTACATCGCTGCCAGCATCGAGTCCGGCAAGGGTTGGTATAAACGAAATGTCGTCGATGCCAAAGCCGTATCCAATTCCACCGGATGTAATACTTTCTACGACAACTGCGAGTTCGACTTCACCGTCGGAAGGTGGTGTGTACACACCGGACAATTCTTTCCATGCGACTGTAGGATTTGCATCGTACTGAAGAAACTCTTCACGATCGATGGTATCGGCGACGCCGTTCTGTCTAGCTACCAGCATCATGCGAAGGTTTGTAATGGGTCCGGGTGTTCGGATAATCTTTTCTACGTTCCTAACCCACGCTACAGCATGATAGGCACGTCCGCCATACACAGGTTGGTTCTGTATCCATGCGCGCTCCTTAACGTTCGCGATCGGATCGCCAAAGAGGAAGAAATCGCCGCCTGTGACGGGCGTATGCGAAAAGCCTTCGAATGCGGGTGACTTGAACCGTGCGCTCGACTCCGATGCTATCTGTCCGGGTGCGTCGAAAGACGGACGACAACCAGCACCGCCTAATGGCTCATTACCAAAATCGAGGTCCGTTTGATAGTCAACCGGAAAGCAAGAGCCACCTGTAGTGACCCTACTAAACGCACCATTCATTACGGCATTAGCACAGCAATCCACAACGAGAATAACACCCTTGTTTGTGTCAGGCGGGAACTGACTCAGCTGTCGCACATCGCGGATGATGATCCAAATCGTAAGCGCACCCCGCACGTCGGGAGCGACAAGGTTCGGTACGGTTGCCTGACTGTCAGACGCTCCAACATAGGTTCGAAAGAACGGAGGGATCGAGAGTGGGTTTAGAATTACCTCGATCTCGATTGAATCTGCTACGGTCGAAAGTCCAGAAATCGAAAACACAGCGCCCGGACAAAGTCTGTCGGGTATGGTAGCCTTACTGTGTGTGTTGATGAGAACTTCAGCTTGCATCGAGTATGCACACATGCAAAACACAATGCAGGGTACGACGCCGCGAACGGCGTGGACCCGAAGCACACGCCACAAGAATCCAACGCTCGCAACAATGAGTCCGGCCAAATACCCAACCCACACACCCGCAGCACCCCAGTGCAACGTAAAGGCGCAGTATGCGCTTACAGGCAGTGAAACAACGAGGTAGGCAACGATGGCAATGAGCGCTGGAATTTTAACATCGTTATATCCTCGTAACACAGCCAGGCCGACAGCTTGCAAGCCATCGAACAACTGAAATGCAGCTGCATAGATCAAGAGGGTCGAAGCCAATGTAATCACTTCGATGTCGAACGTATACATGCGTGGAAGCACATCGCGTAATGTGATAAACAGTATTGCCGTAATACATTCGAAGACAAACACAAGAAGCAGTGCGGCACGCGCCGCACGAAAGGCTTCGTGCATATTGTTTTGTCCGCGTAAATGGCTCACGCGTATCGTCGACGCCGATCCTATACCAAGTGCCACCATAAATGTCACTGCCGCAAGATTAATAGCAATCTGATGCGATGACAGAGGCACCTCGCCAAAGTTTCCAATCATCAATGCGCCCATTGCAAATGCCGTTATCTCCACAACAACTTGTCCACCGATGGGAATTCCCGTCTTACAGATTGCGATGAAGTCCTTCATGACCGACACACGTGTGGCTATCGAAGAGTGAACCGTCTTGCGCATGTCGACAAAGAAGTCCGACTTCGCAAACACCAGCCACGCTGCTATAAAGCCCGCGCTGCGGGCGATAAATGTGCCAATGCCAGCCCCTTCCACGCCGAAGGCGGGGACCCCTACATAACCGTAGATGAAGATCCAGTTCAGGACGATGTTCAGTGCGTTCGAGCTGAGGGCGATGATCATGGCAATGCGGGTGTTGGCCATGGCTTCGGCCGTTTGTTTGAACACACCAAAGCCCGTTCGCGGAATAAAACTCAGCACAAACCAGATGTAGAACGGAATCGAGGTCTGCACGACGTTTTGGGGTGAACCGAAGAGGTGCAGGAAGGGGATCAGCGCTAGGAGCGCGACAGTCACGAGTACCGAAAGCCCCATGCTCGACCACGCGCCCACGCGCACCATCCGACGGGCATCGTCTGTGTTGCCCGCGGCCCAGAATGCGCCCGCAAGGGGTGTAATGGCAATGCTGAAGCCCACAGAAAACAGGAAGGGCACGATGGTTACCGCATTCGCAAAGGTTGCCGCGGCCAGCTCGGTTCGGCCCAAGTGACCGACCATGACGGTGTCTACGAGCACCGTAATCATGTCGCTGACATGAAACAATGCAACGGGTGTGGCGAGGCGAATTGTCTCGGAAAGATGTTGACGGAAGCGCATGGTGGGAAAATTGCCGAGAATTAGCGCAATACCATGTGTAATTTTGGGTTATGGCTCGTTTTGGTTTGTTCTCTAACGATGTCGGGATTGATCTCGGCACCGCAAATACGCTCATTTGGCAAAAAGGTCGAGGCATCGTTCTGAACGAGCCTTCGATCGTTGCGTTTGACCGGAATACTAAGCACATCATTGCGATCGGACACGAAGCACAGGCAATGCTTGGTCGTACGCATCGCGAGATAAAGACGATACGCCCGCTGAAAGACGGCGTGATTGCAGACTTCGAGATTGCAGAAGGAATGTTACGTGCATTCATTCGCAAACTCTCGTCGTCGTGGCAACCCGCACGTCGAATGGTGATATGCGTACCAAGTGGCATTACAGAAGTAGAAAAACGCGCAGTGCGCGATTCTGCTGAACATGCCGGTGCAAAAGAAGTACACTTGATTGCTGAGCCGATGGCTGCTGCCATTGGTGTCGGCCTAGATGTGCACGAAGCCATGGGCAACATGATTGTTGACATTGGTGGCGGCACAACAGAGATTGCAGTGATTGCATTGAGCGGCATTGTTGCCGACGAATCGATTCGCATTGCAGGCGATGAACTCACGAACTCTATTGTCAGCTACTTCAAACGTCAGCACAACATTCTCATCGGTGACCGGACAGCAGAAGTAATAAAGGTTAATGTAGGCTCAGCATATCCTTTGGATGAAGAGCTCGAGATCGAGGTCAAGGGACGCGATCTTCTGAGCGGCATTCCGAAGTCGATTGTGGTGTCGAGCGAAGAAATGCGCGACGCCCTCAACGAAAACATTACTGTTATCGTAGACGCCGTGTTAAATCTGCTCGAGAAGACGCCGCCTGAACTTTCAGCCGACATCTTCGACCGCGGCATAATTCTCACTGGTGGAGGGGCTCTGCTCAAGGGGCTTGACGAGCGGCTTAGGCAAGAAACATCGTTGCCTGTTCATGTGGCCGACGATCCGCTAACGGCCGTTGTGCGCGGCACGGGTAAGGTACTCGAAGATCTGGCCGGTTATTCGAACGTGCTTATTAAGTCTAAACGCTACTAATGCAGCGGTTCATCGACTTCGTTGTCAGGTTCAAGAATTACATCGCCCTGTGCGCGCTTGTCGTAATGAGCTTTTCGATGATGAGCTTTGGCAACCTGTCGCAACTGGGTGGCTTCCGCGCGGTTATTGTGGGTTCGATTGGCTGGCTGCAATCGTTCTTTGCCTGGATACCCAATCCTGTAGCCCTAAAGAGCGAAAATCTGGCTCTGCGTGAGCTGAATCTGCAGCTCTCGCTCGAGTCGTCACGAAGCCGTCAGGCCATCGTGGAAAACGCAACCTTGCGGAAAATGCTGGAGTTGCCGAATATGACGGAATACCGTCTTCTGGCAGCCGATGTCGTAGGCAAAACCACAACACAATTGCGGAATTATGCGACGATAAATAAGGGGACTGCGGACGGTGTGAAGGACGGGATGTGTTGTATTACCGATGCCGGTCTTGTTGGAATTGTGATTGGTGCATCAGACCATTATGCTGTTGTGCAGTTGCTGCTGAACCGCGACACACGTGTTTCTGCACGCGTGCAACGTTCACGGGTCGATGGCATACTTGTGTGGGAAGGCGAGACAACAATCTCGTTGAAAAACGTGCCAAAGTCGTATGACATTCAAGCTGGAGATATCGTCCTGACGTCGTCGTATAGCGCGCGGTATCCGGCGAACATTGTCATCGGACGTATCACGCAGGTGGCCGATGAAAATCAGTCGCTGTTCCGTCGCGTTGTTGTAGAGCCAGCAGTAAACTTTGCAACGCTTGAACAAGTGTTTGTTGTAGAGTATTTGCCGGGAGTTGAACGAACAGATCTCGAAGCAAGAGTCGAAGAGCGTATGCGTAGACCAGTAACTCCATGAACATAGTCTTCGACCGATCGCAGTTTGTCTCGAATCCTGCATTACGCTTTGTGTCGTATGCGGTAATCGCGCTCATACTAAGCATCATTCACATCGTCTTCCTTCGCTTCCTCGCAGTCAGTTCGGTTACGCCAGACTTGTTGCTCATCCTTACAGTCTGGATTGCTCTCGCAGAAGGTCAGTTTGTCGGGATGTTCGCTGGCTTTCTTTGTGGACTCTTATTCGATGTCGTTTCGGCCGATGTACCAGGCAGCAATGCCTTGTCGAAAACAATCGCAGGGTTCGTGGCTGGGTATTTCTATCGCGAAGGGTTTGCAATGCAGACCATTGGGTCGTATCGATTTCTCTTACTCGTAGCATTAAGCGGCTCGGTACACAACCTCCTGTACTTCTTCTTCTATGTAAAACCAATGCAGATTTCGTTTCCGATGTTCTTTCTGAAGTATGGCGTTGCAACAACGCTCTACACAACGGTTGCAGCAGCATTTCCCATGCTCATTGTGAACCGCAGAAAAGAATGGTAGCGGAGCAGAAATCAAACTCGGATTCTAAAGCAGCGCTTCTAACAGCAGCTTTCTAACAGCAGCATTCTAATGGCAGCAAAAGCATGTATCTAAGTAGACTCGAAATGGTTGGCTTCAAGAGCTTCGGCGTGAAGACCGATCTGGGTTTTAATGATGGCATTACGGCCATCGTCGGACCCAATGGATGTGGCAAGACGAACATCGTCGATGCAATTCGCTGGGTACTCGGCGAACAAAAGACGGCAATGCTACGCGCCGATTCTATGGAGCACGTAATCTTTAACGGCTCGAAGACGCGCAAACCCCTTGGCATGGCCGAAGTGTCGTTAACCATCGAAAACAACCGTCAGATTCTCCCGACAGAATACGCCCAGGTTGTAATTACACGCCGACTGTTCCGCAACGGCGAGAGTCAGTATCTGCTAAACAAGACCCAATGCCGCCTTCGCGACATTGTAGATTTGTTTATGGATACGGGTATGGGTTCGGACGCCTACTCTGTAATCGAATTAAAGATGATCGAGACCATCCTTAGCGACAAAGCCGAGGAACGACGTCATCTGTTCGAAGAAGCCGCCGGGGTGACGAAGTACAAGGCACGTCGCAAAGAAGCAGTACGCAAACTCGAGTATGCACAGCGCGACATCGCACGTGTGCAAGACATCGTGCGCGAAGTACACAAGACAGTGAATTCGCTGGCACGTCAGGCCGACAAAGCACGTCAGCACCAGGAACTCTCAACGCGTTTGCGCGAGCTCGACCGACTGCTTTTTGCTTTCGAGTACGCCGAAGAGTACATCGCACTTACGCAACTACAAACGCAAGTCAATTCGGTAAGGGTCCGGCGCGAAGCCGCCGAAGGCGCCGTCAGCGCCGCCGACCTCGCCGTCAGCGCTGCCGAGCGCGAACACGAACAGCTTGAACAGAAGCTCCGCACGGCGCTCGACAACGAGAGCACCGTACGTGCATCGTTAAGCGAAGCGCAACAACAGATATCTCTTGTCGAAGAACGTGCCGCGTCTGCGAATCGAGCGTTGGAGCGCATCGAGAGGGAGCACACAGAATCACACGGACAACAACGGACGACGGAAGAAGAACTCGTTGCAGTACGTACGCGATTAGAGACCATACGCACCGAAACAGAAAAGGCAAAACACGAAGCAGAAAGCAAACGTTTGCTTGTGCTCGACGCAACGGGTCAGTTGCAGAATGTTAAAAGTGATGCAGCACAGAAGCGCGAATCGTTACAACACGCACGACAAATTCTAAACGACGAAAAAGGCAACACCGACCGCTATCGTGTGCAGTCCGAAGCCATCAAACGTCGCCTCGCCGACAGCGCCGTACAAAACACGCACATCGAGGAACGCCTTCGTACAGTCGACGCACAACTCGCTCAGGAATCGCAGGACATGCCTGCACTCGACGCAGCATTACAAGACGCAGAGCAACGCTTGCATGCAGGTGAGACGCGCGAAAAAGAATTGCGCGGCGAACAAGAAACATTGCAAGGCGAAGCCGATACGAAGCGCGCAACACTTGCGCACAGCCGCGCATCACTCGAGTTTCTAACGGCCCTTGTTGATACTGCAGAGTCAAGCAAATTCTTGTTGGCATCGAGCGAATGGACGCCGCAAGGCGAGAAGCTTACACTTGCAGAAGTCATTAATACTGGTGAAGAATATCGCATTGCAATCGAGGCTGCGTTGGGCGAAGCCGGACGTTATTTTGTTGTTGCAAACCGCAAGGAAGCACAGCAGGCGATTGGCGCATTGTCGCGTAACAACGTAGGCAAGGCTACATTCCTTTGTCGTGACAGCATACCAACGTTGCCCCCTCCGGCCCCTTTACCGAATACAAGTGGTGTCCTCGGATGGGCGTCGGAACTGGTACAAACCGACGAAGCATTGCGTGGCGCGCTGCGCGGCATCCTCGGACGTACCATAATTGTAACAACCGTCGATGATGCATGGAGCGCTGTTGGTGCAGGTGGCGTAGACACTGCGGTTACTGTTAGTGGCGAGATCGTAAACGCAGCAGGTGCTGTGCGTGGCGGGTCGGCTTCGCGCACCGAAGGTGTACGTATAGGACGTCGCGAGCGCATCGAGCAGCTAACGCTAGAGATTGCAGCACTCGAGCAGCAGGTGAACGACATCGACGAGCGTCTGCAGGAAATTAAACGCGAGCTCGGCTCGATTGATTTGCGCAGCATGGGCGAGTTTGTGCGCAAGGCCGCACTTATTCGCAACGAACGTGCACAGCGCATAGATGCGCTACGCGGACGTATCGAGGATGCGAACACGCAACGCGAGGCATTGCAGAAAGAAGTAAACCAGTTTAACGACGAGGTTGCAACACTGCAACACAGTGCAAGCGAAAGCGATAAACTTGTAGTGGAGATGGAATCGGCACTTGCGCGTATGGAGTCGGATCTATCGAGTGTTTTACAAACACAACACGATGCCGAGCGGCAGCTCGACGCTGCAACGAACGACGCACGGAACGCCGAACTGCATTATGTACGACTGAATGGCGAAGAGCAATCGTTGCATACCGACGAAGGACGTCTCTCGTCGCAAAGCATGACGCTCGATCAGCGACGTGAGCAGCGCGAAACCGAACGCACCGAATTGCAGCAGCAGATTGCAGCGCATGCATCTGAAACAGAGACATTACAGATGGCAGCATCGACAGTTGCAGCGCAACTCACAGAAGCGAAGAGTGCGCGCGAAGCAACCGAGTTATCGGTACGTGAAGGGTCAGCAACCTTTCACGCGGCGGGCGAAGCGGTGCGTGCACGTCGTAAAGACCTCGATGCATTAACCAACGAAGGACATACACTCGACCTGAAGTTCAACGAAGTGCGCTTGCGCATGGAAGTGCTCTCGCGTCGCGCCGTCGAGGAGCTCGACATCGAAGTCCCCGAGCCTACAACGCCTCCCGAGATGCCCGAGTCAGAGCAGAACCCCGAGGAACTCCGCGCACAGGTGCTCGAATTGCGTCGGAAGCTTACATCGATGGGCAACGTAAACTTTCTTGCATTAGAAGAACATGAGCGCGAGGCAGAACGTCTTGCGTTTTTAACGCAGCAGTTAAACGACCTCGTTGAGAGCGAGCGGACTCTGCAAGAAACCATTGCAGAGATAAATCGGACGGCGCGAGAGAAATTCACGGAAACATTTGTACGGATTCGTGAGAATTTTTCGACGCTCTTCAAGATGCTCTTTAGCGAGGACGACGAAGCCGATCTGCAGATGTCCGACGATTCAGACCCCTTGGAATGTCGCGTAGACATCATCGCCAAGCCCCGCGGAAAACGTCCACACAGCATCGAAATGTTATCCGGCGGCGAAAAGACCCTTACCGCAATCGCCCTCCTGTTTGCCATCTACCTTGTCAAGCCGAGTCCATTTTGTATTCTTGACGAAGTCGACGCCCCGCTCGACGATGCGAACATCGACAGGTATTTGCGTCTCATCCGTAAGTTCAGCGAGAACACGCAGTTCCTTATGATTACGCACAACAAAAAGACGATGGAGGCCGCTGATACGTTGTACGGC
>Ga0163153_10003112_pt1 | contig 22723 bp, 21 predicted proteins | sample OliLakLV19MP6IB1_FD_148629 | JGI IMG/M metagenome (GOLD analysis project Ga0163153, IMG submission 148629) | Freshwater microbial mat bacterial communities from Lake Vanda, McMurdo Dry Valleys, Antarctica - Oligotrophic Lake LV.19.MP6.IB-1 | ecosystem: Environmental > Aquatic > Freshwater >...
GCAACAAGATCGGCGGCTACGGCGGGGGTGCCAACGCAATAGACCTGAAGCGCAAAATCCTCGCCCGAGAAGGCGTCATCGTGCGTCGCTAGAGGCCAATAGAGGTACCCCTATCGACGCACGATGGGTGAGCGCAGGCGGGCGGGTTTGCTGACCTCGGCGAAGAAGTCGTTGCCTTTGTCGTCGACGACGACGAACGCGGGGAAGTCGCGGACTTCGATTTTCCACACGGCTTCCATGCCGAGTTCTTCGTACTCGAGGACCTCGACCTTGGTGATGCAGTCCTTGGCCAGGCGCGCCGCGGGTCCGCCGATGCTGCCGAGGTAGAAGCCGCCGTGTTCCTTGCACGCGTCGGTGACGACCTGTGAGCGGTTGCCCTTGGCCAGCATCACGAACGAGCCGCCGTTGCGTTGGAACTGGTCGACGTAGCTGTCCATACGTCCGGCGGTGGTGGGGCCGAACGAACCTGACGCGTAACCCTGCGGGGTCTTGGCCGGTCCCGCGTAGTACACGCAGAAATCCTTGAGGTACTGCGGCATGCCGTCGCCGGCGTCGAGGCGTTCCTTGATCTGGGCGTGCGCGATGTCGCGCGCGACGACCATCGGGCCGGTGAGCATCACGCGCGTCTTCACCGGGTAGTGCGACAGCGTCCGACGGATCTCGGCCATGGGCCGGTTGAGGTCGATGTTGACGATCTCGGTGTCGAGGTCGTCGTGCGTGACCTCGGGCAGATACTTGGCCGGATCGGTTTCGAGCTGTTCGAGGAACACGCCGTCGCGCGTGATCTTGCCAAGACTTTGACGGTCGGCCGAGCACGACACCGCGAGCGCGACCGGGCACGACGCGCCGTGGCGCGGGAGGCGGATGACGCGTACGTCGTGGCAGAAGTACTTGCCGCCGAACTGGGCGCCGATACCGAATGCCTGCGTGAGCGCGAGCACCTCCTTCTCGAGCCCGATGTCGCGGAACCCGCGACCCAATTCGTTACCGTCGTTCGGCAACGAGTCGAGGTACTTGGCCGACGCGAGCTTCGCGGTCTTCAGCGCGAACTCGGCCGACGTGCCGCCGATGACGAGCGCGAGGTGATACGGCGGGCACGCGGCAGTGCCGAGCGTGCGCAGCTTCTCGTCGAGCCAGCGCATCAGGCTCTCGGGGTTGAGGAGCGCCTTCGTCTCCTGGAACAGGAGGCTCTTGTTGGCCGATCCACCGCCCTTGGCCATGAACAGCAACTTGTACTCGTCGCCGTCGACGGCCTCGATCTCGATCTCGGCGGGCAGGTTCGTGCCCGTGTTCTTCTCGGTGAAGGTGTCGAGCGGCGCGAGTTGCGAGTAACGCAGGTTGTCGTCGGCGTACGTGCGGAACACGCCCTGCGCGATCGCGGACTTGTCGCCGCCGCCGGTGACGACCAGCTCGCCTTTCTTGCCCTTGACGATCGCGGTACCCGTGTCCTGGCACCCGGGCAGGACGCCGCCGGCCGCGATGCAGGCGTTCTTCAGCAACTCGAGCGCGACGAACCGATCGTTGGGCGAAGCTTCGGGGTCGTCGAGGATCGCGCTCAACTGCGCGAGGTGGCCGGGGCGCAGCAGGTGCGCGATGTCGTGCATCGCCTGGCGGGTGAGCAGCGTCAGGGCTTCGGGCTCGACCTGGAGGAATGTGCGCCCGCCCGCCTCGAATGTCGACACGTGATCGGCAGTCAACAGGCGGTACGGGGTCTCGTCGGACCCGACCGGAAGGATCTCCTGAAAGGAAAACTCGGCCACAACGTCACGCTACCGCCCGCTTTCGGGAATACCGTTCCCGAAGGCACAGGAGGCAGGGCATGGCCGAGTACCGCGTCGAACACGATTCCATGGGTGACGTGCGCGTGCCTGCCGGCGCGCAGTGGGGGGCGCAGACCCAGCGTGCGGTCGAGAACTTCCCGATCTCGGGTATCCCGATCGAGGCGGGGCTCGTGCGTGCCCTCGCGCTCGTGAAGGCGGAAGCGGCGCGTGTCAACGCGACCCTGCGCGACGTACCCAACGTGACGAAGCGGGTCGCCGACGCGATCGGTGCCGCAGCCGACGAAGTCGCCGACGGGCGCTGGAACGACCAATTCCCGATCGACGTGTACCAGACCGGGTCGGGGACATCGTCGAACATGAACGCGAACGAAGTCATCGCACGGCTGGCGACCGAGCGGCTCGGCGAACCAGTGCATCCGAACGACCACGTGAACGCGTCGCAGTCGTCGAACGACGTGTTCCCGTCGGCGGTGCACATCGCGGTCGCCGAAGGAGTGGTGCGCGACGTCATTCCCGCGTGCGAGCACCTGGCCGTAACGCTGCGGCGCAAGCAACGGGCGTTCGCCAAGGTCGTGAAGGCGGGTCGCACCCACCTCATGGACGCGACGCCGGTGACCCTCGGTCAGGAGTTCGGCGGGTACGCCGCGCAGGTCGACGAGGCCGTCGCCCGCCTGCGCGACACGCTCCCGCGTGTCTGCGCGCTTCCGCTCGGCGGCACGGCGGTTGGCACCGGCATCAACGCGCCGAAACGCTTCGCGCCGCAGGTCATCGCCCGTCTTGCCGAACGCACGCAGCTCCCGCTCACCGAAGCGACGGACCACTTTGCCGCCCAGGGTGCGCGTGACGCCCTCGTCGAGTGCAGCGGTCAGCTCCGCACGCTCGCAGTCGCGCTCGTGAAGATCGCGAACGACCTGCGGTGGATGGGCAGCGGCCCGCGCGCGGGCCTGGCCGAGATCCGCCTTCCCGACCTTCAGCCCGGTTCGTCGATCATGCCCGGCAAGGTGAACCCGGTCATCCCCGAGGTGGTCACCCAGGTCGGCGCGCAGGTCATGGGCAACGACACCGCGGTTGCGTTCGCCGGATCGCAAGGCAACTTCGAACTCAACGTGTACGTGCCGGTCATGGCCCGGAACCTGCTGGAGTCGATCCGGCTCCTCACGAGCGCGACCAGGGTGTTGGCCGACAAGTGCGTCGCGGGCATCGAGGCGAACGTCGAACGGCTGCGCGAGTACGCCGAATCGTCGCCCGCCATCGGCACCGCGCTCAACCCGCACATCGGCTACGAGGCGGTCGCCGAGGTTGTCAAGGAATCGAACCGGACCGGGAAGTCGATTCGCGAGATCGTGCGCACGCGCAAACTCATGACAGACGCGGAACTCGACAAGGTGCTCGACGTCTTGGCGATGACGCGCGGCGGCATCTTGTAGCGTCGAATCTCATGGCCGGCCACGAGGGCTCGAAGAAAGCGGTCATCGCCGCACTCATCGCCAACGCGCTGATCGCGGTCAGCAAGTTCATCGTGTTCCTCATCACCGGCGCGGCCTCGCTGCTCGCCGAAGCAATCCACTCGGCCGCCGACACCGGGAACCAGGGCCTCCTGCTGCACGGCGGCAAGTCGGCCCGGCGGCCCGCCGACGAGCAGCACCCGTTCGGCTACGGCAACCGGCGCTACTTCTGGGCGTTCATCGTCGCGCTGGTGTTGTTCAGCCTCGGTGGCCTCTTCGCCATCTACGAAGGCATCGAGAAGCTGCGGCATCCGCACGAGCTCGAAAGCATCGGACTCGCGATCGGGTTGCTGGTGTTCGCGATCGGCGTGGAAGCATGGTCGTTCCGCACCGCGATCCGCGAAGCGAACAAGGTGCGGGGCGAGCGGTCGATGCTGCGGTTCATCCGCACGTCGAAGGGGCCCGAACTCCCGGTGGTCCTGCTCGAAGACACCGGCGCGCTCATCGGTCTCGTGATCGCGCTGTTCGGCGTGACGATGGCGAAGATCACCGACGAACCGCGGTGGGACGCCGCGGGTTCGCTGGCGATCGGCATCTTGCTCGTGATCATCGCGTTGTTCCTGGCCGTCGAGATGTCGAGCCTCCTACTCGGTGAGCCCGCCCTCGACGAGGACATCGCCAAGATGCGGACCGCGATCACCGGCAACGACAAGGTGCGTCGCATCATCCACCTGCGCACCGAGCACATCGGCCCCGACGAGATCGTGCTCGCCGCCAAACTCGAGTTCGACCGCGATCTCACGATCGAACAGCTCACACAGGCGATCGACGACGTCGAGGCCGCGGTGCGCGCCGCGGTACCCGCGACAAGGCTGATCTTCCTCGAACCCGACCTCTACCGAGAGCCGTCGGCAACCTAGCTAGGCCGGAGGCTGACCGCCTCCGCCTCCGCCTTCGGCGGGCTGCTGCGCGGGCTGTTCTGCCACCGCCGGCGCGTCGGTGGGGGCCGCGGCCGGAGCCGGGAGCCCGAGCTGCGTCCTCAGCTCTGACAGGCGGGCCTGCGCTTCGGCGTTGATCGACGCCTGTTCGACTTCCATCATGCGCGACTCGGTCGACGAGCCCTGGAGGTCGGCCATGCCCTGCGCACGCGCCGAACGGCTCTCGATCTTCTCGCGGATTTGCTCGAACGTGGGCACGTCTTCGCCCACCGTCGCGGTGAGCTGCTGCATCGCCTTGTTCATGTGCTCTTGCATCTTCGACTGGTCGAGCTGCGAGAGCAGACGCTGACGTTCGGACAGTTTCTTCTGCAATGCCGACGAGTTCTGCTGCACGGCTTGCTTCGCGGCGTCGGAGTTGCGGGTCGACTCGAGCAACATCGCCTGAAGGTCAGCGACCTCGCGTTCCAACGCGATCAAACGGTTCGCGAACGACTCCGCTGCGGCCTGATACTCGAGTGCCTTCGCCGTGTCGCCCTTCTGGGTCGACTCGTCGGTCAACAAGAGCGCCTGGCGCGCGTTGCCCGTGATCTTGTCGAGCTCCTGCTGCGCGCGGTCGAGCCGCATCTGCGTCTGCTTCTGATGCGCGATGACGTTCGCGGCCTGCTCGGTGAGCCGGCGGTGCTGGTCCTGCGCCTCCGTGATCGCCTGTTCGAGTTGGACCTTCGGGTCGGCCGCTTCCTCGAAGCTCCCCGACATCTTCGCGGTCATGTACTTCCACCAGCGGCGCATCAGCTTGAACATGCCCGCAGCCTAGAGCTATCTACCTGGGGGAGCCGCCTGCGGCGCGGCCGACCTCTTCGAGGCCTTGGCGGAGCGCTTCCATGTCGCCGACGAGCTGGTCGACGTCGGCTCCGAGGCCGGACAGTTCGGAGACGTCGCCCGCCGACAGCGACAGCTCGACGGCGCGGGCGACGGCCTCGTCGAGCCGGGCGTCGAGAACTTCCAGCCGTTGCCGCGCGTCGGAGGCGACGGTGTGGAGCCGCTCGCCCGACGAGAGCTGCGCTTCGAGGGCCTCGGCCGTGCGGTCCCACGAGTCGGCCGCGCCGGGGGATTCGGGCCGGGTGCCTTCCATCTGCTCGCGGCGGGTACGGACTTCGTCGAGGTCGAGCGAACGCAGTCCGGCGTCGAGGAGGTCGCCGTGGCTCGCGACCCGCCAGCACTCCTTCACGGCCGACTCGATGCGAGTACCGATTTCGGCCAGGCGATCGTGCACCGGGCCCGTACGCGCCCCGCGCACGACGTTGTCGAAGCGCCGCTTGGCTTGCAGCGCCTCGTGCACGTAGCGCCGCCACGGATCGGAGAGCGCCATCGGGTCGATGCCTTGGAGGGGACGCTTGCGGCGGGGGAGGCGCAGCGCCACCATGACGCCGTACGCGGCCGCGCCCACCAGGGCGACCGGTAGGAGCCCGGCGCCGAGCAGCACCGCCGCGGACGCACCGACACCACCGGCGAGGATCGCCGACGGCGCCATGATCGCCTCGGCCGTGCGTCCCGTCTTCAGGTGCTCGGGCAACCGCTCGATCGCCATCAGGCCCTCATTAGAAGTTGCTCACCACCGCGGTGAAGACACGCGAAATCGTCGTCGCGTCGGACGCGTCGTACACCTGCGCGTTCGTCGCCTCCGCGATGCGGCGCAGGGTTTCGAGGTCGGCGTCGTCGCCGTACGCGATCGCGAACACGCGCACCGGCTGTGCGTTCTCACCTTCGGCCTGCTCGCGCAGGTTGTTGATGAGGCCTTCGAGATCGGAGTTGCGGTCGTCTTCGTTCCGGCCGTCGCTCAACAGCACGACCGCGTTGATACGGGTCGGGTCGAACTGTTCGAGGACCGCCTCGTACGCGTCGCCGGTGGCGGTATACAGCGGCGTGCCGTTCAACGGCACCAGGTTGCCGACGGTGCGCACCATCTCTTCGCGCTGGCCACCGAGCGGTTCGATGGGTAGGAGGTCCTGCCAGTCGTCGAGCGCGGACTCGCCCATGTTCGTGGTGAAGACCCGCAGGCCGACGTCGTCGTCGGTTGCGAACTCGTCGAGCGCGTCGATGACCGCGACCTTCGCCAGGTCGAGCTTGGTTTCGCCCGTGTCTGGGTTGCCCGGGTCGCCCATCGAGCCGGAGACGTCGAGCAGCAGCATGACCTGGGCGCGCTTGCGGTCTTCCTGCCAGCGGTCGAGCAGACCGGTGAGTACCTGCGGTTCGGGCACTTCGAGCAGCGTCTGCGGCTGCTCCGGGTCGACCCCCCATTGCGCGCTGATCGGTTCGCCGATGGCGACCTCGGGGTTACCGGGCCGGAACCCGAACTCGAGGACGCGCTCCTGCGCGCCCGGCTCCTTGATGAACGTCTCGAACTTGCGGGCCGCTTCTTTCTCCTGCTCCGTCACCCACGACGCGTCGAGCACGATGAAGGGATTGTCGCTGTAGAGGGTGCCTTCGGTCGGGTAGATCGCGACGAGCGGGACGCGTGGTTCGCGCGGCACCTCACCCGGCGACAGGATGCCGTCGGGGTTGCCCTTGTTGTAGTCGATAACCGACTTCTCCTCGACCGCGACCGCCGACACGTAGGTGAGCGACGTACCGCGCGCGTCGTTGCGGAACCAGTTGTTGAGGAACGTCATCGTGATGTCGCCGTAGTGGACCACGGCCGACTCGACGCCTTTCGCGAACTCGCGCACGTCGGCGCGGTCGACGTCTTCGAGCGAAAGGCCCTCGGTCTTGTCGGTCGCCGCGTAGTACTGCGCGATCGTCGACGACAGCGCGCTGGTCGAGAAGTTGGGGTTGGTCTTGCCGAGCCGGAACGGTCCCCATTCGGGGTGGCCGAGCGCGCCCCAACCGCCGGGCTCCTGCGCGAGCCGGAGGATGTCGGCGTACCCGACCGGGGTTTCGGGGTAGCCGAGCGCGTCGGCCATCGGCTCGGGCATCGCGATGACGAGCGGCGTCAACATGAACGGCTCGGACTCGGGTGCGATCGGCTCCTCGCCCTTGTCGTCTAGGCGTTGGTTCAGGATCTGACCCCACGCCGACGACGCGGGCGACCACACGACCGGGCGCGGTCCATTGGCGTCGTTCTCGGGCCAGCCGTCGGTGAGCAACGTCGTGGCCCCACCCGAGGCCTTGCTCTGCACGCGCACGAACGCGCAGTCGCCGCCGCCGAGTTGCGCTTCGTCGGAAGCGTTGAACTCCTCGGCGAGGGTCGTGAGCAATGCGATCTTCTCGGACGAGACCGCCATGTCGATCGGGATGCAGTCGCCGGGGTCCGAAAGCTCCGGGCTGACGGACTCGGCGCTGTCGTCGCCACCACCACCCGAACACGCACTCGCGCTCAGGACGATCGCCACTGCGATCAACCACGTTGCTCGCTTCACGCCCGGATTCCTTCCCAGAGTTGAATCAGTGCTTCGAGTACACCCGCCGGCGGGAGTCCGTCGGTAGCGGGCAACTCGGGTGCGTCGGCGGGTGCACCCGCCGGTGGGGCGTCGTCGACGCGATAGTTCTGCGCTTCGAGCGCGTCGCGCAGGTCGTCTGCGAGGGCGCTTGGGTCGTCGCCGCCGGCGAGCGGTGCGAGCACCACATCGGCGGTGGCCACAGGCGCAGGGTAGATCAACGCGACCCGGTCCCGAAGGTCGGGGGCGACGGTGGCGAGCTCGGTCACAGCCTGAGCCTCGGTGGTCGCGACGATGTCGAATCCGGCCAGCCGCTGGCGCAGCCAGGCGTCGAACGGGTCGGCGTTCACCGCGAACGCGGACGCCGGCACGCCTTGCTTCAGCTGCTGGAACCAGCCCGGAAACGCGTCGTTCGACTGCCAGTCGATGAGCGAGAAGTCCTCGGTAGCGAGGAACGACGCCACGGCCTGGCCGAGCACAAGGCGGCCGACACCCGACGAGACCGGGTCGGCGTGCGCGGGTTTCACGTCGCCCCAGGTTTCTTCGCCGCCGATGGCCGACCACCGCTCACCGGCGACTTCGCCGATGCACGTCCACGTCACTGTGCCACCGCAGTGCGCCGTCAGCACCTCGGCCCGGTCGGTGCGCGCCGCGAGTATGAGCGGCGTGCGGCCCTCCGGCTCGACGGTCGAGGTCATCGGCGCGAACGTGACCCACGCGTCGTACCCAAGTTCGTCGCCCGCGGCGATCTTCGCCGCGGTCGTCCCCGCGGGTTCGAGTGTGATGCCGACGTCGAGCCGGGCGCACACGTCGGCCAGCTCGACCGCGCACACGATCGACAGCTCGTCGGACGACGGCGTATCGGTCGTGCTGCTGTCGTCGTCGTCGCCTTCGATGACGAGTTGGCGGATGGCGAACGAGGCCCCGACCATCACGATCGCGGCGATGAGCGCCAGGAGTGGTCCCATGAACCGCCGGCGGGGCGGCTCCGTGATGATCACGCCGTGCTCGCGGGCAACGTGTCGCCGGGCGCGGGAATGTCGTCGGGCGCGAACCGGCTCAGTTCGTCCTTCGACGGCGCCTTGTGCTCGACGACGCGTGTCGCGTGCAGCTCGATGGCCGCCTCGAACAAGTTGCGGACGACACGCGCGTTCCCGAACGTCGGGCCGCGCTGCTGCGCGTCGAGGTACGACCGCACGCGCGCCAGTGCTTCGTCAGAAGCGAGGTACTGATTCTGCTCGCCGAGACTCTTGAAGATCTGTGCGAGTTCGTCGCTCGTGTAGTCGGGGAAGTCGATGGTCTTCGGGAACCGCGACCGGAGCCCCGGGTTGGCGTCGAGGAACGCCTCCATCGGCACGGGGTAGCCCGCGACGACGACGACGAGCCGGTCGCGTTCGTCCTCCATGAGCTTGAGCAGCGTGGCGATTGCTTCGCGCCCGAAGTCTTCGGCGCTGTCGACCCACAGCGCGTACGCCTCGTCGATGAACAACGTGCCGTTCAGCGCCGAGGTCACGACTTCTTTGACCTTCGTCGCGGTCTGCCCGACGTAGCCCGAGACCATGCCGCCGCGATCGGTTTCGACCAGGTGGCCTTCGTCGAGTAGCCCGAGCACGCCGTAGATGCGCGACATGATGCGGGCGACGGTCGTCTTACCCGTACCCGGGTTGCCGACGAACACGAGGTGGTGGCTCCGCTCGGGGACCGGCAGGTTGTGCTGCTCGCGCAACTTCTCGACCCGGGTGAGGTTCACCAGAAGTCGAACTTCGCGTTTCACGCCGGCCAACCCGACCAGGTCCTCGAGTTCCTCGAGGAGCGCGTCGAGTGTCGGCGCGGTCGCGGGCGCCTCGCCGGGGAGTCCGCCCAATTCGTTCGGATTGGTGACGGCGACACCGAGCGGCGGCGCGGGCCGGTCGATGTTGCTCGTCCGGAGCTGGTCGAGCAGGACGCGCCGGTACTCGTCGAGCGCGGCGAGCGAATCGCGCGTCGGGTAGTCGGCGAGCGCGCAGGCGGCGTGACCGATGCCGAGCGCGGCCTCGTAGTACACCCACGCGTTTGCGGCGTGGCTCTCGCGGTCCATCGAGACGAGCTGGATGAACAGCGCCGACGGCTGCTTCACGAAGTCGCCATCGCGGGTGACGACGTTGTTCTCGCGCAAGTGGGTCAACGGCCCGTTCGCGACCTCGGGTTCGATTGCTCCGAACGAACGGCGGAAACCGAGCAGTTCGCGGTCGCCGAGGCGCCCGTCGGAGCACAGGAACCCGGCCGTGAGTCGGCGGGCCTCGACCATCAGGCCGTGGCCCACGGCGGTGGGATCGGCACCTTTGGCTTCGGGCCACGTGAGCACGATCGGCCGCATGCGTTGCACGAACTCGCCGACCGCCCTTGCAAGAATGTCGCCGTCGCCCGTCTGCGTCACCATGGCGCCACCATTCTGACGCCGTTACTCGGGTTCGGATGCACGCTCGATGCCGAGGGCCAGGAGCAGGTCCTCGTGCAGCTGCATCCAGACGGTGTGGTACGAGTCGATGCGGGGCGACGTGAGCCAGGCGGCCTCGCCCTCCTCGACCTGTACGAGGGCCGTGCGCAGTCGGGTCGGGTAGGGCGTGAAGCGCTCGACGTCTCGGCCCAGGCGGCGGACGACGGGGTGGGTGCGTTCGTCGAGTCCGCGCAGCCGGTCGATGACCGCCCAGTCGTAGCGCACGTCGCCGTGGTCATTGGGCACGGCGCCCGGGCGAACCTGCCAGTCGTGGCAGATCCGGATCAGTTCCCGGTTGAGGTCGAGGAACTGCTCGTAGGCCCGGGTCGCGACCTGTTCGGCGTCGCTGCCCACCGGTACCCGCGCCCAGGCGGTGTGGAGGTCGCGGCCCTCGACGGTGATGCGCAGTGCGGTGCGGGCGCGGGCCACCAGCCCGGCGTCGAGCAGCGCGACGACCGTGGGGTCGTCGTCCATCTCCACGAGTCCGCGCAGGCGAACGTCGTGCAGGATCACGTAGCACTCGTCGGGCAGCGTCACGGCGTCCGATGCTACGCGCGCTGACACTCGGTTAGCGTCGGCGAGATGGAGATCGGTCGGGGAACCAAGGTTTTGGAGGCGGCGCCGGTGCGGGGGTCGTGGCGGCGGCTGTCGTCGCCCGACGACGTCCTGACGTTGATGGACACGACCGCCGAAGGCGTCGTTGCCTGCGTGGCCGACGCGGGGGCCACGTTCCTGGCGCCGATCTTCGACGAGCTCACGGCCATCGTGTGCCTGTCGGGCACGCCGATGTCGCACATCGGCATCGTCAGCCGCGAGTACCAGGTGCCGTGCATCATGGCCGCGGTGCTCGGTTCGGAGCCGGCCGACGGCGACGCGGTCGAGGTCGACTGCAGCGGCGCCGAGGGCGTCGTCCGGAGCGTCGCATGAGCGCGGCGCTCGGGTCCGGGTTCTCCAAAAAAGATGTCAACCGGTGGATCCAGTACCACGGTGAGATCTCGTACACGCTCACGACGCAACGCACCGCGCTCGAGTCGGCGCTGATCCCTGTGACCGCGTACATCACGATTGCCGCGGTCGAGTGCTACCGGCGCTACCCCGAGATGGTGCAGCAGATCGCCGACGCGATGCCGCCCGAAGAGTTGGGGCGGGCCGGGCACGAGTTCGCGACGCAGATCGACAACGTGCACCTCTGGTCCGTGCCGAACTTCCCGTTGGTCGGGCGCGTCGTACTCGGCGGCGCGGGCGTGCTCGATTTCGACGCCGACGCGGCGCGCATGGCCCCGGTGTTCGATTTCTGGCAGCGCGCCGCGAGCGCGTACCGCTTCGAAGACGGTACGCACCAGGCGTGGGACGCGGGCGGGCACGCAACGCCGTACCGAGCCCACGTCGACAAGGTGCGCGCGGGCTGTGTGCCGGTGCGCGACGACTCGCACCGCAAGCAGATCACGCGGCTGAACGCCCTCCTGACCTCGTACTTGTTCCTGCTTTGGTTCGACACCCGCTCCGGCTACCAGGACACCGGCCCGTACGTCCTCGACGACGGACGCGTGATGTTGCTGCGCTCGTTCGGGCGGCTCGGCGTGTCGCACTTCCCGTGGAGCGCGGCGGTCGGGAGCGAGATGCCGTACTCCGACGTGCTCGGCGCGTTCGTGCTCGACGGCGTCGACCTGACGGTGACCGACTTCGGCACGTCGGTGACGCACCCCGAGGACTACCTGCCGCACGTCGTGGAGTTCGGCCTGTTCGACACCGCGTCGGGTGGGCTCGTGCCGATCGACGACAACGGTGTCGACGCGTTGGCCGTCGCCGCGAAGACCGCGACGAAACAGCTGTACCGCAACATCGCGGCGATGGAACGGCGCGACAAGATCAACGCGGGCGCGTACGTGTATTTCACGTTCCTGCGTCCGTTCGCGGAGCTGGCCGGAGTGGAACTCGACTGGACCGTGCCGCGCGCCAGCATGGATCTGTACCCGTTCCTCGAACTCATCGACGGCAGTGTGCCCACGCCGATCGACCAGGTTCCCGCGGACTATTACGCACGGATCCCGTGAACCCCGACGCACCGCATCCACCCGGGGCCGACCCGTGGTGGTCGGAGGCGTGGCACCTCGACGCGGCGAGCGCCGACGGCACCGGCCTCACCGTGCGGCTCGAATGCTTCCCGAACCAGAACGTCGCGTGGGTCTGGACGTACCTCGTGTTGCCCGACCGGCCCGGCCCGGTCGTCGTGCGCGACCACGAGGTACCGCTTCCGCGCCAGGGACTCGAAGTGCGCGCCGAAGGGTTGTGGGTCGAGTTGTGGTGCGAAGCGCCGCTCGACCACTGGACCTACGGACTCGAAGCGTTCGGCTTGCGTCTCGACGACCCCGCCGACGCGTTGCGCGAGGAGATCGGCGAACGCGTTCCGGTCGGGCTCGACATCGAATGGGAAGCCGCCGGCGCGCCGCACACCCGCGCCGCGGTGTGGCCGGTCGAGGGTTTCGTACAGCCGGGCATCGTGCACGGCGAAGTGTTGTTGGGCCGCAGTCGCATCGAACTCGACTGCACGGGCGAGCGACGGCGTTCGTGGGGTGTTCGCGACTTCACGGCACCGTGCTGGACCGTCGCGGGCGAGGTCGGTGATCTCACGTTCCACGTCGCCCAGACCGGAGGCACCACGGACGGGTTCGTCGGAGACCGAGCAGTCGAGAAGGCGCGCATGGAAACGCACCGGAACACTGATGGGCTCCCGGTCGCGGGGCGGTGTGTCGTCGCCGACGAGTGGGAGATCGACATCGAGGTGCTCGGCCTCGCGCCCGTGATGCTCGCGCCGGGGGCACCGCTGGCCCGGGCCCTGTGCCAATACACGATCGGGAGTGAATCCGGGGTCGGCTGGTCCACCTGGTTCGACCCCACCTAACCGAAATTGCGCCATCCGACGACCGAAACGGTCGCCGTGTGGCGCAATTTCGGGGTGGGGGCGACCGGCGCGCGAGGATGCGCGCCATGGAATTCGACCCCCGCACCACCGCCCTCGGCATCGCACGCGGGCGTGTCGTCCTCGGCATCACGATGCTGGTGCTACCCGGGCCGGCCGGGCGGGTCGCGTTCGGCGCGAGCTCACGCGAGGGCCGCACGTTGCTGCGCATGCTCGGCGCCCGGGAGATCGTGCTCGGCGTCGGTGCGATCACCTCGGTGAAGGAACACACGCAGGACGCCGAGTGGGTAGGCATGGGTGCGATCAGCGATGCCGTCGACGTGGCCGCATTGCTGATGGCCCCCGGTCCGCCGGTGCGACGCGCACTCAACGCGTTCACGGCCGCGAGCGGCGCGGCCACCGGCATGTTGTGCGCCCGGATGATGGCCGACGAGCGCAAGGCGCTCGCTGCCGCCGACGACTAGAAGTCGATACTCGACAGGTCGCTGATCCACCGGCGCGATCGGCTGATCGCTTCGCGCCACTGGTCGCGGTCGAGCACGCGGCTCGGTTCCACCCGGACCCGCGGCGTCCACGCGCCGGCGACGTCGTCGAGGTCGTCGTGGTGGCCGACGGCGAGCCCGGCCATGAGCGCGGCACCGATCGTTGTCGCCTCGCGCACCGGTGACACCTCGACCGGGCGCTGCGCGGCGTCGGCCAGGGCCTGCACGAACGTCGCGTTGTCGGTCATGCCGCCGTCGACACGCAACGTCGCGATCTCGAGCCCGGCGTCGGCCTCGGCCGCGTCGACGAGATCCGCGCCGCGCTGTGCGACACCTTCGAGTACCGCTCGCACGATGTGGGCGCGTCCTGTGCCGCGCGTGAGCCCGAAGAGCGCGCCGCGCGCCCCGTAGTCCCACACCGGCGTGCCGAGTCCGAGTGGCGCGGGCACGAAGACGACGCCGCCCGAGTCGGCGCACGACGCGGCGAGCGCGTCGGATTCCGCCGACGACGCGATGAGCCCGAGGTCGTCGCGCAGCCACTGCACGTTGGTGCCCGCCGCGAGCATGACGGCCTCGATACCCCATGTGACCCGGCCGGCGCGGCGCCACGTGACGATCGGGAACGTGCCCGCCGGGCCGCGGTTGTCGAATGGCGGCGGCTCCGGGCCGAGCACGACGTCGAGCATGCCGCCGGTGCCGAACGTGATCTTGGCGTCGCCCGGGTGCACGCAGCGCTGCCCGATGAGCGACGCCTGCTGGTCGCCGAGCAGGCACGTGATCGGCGGTGCGCCGGGCAACGCGGTCGCGGGGCCGACGATCGCGTCGGTGTCGACGATGCGCGGCAGCATCGCTTCGGGGACGTTCAGGATTCCGAGCGTGCGGGCGTTCCACTCGGTCGGCGAACGCGGGTGCTGTAGCCCGGTGACCGCCGCGTTCGTCGCGTCGGTGACGTGCAGCGCACCTTCGCTCAGCGTCCACGCGATCCACGTGTCGACGGTGCCGAAACACAGGTCACGGTCGCGGGCGGCGTCGAACGTGTCGAGCAGCCACTGGAGCTTGGTCGCCGACGCGTTGGGCGCGAGCCGCAACCCCTCGCTGCGTAGCGCCAGGCACGCACCGATCGTGCGGAGGTCCTGCCAGCCGAGCCCGGGTCCGATGGGTTCGCCGGTGGCCCGGTCCCACACGATCGTCGACGCCCGCTGGTTCGAGATGCCGACCGCGTCGACGGGACCCGCGGCGTCGAGCGCGGCGCGCGCGACGGCGAGCGACGCGTCGGCCATGACGCGCGCGTCGAACTGCACCAACCCGTCGGCCGGGGAATCGGGGAGCAGTTCCCGGGCGACATCGGCGGCGAACGTCGCGTCGTCGCGCACGACCGCCGCGCGCACACTGCTCGTGCCGACGTCGATGACAAGAACTGACCCGTTCATGCGGCTACAGCCTCCGGCGCTCCATCTCCACTGAGCGTCGGAGGCATTTCCGCACCTGCGGCTTGCGCCTGGCCCGTCATGGCCAGGTGACGTCACCGAACGGGCTCGCGAGGCCGAGCTTGCCCGGGTTCAGGATGCCGTTCGGGTCGAGCGCCTGCTTCACCGCGGCCAGAACGTCGAACGAGTCGCCGAGCGCGTCGTGCACGAACCGCGACCGATTCAACCCGACGCCGTGGTGATGACTGAGTGCGCCACCGTTCTCGATGACGGCGCGCTGGCCCGCGTCCCACACAGCTTGGTAATACGCCTCACGTTGGTCCTCGGGCGGCCGGCCCGCGAACGTGAAGTACAGGCAGGCGCCGTCGGTGTACGAGTGGCTCTGATGCGCCGACGCGACGAGGGTGTGATCGACGTTGCGGATCGCCTCGGTCGCGCGCGCGTAGATCGTGTCGACCGCACGCCACGGCGCCGAGACTTCCATCGTGTCCACGACCAGCCCGCGCGAAATCAACGCCTCGAGCGCGGACACGTCGTTGCGGTGCTGGAGCCACTGGTCGACCAGCGCCACGTCCATCGGTTCGGCCGGGGCGCATTCCTCGGCGACGATGTGCATCGTGGCCTCGACCAGGTGCGCGTCGCCCTCGTCGAGCACGAGCAGCAGGTGCGCCTCGCCGGTCTTGTAGGAGCGGTCGGCTTCGATGTTGTCGTAGAGCCGCAGCACTGCAGGGGTCGCGCCGCGCTGCACGATGCGGCGCATTGCGTCGAGCCCGTCGCGGAACGACGTGAACGCGTATGCGGCGCGCGATTCGGCGGCCGGGCTCGGGTGGAGCCGCAGTCGCGATCCGACGATGACGCCCAGGGTGCCCTCGGAACCGACGAAGAGCTGCGTGAGGTCGGGCCCGACCGCGGCGCGCGGTACGCCACCCGTCGTTATCCGGCGCCCGTCGGCGAGGACGACGTCGAGGCCTTCGACTATGTCCTCGATCTTGCCGTAGCGCGTCGAGAGCTGGCCGGCGCCGCGGCACGCGATCCAGCCGCCGACCGTCGACAGCGCGATCGACTGCGGCCAGTGCCCGCACGTGACCGAGTACTCGGCGCGCAGTTCGTCTTCGAACACGTCGCCGAACGTGCCCGGGAGCACGTCGACGAGCATCGACTTCGTGTCGACGTCGACAATTCCCGCCAGGCCGGTCAGGTCGAGCAACACGCCGCCGAACACGGGCACGCTCGCGCCGCACACCCCGCTGCGGCCCGCGGCGGCGGTGACCGGCACGCGGGCTTCGTTGCAGTACCGCAGGATCGCGCTGACCTGGTCGACGGCATTGGGCCGCACGACGACGGCGGCGCGGGCGGCGACCTGGTTGTCGAGCGCCCAGATCATCGCCAGGGGCCACCAGTCGCGGCTGGCCTCGCCGATGACTTCGGGTGCGCGCGTGAGCGTCGCGCCGGTGCTCGCGAGTTGGTCTTCGAGCGCGCCGTCGACTTCGACCGGTGGCGTCGTGAGCCGGCTCTCGACTTTGGCGGCGCCATTGGGGAACGCGATCGGCGGCGTCGGCGCGCCGCGGTTGGTTTTCATCGCCATCGCGGCTACGACCTGTCGATCGACGCGTCGAGCGCGGTCTCCGGAAGTCCGGCCGCCTGTCGTTCGGTAGTCACGAGCGCACGGTAGTGCTCGACCTGGCGCCGACGCTCGTCCGCGTCCCAGCCGAGTTCGGGCGCCATGAGTTCGGCGACGTCGGCTGCGATGTCCGCCGAGGTGTCACGCGCCAACAGTCGGGCCCGCGTACGCCGGGAGAGCACGTCGTCGACGGTGCAGGCCATCTCGTTGCGGACCGCGTAGACGACCTCGGCGCGCAGGTAGGGGAGCCCGGGTGCGATCGGGCGGGCGAGGTCGGCGTCGGCCGCGAGTGCGAGCACTTCGCGCGCGTCGCCGCCGTAGCGCGACGAGAGGTGTTCGGAGACGCCGGCGGCGTCCCACCCGGTCGTGCCGTGCAACGTCACTCGCTTGGTGCGGCTCTTGCCGCCCAGCCCCAGTTGGTCGACCACCACGTCGGTTGCGTCGGCCGCCATGCGCCGGTAGGTCGTGAGCTTGCCGCCGGTCACGGTGATGACGCCGCCGGCCGATGTCTTCACCGAGTGGCGGCGCGACAGATCGGCGGTGCGTTCGCTGCTCGCCGCCTTCACCAGCGGCCGCAGCCCGGCCCAGGTGCCGAGCACGTCTTGTTCGGTGATGGTGCTCGTCACCGACGCGTTGATCGCGCGCAACAGGTACGCGATGTCTTCGGGCGTGCACTGCGGGTCGTCGAGCGGGCCTTCGTAGTCGGTGTCGGTCGTGCCGATGTACGTGAACTGGTAGTCGCCGGTGCCGTCGTCGCCCCAGGGCACCACGAACACCGAACGGCGGTCCTTGGGCACCGGCACGACAACCGCGATGCTGTTGCGTACCAGCGACCACGGCACCGTGATGTGAATGCCCTTCGCGGGCCGGATGCTGTCCGGCTCCGAGCCCTCGTCGATGGCGCGTACTTCGTCGGCCCACACGCCGGTCGCGTTGACGACGGTCCGGGCGCGGATCTCGATCGGTTTGCCGTCGACGGTGACCGTCGCGCCACACACCTTCGCGCCGTCCTTCAACAGGCCGGTGAGGGTCGCGTAGTTCGCGACCGCGGCGCCGTGGTCGGCGGCGGTGCGGGCGATGGCGAGCGTGAGGCGGGCGTCGTCGGCGCGGGCGTCGTAGTAGATGTACGACGCGGCCAGCCGCTCGACCGGCAGCGTCGGCATGTACTCGACCGCTTGTTCCTTCGTGACGCGCTTGTGCACCTTGCCGATTCGCAACCCGCCGGTGAGGTCGTACATCCACATCATCCCACCGAGGGCGCGCGCGAGCTTGCTCGGCAGGATGCCGTCCTTCGTGAACACGGGCAACAGGAACGGCAGCACGCGCACGAGGTGCGGCGCGGTCTTGCGCAGCGTCTGGCGCTCGGCCAGCGCTTCGTAGACCAGGCGTATTTCCTTCTGCTGGAGGTAACGGATGCCCCCGTGCACGAGCTTCGACGACTTCGACGACGTGCCCGACGCGAAGTCGCCCTTGTCGACGAGCGCGACCTTGAGCCCGCGCGTGGCGGCGTCGAGCGCAACGCCGGCACCCGTGATGCCGCCGCCGACGACGAGCACGTCGAACTGCTCGTTCGCAAAGCGGCGCAGGGCGTCGGCGCGGTCGAAGCTCACCGCGACAGGTTACCGGGGAGTACCTCCGAGATCCTTGGCGAACGCGACCATCTCGAACGGGTAGTCGTGGAACGGCGAGATGCGCACGAATCCCAGCGACTGATACAGCGCGATCGCGCCCGTCCGCGACGGCACCACATCGAGCACCATGCGAGTGAAACCGAGCTCACGAGCGTGGGCGAGCGCGGTTTCCGAGAGGATGCGTCCGAGTCCGAGGCGGCGAAACTCGGGCCGGATCCACAGCCGGTTCATCTCGCAGTCGCCGTCGTCGGATGGAGTGATGCCGACCCCGCCCGAGGCGGCGCCGTCGACCTCGGCGACGAGAAACCCGCCGCCCCGCAGGAAACGACCGGCGAAGTCGGCGACGTCGGGGATGAGCGTCAGGATCAACTCGACGTCCTGATCGGTTTCCTCGGCGGTCGCGACGACGTACTCGCGCACCAACGCCTTGCCGAGCGCAACGTCGTCCGGTGTGTCCGCGAGCGGACGGACGGACGTCGCCGTCATATGACCGTCCCGGCACTGCCGTCGTCGCGTACGACCGGTAGACCGGCTGCGGCCCATGCCGTCATCCCACCGACGACGTTCGACGCGTCAAATCCCCAGCCGATCAGGACCTCGGCGGCGCGCGCCGAACGCTGGCCCGACCGGCAGATGCACTGCACGGGCCGGTTGAACGGAAGTTGCATGCGGACCTGCTCGAGGTCGGGCAGCGGAACCCACAGCGCGCCCGGCGCGTGGCCCGCTTCCCACTCGTCGGCGTTGCGGACGTCGAGGAGCACGCCTTCGGCCGACCCCGACCCCGCGTCATCGACCGTGGTCTCGGGGATCTCGTTCTGGTGGAACGTGCTCACGCGTTTCCTTCCGTTGCTGTGGCGCCGATGCCTTCGGCGGCGATGGTGCGCAGGAGCTTGTAGTCGGCCTTCCCCGCGGGTGAACGTTGCAGCGACGGGACGCCGAGGAACCGCTTGGGCACCTTGTATCCGGCCAACGTCGAACGACAGTGCGCGGCGAGGGCGGCTTCGTCGACACCGTTGCGTCCCTCGATGATCGCGACGACCATCTCGCCCCACTTGGGGTCGGGCAGCCCGACGACGACGCAGTCGAGAACGTCGGGGTGGGCGCGCAGCGCGAGTTCGACTTCTTCCGGGTACACCTTTTCGCCGCCGGTGTTGATGCACGCCGACCCGCGTCCCAGCAGCGTGATCGTGCCGTCGGTCTCGACTGTCGCGTAGTCGCCCGGTATCGAATACCGGCGGCCGGCGACGATACGGAACGTGGTCGCGGTCTTCTCGTCGTCCTTGTAGTAGCCGAGCGGGATCGCGCCGCCGACGCCGAGGAGCCCGATCTTGCCGTCGCCCGGTTGCACGACCTCGCCGTCGTCGGTGACGACCACGAGACGGTCGCTCAGCTTGAAACGCGCGGGCGCGATGTCGTCGCCTTCGCGCGTTTCGGTGCGCGTCATGATGCCCTCCGACGCGCCGAGCGAGTCGATGAGTAGGACGCCGGGAAGGTGGCGGAGCAACCCGCGCTTGTTTTCCGGGCTCCACGTGACACCCGACGACGTGATCGCTTTCAGGCTCGACAGGTCGAAGCGGTCGGGGTCGGCGTCGAGCGTGTCGAGCAGCGGGCGCGCGAACGCATCGCCGACGATGGTCAGCGCCTGCACGCGCTCGCGTTCGATCGCGGCGAACACCGCGACGGGGTCGAGGCGGGGTGTGTCGAGGAGCACGACCGTCCCACCACCCGACAGGGTCGACAGCGCGATGAACAGTCCGGTGCCGTGCATGAGCGGGCACGCGGGGAGCACCGTCGCGGCCCGCTTCCCCGCGGCGATCGTGGCCGCGACGTCGGGCGGCATGGTGCCCGGGCGCGCCATCTGCCACAGCGCGACCGCCAGGTCGTCGCTGCGCCACATGACGGCTTTGGGGTAGCCGGTCGTGCCGCCCGTGTAGAGGAACATGAGGTCGTCGCCCGACGGCTCCCGGTCGGTAGCGGGCCCGGACGGCGCGCTCGCGATCGCTTCCTCGTAGTCGCGTGCGCCCGGCAACAGCTCACCCGAACCGGCGTGCGCGACCTGGATGAGAGCGCGCGGGGTCCGTTCCGCGGGGATTTGCGCGATCGCGTCGGCAACGACCGGTGCGAACTCGTCGTGGTACACGAACGCCACTGAATCGGAGTTGTCGAACAGGTACGCGAGTTCGGCACCGACGTAGCGGTAGTTGACGTTGACGGGTACCGCGCCGAGTTTCTGCGCGGCGAAGAACACTTCGAGGTACTCGGGCCCGTTCACGCAGTCGATCGCGACTTTGTCGCCCGGTTCGACGCCCGCGTCGCGCAAGACGTGCGCCAGGCGTTCGGCCCGGGCATCGAACTCGCCGAAGGTCACGTGCCGGTCGTTGCACACGATCGCGACTCGGTCGGAGGCCAACTCGGCGACCGTGCGCCAGGAACGTGCGAACGAATGACCGGACTCGCGAGGACTCGCCACGCGCGCAGGCTACAAACCCGGGATGATCGCTCCGTATTCGAAACGGTCGGCGGCCTCGAACGTGCCGACGCCGTACTCCTTGCCCCGGGCTTCGATGGTGCGGCCGTCGCCGAGGCTGATCGCCACGTGGGCCTGGTTCGGACGCCCCTGCCCGGCCTGCGGCTCGGACGAGAACGAGAACAGCAGCGCGCCCGGAGTCTGCATCGCCTGGTCGACCGGAATCAGCGCGCCCTGCTCCTTGAGCTTGAGGTACTGGAGCCACGACCCGTCGGGCAGGGTGACGCCCGCCCGCCGGCCCGCCCACTTCACGAGTTCCGAGCAGTCGAAGGCGTCGGGGTCGGCGTCGGTCGGCGCCGCACTCGAACCCCACACGTAGGGGTCGCCCGCTTGGCCCAACGCAGCATCGAGGAATGTCTGAGTGGCGCCGCTCGCCGGCGCGGTAGTCGGAATCGTGGCGGTCGTCGTTGCGGTGCCCGGGCGCGTGTCCGTCGCGTCGGCGAGCAGCGACGCGAAGTCCTCGGTGCCGGTCGGCATGGCAGCGCTCAGCGCAGTCGAGGCAACGAGGGGCGCGGTCGGCGCCGGACCGAACCGCTGCTGGATCTCGGCGATCCGCGCGTGTACCCCGGCGATGCCTTCACTCATGCGTCCTGAATCGGCCGTCGGCCGCCCGAGATGAGGGTGCAGGTCGTGAGCGGTGCCCGCCCGGCGTAGGCCTGCACCGGAGCCCCGTCCGTGGTTTCGATCGTACCGGCGGGCCGGAACCGCGGCCGGCCAAACGGCGGGCGTGCGGTTCGAGCAACGGCCACGCGGGTTCGCCGGGGCCGAGGGTCCCGTACACGAAGAGCGTGACGTTCACTCCGCGGATTCGCGGGCGCGCCGCTTGCGGTGCCAGCGCACCCCGCCCTCGAGCGCGGCGAGGATGGTGTCGTTGTCGCGCGACAGCGACTCGTGCACGCGCTTCTCGAACAGCAGACGCATGATCGGGTTGAACGCCTCGTACTCCTCGGTGAAGTGCACGCGCGTGCGGCCGCCGCCCAGATCTTCGAATCGGGTCCATCCCGTCGCGCGCGACCACAACGGCTTACCGATCGCGTCGTACCGCCACGACTCGTGCGGTGTGACCTGGGTCAGCCATTCCCACGACCGGCCGACGCCGCCTGACATCAACCACTTCGGTACGGGGAACGTGCAGTGCCGCACGAGCCCGTTCCCGACCTCGTCGCCCGGGTGCAGGATGTGGATCTGGGTCGAGACGTCCTTCGGCTGCGGCCGGTCCGGCGCGCGGTACCAGAAGACATCCCACAGTTCTTCGGGTGGGGCGCCGACGTCGACGGAGTACCCGTGGCGCTGCACGCGCCGGCCTACGCAGTCGTTTCGAGCGACTGGACGGACTGCGCCAGGCTGTCTTCCCACCGCCAGTTGTGTTCGAAATGGCGGTTGCCCTCGACCATCACGTCGTACAACCACCACAGGCCGTAGATGCCGCACGACGCGACCGTCGCGATGATGCGCCCGACGTAGTTGTGCTTGCCCTTCAGCCGGCTTTGGTCGGGCGAGACGAGGTTGGTGCCCAACCGGCCGTAGATCATTGCGAGGTCGGCCTCGATCGCGCCCTCGGCGTAGTCGTGCGTGACGAGGTCGCCGTCGAGCAGGCAGTACGCAATGATGCGCGCGATACCGCTGGCAACGATGTCGAGCACGAGCCAGATCGCCGGGTCACGGAACTCGCTGGTCTGCTTGCGCAGCGTCGCCATGTTCGTAGCGATGCGTTCGAAACCGGGCCGGAGCTCTTCCTGGAGCTCGCGCGCCTCGGCTTGCTGCCACGCGAACAACGTCGCGCCGTCGAGGAGCTCGATGCGACGTTGGTTGTGGTCGCGCGAGCGGCGCACGAGTTGATAGAGGACGTAGTAGCCGTAGATGCCGCACGTCAGAATCGTCCAGCCGAACGCGCTCCAGAAGTCGAAGACGTAGTCGGTCTCGTAGCGGCGTTGCCACGCCATTCTCACGCGGTCCTTCGGCTGCATCGGGGCCTGCGGAAAGCCGCCGTACTGCTGTCCGTACGGTTGGGGATTCGGCGCGGGGTACTGCGGCGGCTTTC
>Ga0163153_10003113_pt1 | contig 22715 bp, 23 predicted proteins | sample OliLakLV19MP6IB1_FD_148629 | JGI IMG/M metagenome (GOLD analysis project Ga0163153, IMG submission 148629) | Freshwater microbial mat bacterial communities from Lake Vanda, McMurdo Dry Valleys, Antarctica - Oligotrophic Lake LV.19.MP6.IB-1 | ecosystem: Environmental > Aquatic > Freshwater >...
CGCAGCCCGCAAACACCAACCAGAACGTGCCGATCGCTTCGGCTGCCAGTCGATTGATCATGTCGCCTCCCAGGAAAGGGTCGTGCTGCCCCGCACTATGCCCGGGGACTTGAAAAAGCGCAAGCCGTAACATGCCCAATGGCCTGCCGTCTGCGGTGGTTCTCGGATCAGCATCATTTCGTGTGGACAAACTCACGATGAGAAATGAAACAGGAGGTCAGGATGAAGGACTATCGGGTGAAGGCAGGAAGTACGTTCGGCAAGGATGGGGCGATCAGAAGCGTGATGTCCGGTGTGAATCTGCAGGGCCGCACCGTCTTGTCCTTCGAAGCGCCGTTTTTCTCTATTTAGTCGACGGGATAGGGAGACGATCTCGCTCCAGCAGGGGGTCGCGCTCGCGCGCTTCCGCTATCGAATACGTCTCCGGTTTTTCTGGACCTGCAGTCGCAGATCTGCACGCCCCTTCTTTGCTTCGTGACGAATGCAATGTCGTACAAGCTTCCCAGTGGGTATGTTTTATGCTCAAGGAGTCAATGTAGGGAAAAATAATTCTCCCCATTGACACGTTTTTCTAATGGGCGTAAGAGGAATCTACGGCCCATTCACTCGATCAAGGGGGACCGGACAGAGCGCGTGGCTGTTAACAGGTTCCCCCGCCGACTTTCTCAAGAGAGGAGGGTAGCGATGGATGATCTGACTCCACCTGGCCACACAGGCCCGCCGACTCGAGGGCGGGCTTCTGATCGGTCGCGCTAACCGGTTCTCCGCTGGCTGTGCCGTAACGGCACCAAAGACCAACAGGGTATTAGCCTGACACATCATGGAGAACTCGACGCTGGCGCGAGGAACACAAGCGCCTGGGATGAATGATTTCTCCCCCGATCAGCGGCCCAGTGTTCTTGCTTTCGCGCGGGCCTCAGTTTTTCTGGGCCGAGATAATTACATAGCTGACCCGGCGTCCTAAGCGCCACCCACGGGCGACCTCCCACCATAGTGCAGGGTCGCCCGTGCTGTTCCAGGCTCGTGAAACTACCCCCTAACCTCGTTGTCGCGTTGCTCAATGCCTCGCCGTACGACAAAAGTACGACTCGGCATTTTGCTCGACGTCGTCGTGTTGAAGAATATTTTATCGGCCTCGTCAGGATTTGTGCTGGAGAATATTGTGATGTCTGCGCCAGAAGTAATAGAGCGGAATCCCGCTCAGGATGGTCGCCGCGCCGTACAATGACTCAATAGGCCGCTGGACGAGACTATAGATGACCAATGTGAAAGCTCCGATGACGAGGGCGGCGGGTAAGAAGGGATAGAGTGGAACGCGGTATTGGTGGGGGCTCACAACGCTTGTACGACGAAGATGAAAGATCGTGGAGAGGGTCAAGGCCATAAACAGCGAGAGAACGAGACCGCTGTAGACGAGGAGTTGTTCGAAGGTTCCGCTCAAAATGAGCAGTGATGCCCAGAGGCTTTGGAAGACGATGGCGCGGGCCGGCACCGCAGTGCGGGGATGGAGCCGCGCAAGCCAGGGGCTAATGATACCGTCGTGTGCCATGGCCCAATACACACGGGGCCCTGCCCACGTCATGGCGCTCACCGCTCCTGCGATGGAGAGACAGAGAAGAGCGGCGATAAGCCGCCCGCTTTGTGGACCCCACAAGGCCGCGGCTGCCTTTTCCGCGACCGGTATGATCGGTTCCCGGGCCAACTCAGAGATCGACAGCGCTGACAAATAGACGACGTTCAGCAGCAGATAGATCACGGCGACGAAGGCTGTGCCCCAGATCATGATCTGGGGCACAGTTCGCTGGGGGTCGACGATATCGCCGGCGATATAGCCCGCGACGTTCCAGCCGAGATAGCAGTAGGTCACAATTACGAGCGCGATGGCGGACGCCCCGAGTGTCGGTTGTGGCAAGGTGGGCACTGCGACTAGCTCGCTCCCGTGCCTCGCCACCGTCGCCAGCCCGCCCAGAATGAGACCCCCGATGGCGATGACTTTTGTGGTCGTCAATAGTAATTGCACGCGGCCGCCTATCCCAATACCTCGGCAATGCATAAGGGTCGCGATCCACAATAGAGAGAGGGAGAGACCCTTCGCCAGCCATCCCTGCTCGTCCTCGATCGGGACGACTCGTAGCGCATAAGACGAAAAACTGATGGCTGAAGCCGCGATTGCCGCGCCGAACCCAATCGTGAACGATGTCCATCCATTGAGAAAGGCCACCAGCGGTCCGTAGGCCTCTCGTAGGTAGACATAGTCCCCTCCCGCATGAGGCAAGGCGGACCCCAGCTCTCCGTAGACCATGGCACCACCGAGAGCGAAGAGCGCTCCGACGAACCACAACAGGAGAATCAGCATCGGATCGCCCAGATCTCGCGCCATGAATCCTGTCGTGGTGAAGATACCTCCGCCAATGATGTTGCTCACGAGCACGCAGGAGGCCGTGAACCAGCCGATCTTCTGCGCGGCTGATTTCAGGTTTGGTGCACTGATTGACGGATGGCTCATACTGTCCGAGGTTCGCAGGTTGCGGGAAACTATCTTGATGCGCTAGAACTTCGCTCGTCCCCACGTCTGGCACAGCAGGAGAACACTTCCGCAGGATGCTCAAGCGGGCCAGACTTCTCACCCACCCCACCCCGGCGTGCCAAGACACGCTGCTCCGCGGGCACGGCCGCAGCGAGTGAAGGGCCGAGGAGGTCCAATCCGCACTTCGTGTGGGCCGTTCGCCTCCAGAATGGATCTTGGCGAACGGGAAAGCCCCTCCAGCGATTCCGACCTCCGAGAATCTTCTCTGCTACGTGGAGGGTCTGAACGATGCGAGAACGCTGTTGGCGGACTTTTTCAACATCCTGCTAGATTGGGATCGGGGGCTTTCTTTTCTTCCTGCTCTTCCCTACCATACTGAGCGATGCCTGGGAAGCAATCAAAGATCCCTCGTGCCTCCGGTGGCGTGCGACGACGTCGTCAACCTGCTCATGCATCGACCGGTTTGGCCGCGACTGAACTCCAAGCCGCGGCTCCTCCGACAGAGGTCGTCGAACTGCATCGAACGATCGAGGGTGATAACGGGAAGGTCCTTGCGATCTATCGGGAGCCCTATGGCGGACGCTGGGTGGTGCTGGCGGCCTTGCCGATCGAACTCGTTGAGCCGACACCCTTTCAGCGCAATCTCTCCGACATGCACGTTCGCAAGTTAGAACTCGTAATTGGCAAGATCGGACGGTTTCTCGATCCGATCATTGCGGTGCCTGCTCCTGCAGAGGGGGGTAAAAGGGGAGAGGAGGCAAAGGGGTACGCGAAATACTGGACGCCCAATGGCAACCATCGCTTGTCTGCCATGAGAACACTCGGGGCGAAGAGCATTGTGGCGATTGTCGTGCCGGAGCCAGCCGCAGCCTATCAGATTCTCGCGATGAACACCGAGAAGGCACACAATCTGCGCGAGAAATCACTCGAAGTCATCCGTATGTACAAGGAACTGGCGCGGCTCGATGATGCGACGGAAGAGACCTATGCCTTGGAGTTCGAGGAGCCGGCCTTCATTACGCTGGGTCTATGTTATGAGGAGCGACCCAGATTCAGCGGCGGGGCCTACCATCCAGTGTTGAAGCGGGTGGATGCATTTCTGAAGAAACCGATGCGCGCGGCGATTGAGCTGCGGCGGAAACGGGCAAAGACCTTGCTGGCGCTGGACGATCAGATCGTCGAGCAGGTTGAGGCGCTTAAGGCGAAAGGCCTGACGAGTCCCTATCTCAAGAGTTTTGTGGTCGCCCGCGTCAACCCGATCCGGTTCCGGCCAAAGGATGCCGCGCCCCTCTCCTTTGAAGAGGCCTTCGACCGGATGGCAACCGCAACGGCCAAATTCAATCCCGAGAAGATCAAGATGGAAGACGTGGCTCGCTCGGGTGGCACAGTTGATGAGGCTGGATAACTATGCCATCATCTAATTCCCCCACCTTGCCCTTCCTCCCGAAGCCCCCTTAGAATACTCGTCCTAGACAGAATCGGTTCACAACGTTGATTTTCATGCTAGGAGGTGATGCCATGAGCCTTGCTGATAATAAATGTATCCCCTGCCGCGGCGGGGTACCTCCAGTTCCAGCGGATCGTGCGCAGGCTCTGCTCAAAGAGCTAGGGCGTGGGTGGTCGTTGAACCAGGCCGGCCATCTTGAGCGCTTGTATACGTTCAAGGATTTCGCCCAGGCCATGGCCTTTGTGAACAAGGTGGGTGGCGTGGCAGAAGCGGAAGGCCATCATCCTGATCTCTATCTCGCTTGGGGCAAGTGCAAGGTCGAGATCTGGACGCATAAGATCAATGGCCTGACGGAGAGTGATTTTTACATGGCGGCCAAGGCCGATCGAGAGTTTGAACCCTTTCGCGGGGCTGCCAGTTAACTGCGAGTCGGAGGGTGGCCTCATGAACCCACGAGGCATCAGATGAGCGATAAGGCCCAGGTGGCGCTCGTCAATATGCCGTTCAGCTACTCGAAGTATCCCTCGATTCAACTAGGCACACTCTCTGCCCTGCTCAAGTCGACGGGGATCCCCGTCGACTGCCATCATCTGAACGTGCGTTTTGCCCACAAGATCGGCGTGCCCCTCTATGAAATGATCTGCGAGAAACGGGCGTTGTTTGGCGAATGGATTTTTTCATACCTTTTGTTCCGCGAGAATCCGAAGCGCGTAGACTATCCGCGCGTATTCAAGCCGGTGTTTGAGCAAGTTTTCAAGGAGAGCGGGCAGCCGGCCTCATTCTTCGAAGACATGGCAACGAGGACGGCGCCACAGTTCTTGACGTGGGCTCTGACCGCAATCGACTGGGGGCAATACAAGATTGTCGGCTTCACCTCCACGTTCGATCAAAACGTCGCCAGCCTGACGATGGCGAAACTCATCAAGGATCTCTATCCCGCCGTGACGATCGTCTTCGGTGGCGCGAACTACGACGGCGAGATGGGGCTGGAATACTTTCGAGCCTTTCCCTTTATCGACCATGTGGTGGTAGGGGAAGGAGAAGCGGTGTTCCCGGAATTGGTTGGCTACCTCCTCGAGGGAAAGACAGGGGTCGTGCCCAGCGGAGTGGCCTATCGGGAGGGAGTGGCGATCGCGTTCACTCCAAACAACTCACTCTTTTCGGACTTTGCGAAGACCGGTCCACCTGACTATGACGAGTACTACCATCTCCTGGCGGAGCTGGGCGCGGCGACGCAGGGGCTCGATCGGATCCTCCTCTACGAAGGTTCACGAGGCTGTTGGTGGGGAGAAAAACATCACTGTACGTTTTGTGGATTGAACGCACAGAGCATGAAATTTCGGGCTAAATCGGCCGAGCAAGCGGCCCGGGAGATGGCCTATCTTTCCAGCCGATACGATACGGTGAGATTTCGCTTGGTGGACAACATCATCGACATGAAATATGTGGAGAACCTCTTTGGTCGGTTTGCGGCAGACCACTGTGATCTCGACGTGTTCATCGAAACGAAGAGTAACCTGCATAAGAGCCAGATTCGAACGCTCGCCGCCGGGGGCGTGAAATGTATGCAGCCGGGATTAGAGAGTCTGAACCTCAATCAGCTGCAGGCGATCGATAAGGGCGTCACTCCGATGCAGAATATTATCTGCCTCAAGTGGAGCTCCTACTATCATGTCGCGGTATCGTGGAATATCTTGCTCGGGTTTCCCGGAGAAACGAACGAGGACTACCGCCGGCAGATCGATATCATTCCGTCGTTGTTCCATCTGCAGCCACCAGAGTCGACCGGGAGGTTCTGGCTGGAGCGCTTTAGTCCCTACTACACCAAACCACACGAATATGGTATCCGCGTCACCGGTCCCGGGATGGCGTACGAGTATGTGTACGATGCCCGGCAGGTGGACTTAAATAAGATCGCCTACGATTTTGAGTATGAGCTGGACAATTGGAACGTGGACCCGCAGATCTACCAGGAATTGGTTGACCTGGTACAGGAGTGGCAGCTGCGAGTCCGCTCAAGCGATCTGCCGTTTCTCTATTATTCGAAGGCGATGGACTATGTCACGGTGTACGATGGTCGGAACCCCAAGGCACCGATACGGCGGCGTTACGATTGGCCTGCGGCTGGAATTATCGAGGCCTGTAACGAAGCGGCCAAGAGCGCGGACCAGATCCGTACTCTGCTGGCAAGCCGACCTGACAAGAGCGGGAACCGCGATGCAGAGATTGATCAGGCGCTCGGTGCCTTGACGGCTGCACGGATTCTCTACGAAGAGCGCGGCAAATATTTCACCCTGGCCGTTCCCGAAAACCCCTACCTCTAGCAGGTTGTTGAAAAAGTCGCCTTTCTCACCCGCCCAACCAGTGCGCGCCAAGACGTGCCTTTTCCCATGCGTCGTTCTCGCATCGTTCAGACCCTCGGCGTACCCCAGAGGGTGCGCCTCTCAGCCCTTCACTCGCTGCGGCCATGCTGGAGGGGCTTTTTGAACAGCCTGCGAGCTGAACGAGATACCGGGCCTATCACATCGACAGTTTGTCGGCGACGTTACGCATCTGGACGCCGTGCACGAGCGAGGCGCCGCCTCGGACGGCGCAGGCAACGTGGACGGCTTCCGTCATTTCTTCGATGTTCGACCCTTTTTCAAGGGAGGCTTGCGTGTAGGCATCGATGCAGTAGGGGCACTGGACTGCGTGGGCAACGGCGAGGGCGATGAGGGCCTTCTCTCGTTCCGTCAGAGCCCCTTCGGCAAAGACGGCGCTGTAGTAGGCCATGAATTTCTCCCAGAGGTCCTTGTTGCCCTTGCCCATCTCGGCAAACTTTCCCAGATCGTGTGGATGGTAGTAGGACTCCATAAGATAACTCCAAATTGTGAATGTTAAAGTTTGAATGGTGAACGAGCGTGCACCCCTTCATTCACCATTCATAACTCATCATTCACCATTGTTTTGCGATCAAGCGTTGCCGGGCGGATCGGGATCAGCCTGCGTGAGCACCTGCGAAAACCGCGTGCCGACGATGCCGGTCACCTTGGCCATGAGGTCGGTCACCTCTTGCCATTCCTGCGGCAGAAGATCCTGTTTCAGTTGAGGATGAATAGCCCATTGGGCATCGACTTGTGTTCCCTTTCGGCTCACGAGCACTCGAAGCAGTTCCACATCCTTGGTGGGTGCTTCGGCTCCTGCATCTTGGGGTGGATTTCCGTTTGAATTTTCCGATGAGGGCGTTGAACGTGCCATACAGCCAATCTCCTTCCCTCTGAAGAAGGAGATCATACCGCATCGTCATTCTGTCTGTATATCTGGAACAGATTTCTGTGGCTAGCCTGGTCTGTGGAGTGATCTGAATGAGCTGATGCGACCGCAGCGGAAGTGTCCATGAGTAATGCGGGTTAGGAGGGAGTGGCGTCTTCTTGGAGCAGGTCGAGCATGGCTTGGTGGATCGGCCCGTTACTTGCGACCAATTCTCGTCTGTAGATCGAGTGCGGAGCGCCCTTGAAGTCCGTCACGAGGCCACCGGCTTCGCGGAGGATGACGACTCCCGCTGCCATGTCCCACGGGCTCAGGGTCACTTCCCAAAATCCATCGAACCGGCCGGTCGCGACATAGCAAAGATCCAGAGCTGCCGTTCCAGTTCGCCGCAATCCCTGCACCTTCATCGCGAATCGCACGAAGTGGTTCAAGTTATTGTTCGGGGTCTCGCGAATGTCGTACGCAAATCCGGTCACGAGGAGCGCGCGATCAAGATGATCCGTTGTGGATACGGAAATGGGAACTCCATTGAGGTACGCCCCGTGACCGATTTGCGCGGTGAAGAGTTCGTCTCGAGTCGGGTCGTAGACCACCCCAATAATCCCCTGTCCGTCGCATTCCACCCCGATGGACACGCAGTAGGCGGGGAACCCGTGGGCGAAGTTGGTCGTGCCATCAAGCGGATCAATCACCCATTTGTAGCGGGATGGAGGTTGCTCGGTCTGCCCACGTTCCTCGGCAAGGACAGGATGGGTCGGGAAGGCGTCATGGATGATGTCGATGATGCGTTGCTCCGCCTGGTGGTCGGCGTCGGTGACAAGGTTGATGATCTGCTTATGTTCAATACGAAAACCGGTACGTGTGCATTCCACCAGAACGGCTCCGGCCTGGCGGGCCGCGTCAATGGCGACTGAAAGGAGTGTGTCGAGGGGGATATCCTGGCTATATGGTAGGGACATGAGACGGCATCATAGCACGAGGCTGTGTTTTACTAATGGAGTGAAGGGATCTCTCGAACGGAAAGCAATTCCACTCATTGGGCCAAGATCTGACTGGTTTCTTGACATTCTTATTGAACGAGCAGATGACGTTGCTGGCAAGTACTGACCAGTTTTAAAGCGATCATTCTATGCAAGCCACGACTCCAACTTTATCTATTGACTTGCTATGCAAGCAATGCTATAAAGCAAGCATGCTTCACCTGGGGGCAAGTTCGTGGAAGAACTCACCGATATATTGGTTGGTCTTGAACAGCGAATCAGCGCTTACAAGAACCGGTTGCAAGAACTCGAAAAAAAACGTCGTCGCTTGGATGACGAAATTGCCACGATCAAGAAATACTTGGAGTTGGCAGAAACGCTCTATCGCGTTGAAGCCGACAAGGCCAAGCTCGCCAGTCTCTCCAGTCAATTCTATTCCGATGAAAAAGGTGCTCGGCAGCGACCGAATACGGATGTCACCGACCAGTCGAGGGAAATCCTCATGGGGCGGAGCAAGTATTCTGGGAAGAGCGTGTCGGAAGCCGCGTACGAGATGCTCCGCGAGGCAAATCGCCCGATGCACGCAAAAGAGCTTGTGCAGCGATTGGTCGAGGGGGGGCTCCAGATCAAGGGGAAAACGCCACTGACATCTGTGGCCACGTCCCTAAAGCGGGACAAGCGGTTCAAGAAAGTGGGCCCGAATACGTTCGAGGCATTGGAAGAATCCCTGATCCACGCAGTGTAGTGTGTCCGGGCTAGGTAGACCTCAGCATACATGAAGGGGGGTGAGAGTCTTGGCGACGAAGAAAGCAGCAAAGAAGAAGAAGAAGTAGTCCCCGCCTTGAATCTAGCGTCGGGAGTGAGGCCACTTGCTCCCGACGTTAAATCACATCTCAGTTACCCGCACGTCACACATCATCTAGCCTGTATTGGCAGGACCACGCGTAGATTTCCATTCAAGAGGAGGAGCATCCTGCGGGGATTTTCTCCTCGTGTCCCAGACGTGTGGACCAGCGAAGTTCTGCTGTGCTGAAATGGTTTTTCCGCAGGCTGTTAGGAGGCTTGGAGGGCCACAAGCGATGCGGATCGCGGTGCGGCCTTGGCAGAGCGAGGCTCAGACGCGGCGACGGTTTCGTCGTCGTTGAGCAACACCCAGCTATCGGGCTGGGTGAGAATCTGTTGGACGAGGCGTGTGTGTAGCGCATGTCCTGAGCGCTCGGCGATCAAGTGCCCGATAAAGGGTACGCCGAGCAACGAAAAGTCTCCGATCAGGTCCAGGATCTTGTGTCGCACGAACTCATTGGTAAAGCGAAGGCCTGATTCATTGAGAATGCCGTCTTGAGAGAGGACGATCGTATTGTCCAGGTTGCCGCCCTGGCCGAGCCCGCGAGCCCATAGGGCCTCCACTTCCTGCAAGAATCCGAATGTCCTGGCATCCGCGATCTCGCGCTCAAACGCAGGGGCTGAGTGCTCATAGACGTAGGTCTGCGTCTGAATCAAGGGATGATTGTAGTGGATGGAATAGGTGATCTTGGTGGTCGAAGACGGTTCGATGCGGACTCGACGAGCTCCATCCACCACCTCGAGAGGCCGTGTGATTTTCAGATAGGGTTGCCGCCGGCTCTGTGGAACGATTCCGGCTGACCGAATCAAGCGAACGAAGTGTGCCGCACTACCGTCCATGACCGGCACCTCACCGGCATCAATCTCCACATGGACGTTATCGATGTCGAGTCCTGCTAATGCGGCGAGGATGTGCTCGATCGTCTGTACCTGAAACCCGTTGCCGCTGATCGCGGTGCAGAGTTCCGTGGGCACCAAATGCTCGACGGAGGCCGCGAGGGAGGCTCCATTCTTGCCGTTCCGGTTTACGAAGACGACCCCTGTATTTGGAGAAGCAGGCTTGAGTGTAAGGGTGACGGGCTGTCCTGAGTGGAGCCCAACTCCTGCACAACTCACCGCATTCGCTAACGTTTGTTGAACTCTCACTAAGTATCCTCAATAATTACACAGGGGGGTATCAGCAACTCGTGTGCCAGCCTGTATTATTGCGAAAAATGATCACAGATCATTGATAATAAAAGAAATATATTAAAGTGCTGCGATATGAAGCTATGTTGTAAAAATATGACACCTGTGACTTTTCAAGGATTATCAAATCGTAATTCAGACCCCTACCCGTAACGAGTCAGCGCAACTGAACAGGGAATCGATCGCCGCGATTGGCAGCAAGGGTAGACGGAAATGACTCGCGGTCTGTTGGCGGCTGAAAAGGAATACATGGTGATCGGTCGATGTAGAAAGTGCGACAAGCCGCTTGCCGGGCCAGGACGTTTCCATGTGGTGGCCGCCAACCGTTACGGCCGGGGGTCCAACTCGATGAGTCCTTTCCGAATGGCCAGGATGGCGGCCTGCGTGCGATCGTAGACTTGGAGCTTATGAAAGATATTCCGCACGTGGTTCTTGACGGTCTTTTCGCTCAGGTCCAGGTTATTGGCAATTTCCTTGTTCGTTTTGCCGTCTGCGACCAAGCGGAGGACCGTGATCTCTCGTTCCGTCAGATCGTGCTCGACCCACCCAGGCTTTTTTCCCTTCTTCTGGGACATCAAGGAAAATTCCGCCAAGATCTTGCTCGCCACGGATGGATGGATCAGTGACTCGCCCTTGTAGATCGCACGAATCGCGGCGACGATTTGCGAGGATTCTGAATCCTTCAAGAGATATCCGGTGGCGCCGGCGCGCACCAAATCGAAGATGTATTGTTGATCGTCATACATGGTCAGAGCCACGATTCCGATGTGAGGGAATTCGCGCTTGATTTGCCTGGTCGCTTCGACCCCGCCCATCCGGGGCATGCTCACGTCCATCAGCACGACGTCGGGGACCAGCGTCTTCACCTTCTCGACAGCTTCCACGCCATCCTGGGCCTCGCCCACGATATGAATGTCGTCTTTCGTCTTGAGGATGGCGGCCAGTCCTTCGCGAACGACGCGATGGTCGTCTGCGATCAGCACCTTAATTTTTTCCATGGGGCGTCGTCTCCTTTGTAGTCAGGGGGATGTCGACGATGATCGTCGTGCCACGCCCTTTCTTCGACTCGATCTTGCCTTCACCACCCACGAGTCGAGCCCGCTCCAGGATTCCGCGAATCCCGAAGTGATCCCATTTATTGGGATCACGCAGCACCGTGTCCATGTCGAATCCCACGCCGTTGTCCTCGATGGTGACACGGAGGAGTTCGGGATCGATGTCCAGCCTTACGGTTACCCGAGTCGCTTTCGCGTGTTTCTCCACGTTGCTGAGGGCTTCCTGCACAATGCGAAACAGGAAGATCTTGGTACGCGGGTACAAGATCTGTTCATCGCCGGAAACGTGGAATTGCGTCTTGATATGATACTGGGTTTCGTACGAGGTGAGATAGTTGGTAAGGGCCGGGAGCAACTCCATCTTGTCGTAGTGGAGTGGGCGGAGATTGAAGATGACTTGCCGTGCCTCCTGGATGGCTAGCTTCAGTTGAGCTTTGCTTTCGCGCAAGGTGGCCAGGCTGGCTTTCGGATCTTTTCGAATCAGCTGCTGGCTCAGATCCAGCTTGAAATTCACCCCGGCCAAATTCTGCACGAGGCCGTCATGCATTTCGCAAGCAATGCGTGTCCGTTCCTCCGTCACTGCTACACCAGTCTCCTTGACATACAGGCGATAGAGTGATTGGTATTTATTCAAGGTTTTCTCGATCTCTGCCGTGGCGCGGATGCGGGCCTCGATGAGTTCCCACATGAATTTGGCGCTGGCCCCGCCGATAATGGTGACGCCCATCCGGTGGAAGTCTTGGAGCAGCTCCCACACCTTGGCATTGCCCGACACGTCGATGATGAGATCCACGCGCTCGAGGTCCAAGAGTCGCCGGTAATCTCGGGTCACGGGTATGCCGAGTCGCTTCGCCAGTGCGATGCCCGGGGCGTTTGCCAGGACTTCTGCTACGCCCACGATTTGCACCAGCGGGTCTGTCGCAAAGATCTCCATCAATGCCGTGCCGCCGCGACCCGCGCCGATAATCGCCACATGCGTGCCGCTCGGCGTTCCGGTCTTGCGTGGTCGTCTGGGAGACATGGCTCTGGTTGTCGGCATGTTGACGCCTACTCGTTGAGAAATTGCCCCATGTTGTAGACCGACGAACGGCGGAAGGACATGGAGATGGCGCTGAGGCGGGAGAAGGGATCCTGTGGCCCTCACCGCTCGCGGCGTTGCTGGGCCAACGTTCTCAGCTCGTCCATGAACTGGTCAATGTCTTTGAACTCGCGGTAGACAGACGCAAAGCGAACATAGGCGACCTGATCCAGATGATGAAGTTCTTTCATCAACTCTTCGCCCACGATCCGACTCTCGATTTCGGTTTCACCCATCTCCTGAATGCGCTTCTCGATGCGATCTGTCACCGTTTCAATGGTGGCGGTACTGATGGGCCGTTTTTCGCAGGCCTTCTTGAGACCGGCGAGAATCTTGGTGCGGTCGAACGACTCCCGGCGGCCGTCTTTTTTCACCACCACGGGAAGGATTTCTTCGACGCGTTCGTAGGTGGTGTAGCGACGTTTGCAGCCGAGACATTCGCGGCGGCGGCGAATAACCTCGCCTTCCTTCGCCATGCGCGAGTCTACGACCTTGTCTTCGAGTTCATCGCAGAACGGACATTTCACAGGCGGTCATCCTGCCCCGTCTGAGGTGGTTTAGTAGGTATGAAAGATCGGAAAACGGCTGCAGAGAGCTTTAGCCTGAGTGCGGATTTCCTCGAGCGCCGCAGGGTCTTGCCGATGCTGCAGTACCCGGTCGACCAAGCCCGCAATCTCTTTCATCTCGGCCTCCCGCATCCCACGGGTGGAAACAACGGGAGTGCCCAGTCGAATGCCACTGGCGACGGCCGGCGGCTTCTCGTCGTAGGGCACGGCATTCTTGTTCACGATAATGCCGGCAGTGCCCAAGGCCGCGTCCGCTTCTTTGCCTGTAATACCCTTGTTGGTCAGATTCATTAACATGAGATGGGTATCCGTGCCGCCCGACACAATGTTGTATCCACGGTCGAGGAGCCCTTGGGCCAGCACCTTCGCATTGGCGATAACCTGCTGTTGGTAACGTGTAAAAGCCGGTGAGAGGGCTTCCTTGAAGGCGACGGCCTTCGCCGCGATCACATGCATTAAGGGCCCGCCTTGTATGCCGGGGAAGATAAGTTTGTCGACCGCTTTGGCATACTCAGCCTTGCACATCACGACGCCACCCCGTGGTCCGCGCAGGGTTTTGTGGGTGGTCGTCGTGACGAAGTCGGCATAAGGAACAGGATTCGGATGGAGCCCTGCGGCGATCAACCCGGCGATGTGAGCGATGTCGACCAGTAGATAGGCGCCGACCGATTTGGCGATCTGTTGAAATCGTGGGAAATCGAAGGTGCGTGCATAGGCACTGGCGCCAACGACGAGCAGGCGTGGCCGGCATTCCTCCGCCACCTTCTGCACCGCGTCATAGTTGATGGTTTCGGTCTCACGGTCTACGCCGTAGGAAAACACACGGAACAGGATTCCTGAAAAATTGACCTTGCAGCCGTGGGTAAGATGACCCCCGTGGGCGAGGTCCATGCCCAGAATGGTGTCGCCGGGTTTCAGCACGGACAAGTAGGCCGCCATATTGGCTTGCGACCCTGAGTGCGGCTGCACGTTCACATGCTCCGCACCGAAAATCTGCTTACAACGCTGGATGGCAAGATCTTCCACGGTGTCCACATGCTGACAGCCACCGTAGTACCTCTTGCCCGGGTACCCTTCGGCATATTTATTGGTCATGATGGAGCCCTGAGCGGCCAGGACGGCGAGACTCGCGAAGTTCTCCGAGGCGATCAGAAGCAGCCTGTCACGCTGCCGCTCTTCCTCAGCGACAATCGCGGCATAGACATCCGGGTCCGTGGCTTTGAGGGCGTCTAAAGAACCGACCGCATCGTTCATGACAGTTCGTTCCCTCGTTAGACCTCAGCGGGGGCCGTTTCAGCTTCCTGTTTCTTCACGACGTGGATCACCACGGTTGCAGTCACGTCCCGTGGAAGCTTGATCGGCACTGTGAAGGTGCCGAGTTCCTTGATCGGATGGTCCAGCTGGATCTTGCGCCGATCCACCGTAAAGCCCTGTTCGGCCAATCGTTCCGCAATGTCTTTGACCGTGACCGACCCGAACATCTTGTCGTCCTTGCCGACCTGGGCCTGCACCGTGAGAGACACGGCCGAGATGCTCTTAGCATGGGTTTCGATCTCCAGCTTTTCTTTTTTCGCCCGTTCGCCGGCTACACGCTTGATATGCTCAAAGGCCTTGATGCTGCGACTGTCGGCCAGCACCGCTTTTTTGCGTGGGAGCAGAAAGTTCCGTGCGTACCCAGCTTTCACATCGAGGAGATCACCGAGATGTCCGACCCCGTCCATCGTTTCTTGTAGAATGACCTTCATGCCCCTAACTCCTTCTGTTGGAAAGGAAAATAGGATACTAGGGGGGCCGGCAGAAAGTCAATTCGCAATGTGCAAAAGATGTTCGCTTGGTCCTGCTCGCCGGACGATCGTGCAGGGGAGCGTGCCCTATGACAGGCTAGACAGGTGGAATAGCCCAACCGTATGATGGCGACCGCATTGCGAGGACAACCTCCCAAGAATCTTATGACCGCACGAGACCTTCTAGAAACATGGGCGCTCCGGCTTGAAGCCGAACAGCAACGGGTGAGCGGTACGGTGCTTGACCAGCCAATTACTCAAGTGGCAGGTCGACTTGTGCACACGATCGGCACGCTTCATCTGTATGAGCTGACGCTCCCGCACGGCCTGTCCATCGAGCATGACACTCCCATCTCGATTATCCCTCCGGACGATATGGAGCCAACCGAAGGCATCGTGCTTGGCGGACAAGGCAATGTAGTCCTCGTGCAGACATTCGATGCCTTCGGACTGTCCTGTGCCGACGCGACTGTGGTTCCCGATCGGGCCGGGCTTCTGGCCACGTCGACTACACGATTGCGTGACATGCTCGCGCAACCCGATGCCTATCGACTTGGTCCGGCAGACCGATTGGTTCCCCTCCTCGAGGCGACGAATCGAGCAGAGGACCTTTCTGGCACCGGATCGTCAATTCTTACGACCGTCTGGTCGGACGAGCTTTCGGTGCGACGGCAGCGCTTGGCCGTGCTTGCGATCGAACTAATTCGCGCGAACAAGTGCATCCTGATGGTCTGTCCTAACCATCAGGCGGCGGACGCACTCGTCGGAACCATTGCGCGAGCCATGAAAGCCACGGGGCTCATGTATAAAACGTGGGTGAGTCGCTATGAAATGGCATTGGCCCAACAGGTCGAGGGTATCGGGATTCAGGAGCTGGGGTTCGAAGCGCAGATGCATCAGTTTTATGCCAAGTCGCGAGCGGATAAAGCCGCGCTCCGGCGCAAGTACGACCGATTCCGCGAACTGACGCCCGTCCTGGCGTACAAGGGGCAGAAGCAAAAGGATCTCGATGAAGTGCGCCTCCTGGAATGGCGATTGCTGACGCAGGTCGGCGACCTACAGGCCAAGATCAAAGATGCGAATGCCACGTTGGCTGAGTATGAGAACCTCTCGCTCTTCCAACGGCTCAGCATGCAGGCCGTCGGAAAAAACGTTGAATCTCTGCATCAATATCTCGGGCTGCATGAGAGTCAATGCGCCGAGCTGAGGGAGGAACTCGATGTCGCCAAGGCGCGCATCAACGAACTCGTACCGGAAGCTGCTGTGCCGAAAGATATGCGGCCGGAATTCGACGAGCTCAAAGAAGAGATCGTCCGGCTGGGCGGGACAAAAAAGATCCGGGAAATGCTTGCGGCCGAGGAAGATACGAACCGCCAGGCCTTCATACAGAATCGGCGGCTCGTGGTCACCACGGCCTCGCGAGTGCTGAGCGATCCCCTCTTCAGTCGTGTCCGGTTTGATGTCTTGATCGCCGATGAGGCGCCGTGGATCGCGGCGGCCCCGTTGCTCGGTGCCGCCGGGCTTGTCCGTGAACGGATCGTGATCAGCGGTGACCGGCGCGATATCGCGGCGGCCGGACTGTGGGCCTCACGCGAGGCGCAACTCAGCCCGGACTATTCATGAATAATCCGGGGCAGATAATTGAAACCGCTTGCTTGACGGAGACCTCAATAATTCAGGATAATCCGCCTTCCACCTCGATGTGCCGAAGTGGCGAAACTGGCAGACGCACTAGATTCAGGGTCTAGCGCCCGCAAGGGTGTGCGGGTTCAAATCCCGCCTTCGGCACCAACCCCTCCCAGAATCAATCTTCCACTGTCGGATCAAGATCGACCCCCCCTGTCCACTAAGTGCCCTGAGTCACAGGTGCCTCGCGGACAGGGATGCAAGCGACCGGTGAGTTGGAGACGGTTGCGCGCGAACCATGCATAGGCTCTCAAGACAAGTGGCTCGACAAGCGAAAGACGGCTCAACCTCGCAAGGATTCCCAGACCGACAGCCTCCCACATGGCCCGGAACACCTCGACCCCGGTGATGACGGACCCGTCCGCCCAGCGCGCGTGGATTACTCTGCCCAACTCTGAAGGGGCAAAGGCTATCGATGTTGCGTCATAGTCTGGACGTGAGAAGTCGCAAAATGCCAGGTGTCTTCGCCGGTCCAACCGTTTCATGAGTGCAATCTCTCGAGCGCAAATAGGGCAGGCTCCGTCGAAGAATACGGTAAGTGGATAGGGTGTCATTGGATCGACCTATTCTCATTCCCCCCGGGATATGGATTGCCGCATCAATCGATCTAACTTGTGATCCAACTCAGCAAAGTCATCCACGATCTCAATAGCAGTTCCGTCGAAGCTATTCCGCATGGCGAGTGCGCCGTGGCCGCCGACAGCGAGGCGCGAGGCCGGAACTACCTCATGTGTGAGGGCTTGGACCAACTCCGTTGCGTTGGCTTCGGACAGTGTGATGGGAAAGGACATGATAGTCAGGTCTGGCTCAACCTGCTTGCAGAGGTTGGTCAACGAGGCAATGGGCACGTTGGCGCCTAAATAGTAGACTCGGCAGCCGCGAAGACGACATCGATAGGCAACCGCCAACGCAGCTATGTCGTGTTCCTCACCGGGCGGGCAGGCCACGACCACCTTAGCGCCGAACTCAGCGACCGGGAGTTGATTCATGGCTGAGAAAATCTTTTGTTGAACTTGCTTCGTGACGTAATGTTCTTGGGCCACGTTCACGTGACCCTCATGCCACAACTGCCCGACTTGTTCCTGGAGCGGAAGCAAAATTCCGTGAAGTGCTTCCTCAAATGGCACGACTGCCACGGCGCCGTTCAAACGCTTTTCAAAGATCACACGGTCAAAGGGATTCAGGGGGGACAGGAGTTCCCGCAGGAGCCTGCTGAATGTATTGTCGACGAATGACACGTGTGGCGCACTGGCTCGTGCTCGCCCCAACAACTCCTCACGCCCCAGTTTCGACAGCTCTCCGATCGAACCCCCGGCATCCAACTGCTCCTTGAGAAACCTCAGAAGCGCGACATCCTCATCGGAATAATTCCGATACCGATTGGTTCCTCTCGTCGGGTTCAAGAGTCCAAACCGGCGCTCCCATACCCGTATGACATCTTTCGAAAGACCAGTGAGCTTCGCAACTCTATGAATTCTATGAGTATTCATTTTTTACAATTTCAGTGTATTCCTACAGTCCAATGTTTGTCAAATATATTTTGCTGTAACACTTGACACATTTGACAAAACAGCTTATACATTAGACATACTTGTTACAAACAGTGAACAAGCAACCTATGGAGGTCATCATGGCAACAGCATCGAAGGAGAAAACGAGAACGGAACAGATCGGGAGTCATACAGGTTTTTCCGCAGTCCAACATGAATCGATCTGTTCCCGGTGCGGTGGACTCATGGTGCAGGACTTCTGCCTGGATGTGCTAGGCAGCATCGGCGAGTCTGAGTTTGCCGCGAAACGCTGCGTGCAATGTGGTGAGGTTGTCGATCCCGTTATTCTGCGCAATCGAGGACCCAGGCGAGAGCCGATGACGGTTTCATCGGCAAGGGCGCTAAGTCTGTAGGCCTGAGTCTCAGAAAACCGTGGACTACCATGTGTACAGCGCCAGGATATTCCTGGTGTTCCCAAATCAAGGAGGTTTGCAATGCGGAGTCAAATAATGTTTCAGCTCGGATTGGGGGTGGCATTCATGGCAGGAGCCATCTCCGTCGCAACGGCGGCAGACATGCCGAGCAGCGACAAGGACATGGTGCTGATCCCGAAGGGCGAGTTCACTATGGGGAGCGATGAACATTCAGATGAAGCCAAGCATCAGGTCGTGCTCGATGCCTATCTGATCGACAAATTTGAAGCCTCGAACACACGGTACAAAGCGTTTATGAAAGCCAGCGGTCATCCGTCGCCGGCTTATTGGGACGATCCTCGACTCAGCAAGGACAATCAACCGGTGGTCGGCGTAGATTGGAATGACGCGAGCGCCTTTTGCAAGTGGGAAGGCAAGCGGCTTCCGACGGAAGCAGAATGGGAGCGAGCGGCCAAAGGTCCGCAAGGCGACAACCATTATCCATGGGGCCATACACTCGACCCGAAGAAAGCCAACTATGGCCAGAACATTGGCCGTACGACTCCCGTCGATTCCTATCCAGAAGGAGTGAGCGGGTTTGGGCTCTACAACATGGCAGGGAATGTTTTCGAATGGGTCGAAGATTGGTATGACTTGAAATACTATAAGGAGAGCCCTGCCTTGAATCCACCTGGCGCCGAAAAGGGCTACAACTTTGCCAATCAAGGCCCGGTGAGGGTGCTGCGCGGCGGTTCCTGGCTCGCACCGGCAACCTCCCTTCATGCGAGCCATCGGTTCTGGAATCAGCCGGAGAATAATTCCTACGGGGTTGGCCTCGGATTCCGTTGCGCGAAAGCAGTGCAGCAGGTTTCCGATGAAACCATGCAAGCAGGCCGCGATGCATTCATTCAGGCATTAGTCGCGATGGGTGCTGAAAAGAATGCCGATGCGATGGTCTCCATCGAACGAGCGTTGGCTGCAGAGCCGGGCAACATGGAATACCTGGCGACCCGCGACCTGATCAAGAAGAGCATGATGAAGAAATAGGTGAAGGCCTGGCGGGGGGTCATCGCGCCCCCTCCAAGAGTCAGTGTAGAGGCAGGAGGTCTGAAATGAGTACGCCTAACTCCATGGTAACGAGCAACGTAACAGCGAACCAAGCGGCAATTCCGGAGAAGTCTCTCATTCTTCTCACGGGCGCCACCGGGTATGTGGGCGGACGACTTTTGCCATTGTTGGAAAGTCAGGGGTATCGCGTGCGTTGCCTGGCCAGGCGTCCGGAAGTTCTCAAGCCGAAGGTCGGTGCATCAACGGAAGTGGTCGCGGGTGACGTCCTCGATCGATCGAGTCTCGACTCGGCGTTGCGCGGAGTCGATGTGGCCTACTACTTGGTGCACTCTATGAGTTCGACTGGCTCTTTTGAAGAGACGGATCGGCAGGCGGCGAGGAACTTCGGCGAAGCGGCGAAGGTAGCGGGTGTCAAGGGTCTCATCTATCTGGGTGGCTTGGGCAGCGACGATGAGGAACTCTCGGCACATCTGCGCAGTCGGCACGAAGTCGGAGACATCTTGCGCCAGTCGGGCCTGCCAGTGCTCGAGTTTCGTGCGGCAGCCGTAATCGGCTCCGGCAGCGCCTCGTTTGAGCTGGTTCGCGCGTTGGTGGAGCGCCTGCCGATCATGGTGACACCAAAATGGTGCAAGGGGAAAACGCAGCCAATCGCGATCGACGACTTGCTGGACTACCTTGTGGAAGCGCTTCGGATTCCCATCTCCCAATACCGCATCTACGAGGTCGGCGGTGCTGACAAGGTATCCTACGCAGAGATGATGCGTGCGTATGGCCGTCAACGCGGGCTTAAACCTCTGATCATCCCCGTGCCAGTCCTTACCCCGTGGCTGTCAGCTCTGTGGCTGGGATTGATCACGCCGTTATACGCCCGCATCGGGCGAGCGATTATTGAGAGCATCGTCCATGTCACGGTGGTCAGGGACCATGCCGCTTTCACCACCTTCTCTGTACGTCCGGTGGGAATCGATGAAGCCATTCGCCGAGCCCTAGCTCATGAAGAGACGCATTTCGCGGCAACGCGCTGGTCCGATTCGCTTTCCTCATCGGGAAAGTTGCAGTCGTGGGGGGGCGTGCAGTTCGGTACGCGTCTGGTCGATTCGCGGACTATGACCGTTGAAGCGCCGCCTGCAGTTGTCTTCAAATGCATTGAGAGAATCGGCGGTGACAATGGTTGGTACGCATGGAACTGGCTGTGGCGACTACGCGGTTTTATCGACCTGCTTGAAGGAGGCGTGGGCTTGAGACGTGGACGACCTTCTTCCACGACCCTGCAGGTCGGGGATACGGTCGACTCGTTTCGTGTGGAGGCGATTGAGCCGAACCGCCGCCTGCGGCTCATCTCCGAGATGCATTTGTACGGGCGGGCATGGCTGGAGTTCGAGGTGACGGGTACCGGCTCTTCATCAACGATCCGGCAGACCGCAATCTTTGATCCGGTAGGACTGCTCGGGCAGATTTATTGGTATACGCTCTACCTACCGCACCAGTTTGTGTTTAGCGGGATGCTGCGGGGTATCGCACAAGCAGCGTTGCGGGAGATGAGAGACCTCGAAGAGGCGAAGATACCTAACGGGCAGATGGCACCGCCGCAGCGCCACTGAACCGGGCGTGAGGCCTCCCAATGGAACACTCATGACCCGCATCCCACTGTCCAAGGGAATTATCAACTGTCATGGGTTGATCGTGCCGGAGGCGCACCGATGATACACAACAAGATTCTCCTTCTAGGGTTTGCTCTCATCGCGCTACTTGGGGCATCACCCCTCCAGGCTGGTCCCATCATTCCAGATCGCCATCCGAGACCGGAGGACGCGCAGGCGGTGCATGAGGCCGAGCATAATGTAGACCGGGCCTGGGAGGTCTACCATCGCGCGGCGTTAGGCGGAACAGTCGCTTCTCCTGTCCTGCAGGCGGACATCGAGCAGCACCTGCACGAAGCCAGAACCCTTATCACCCAGGCGCGAGAGGCAGCCGAGCGGGGAGACGAGGGTGAGGTACAGCGTCTCGTAAGCCAAGTGAAAGGCCATACCACCAAGGCCATCGAGGGGAGCAAGGAGCAGAAGAAATGACGCAATGTTTGAGGAGAAGCAGCACTCGCTGGAGCACGCTTGTTGCGATGATGGTCCTAGCCTTTGCAGTTGCCATAGCGCCTGTCGTAGCAGCGCCAGTTCACAAAGAGGTTGACTCGGTCCCCATGGTGACAATACCAGCTGGAGAATTCTTGATGGGGAGTCCGGAAGGAAAAGGCCGGGCCGATGAGTGGCCGCAGCGATCTGTGTACCTCGACGAGTTTGCGATTGATCAACTCGAAGTGACGAATGAACGGTATCTGGCGTTCGTGGCGACCACGGGCCATCGAAGCCCACCGAATCCCTATGGTACAGGCCCGCTCATGTCCGTGAAGGGAATCGAACAACTTCCGGTCGTGCAGGCTACCTGGTACGACGCCATGGCCTATTGCAGTTGGGCGAAGAAGCGGCTCCCGACGGAGGCGGAATGGGAGAAGGCCGCACGGGGCACCGATGGTCGTATGTTTCCCTGGGGCAATGAATCAGCAACATCAAAGCGAGCGAACTTTGACCGTGAGTGGAATGAGGAGCACACCTTGCATCCGGTCGGGTCCTTGCCAGGCGGCGACTCACCCTTCGGGGTGAAGGACCTGTCCGGTAATGCTCGCGAGTGGGTGCAGGATTGGTATGACCCTGAATACTACCAGCATGCACCGGATCGGAATCCGCAGGGGCCTGATAAAAAAGGCGTGGTCCGATCGATTCGCGGCGGGTCGTGGCATAGCCCGATCTCGGACATCACGACGACGGCGCGCGGGCGTGGCGGATTCGCTCTGCAGACCCATGGGACAGGCTTTCGCTGTGTACGGGGTTTCGAGGGCCAGACCCGACAGAAGTAGACGAAGGGATGGTACGATAAATCCGATGACTACAGTAAAGATACGAAGGCCGGTTTCTTCTCCCCGTATGAGTAGCGTCGCAACACCGCACGGCGTCTCCCACCGAGGTAGACAGGCCTCTCCCTACACCCCGGAGGGACCTGTCTTCTCGGTGAGCAACAGAGTTGGGTGACCAGAATGAAGGGGTGGGATTGTCCGCAGTGACGGGGTGAGGGGTGGGTCTCAACACGCAGGAGTTTTCAATTCCGTAACAAGGAGGTAGGGACCATGGCCAGTACAACGTTCGGAGGGAGCGACCGGGGCTATGACATGTCGCTCTGGTACGATTCGAGGCCGCTCAAGATCGGCTGGTTCGCCATGTTGGCGGCGGTCGGCGCGGAGGTCGTGTTTCAGCGCGTGTTCGGGTATTCCCACGGCTTGGACTCCATGACCC
>Ga0163153_10003115_pt1 | contig 22704 bp, 16 predicted proteins | sample OliLakLV19MP6IB1_FD_148629 | JGI IMG/M metagenome (GOLD analysis project Ga0163153, IMG submission 148629) | Freshwater microbial mat bacterial communities from Lake Vanda, McMurdo Dry Valleys, Antarctica - Oligotrophic Lake LV.19.MP6.IB-1 | ecosystem: Environmental > Aquatic > Freshwater >...
GGCCCGCGAGCCTAGTCGATCAGGCGGTGTTTCATCGCGTAGTGCACCAGGTCCACATTGGTGTGCAGCGCCAGCTTCTTGAGGATCCGCCCGCGATACGTGGATACCGTGGAAGGGGAAAGGCGCATCTCCTCGGCGATTTCGTGCAGCGTCTTGCCCGAAGCCAGCATCCACATGACGCGATACTCGCGATCCGACAGGCGCTCGTGCGGCGGGCGCTCCTGGTCCGGGGTCAGCCGCATCGCCAGCTTCTCCGCAAGCGAGGAGCTGATGTAGCGCCCGCCCGAGGCCACCTTCTTCACCGCGGCGGTGAGCTCGTCGCCGGCGCTTTCCTTGGTGATGTAACCGGCCGCACCCGCCTTGAGGGCGCGCAGGCCGTGGGGATCTTCCGGATAGATCGACAGGATCAGCACCGGCTTTCCGGGGTAGTCGTGTTTCACGTCGGCCAGCAGATCCACGCCGCCGCGCCCCGGCATCGAATAGTCGAGCACCGCCACGTCCCAGTCGACCTTGTGCGCCATCTCGAAAGCCTCGTCGCCGTCGCGGGCCTCGCCCACGACGTTGATCTCCGGATCGGCGTTCATCATCATCTTGAGGCCCTGGCGCACGACCGGATGGTCGTCGGCGATCAGCACCTTCACGGGCATGCCGTTGCGGCCATGCAGTACGGAGGAAGTAGCGAAGCTCATGGTGTGTTTCTTTATTGGAATTCTGGTTGTTGGGCGAGGACGGGGATGCTGACGGCGACCGCCGTCCCCTTCCCCTCTTGACCCGTCACGTCGATCGAGCCGCCGAAGGCCTGGACGCGTTCCTTCAATCCCAGGAATCCGAGCGACCGGGGGCTCTCGAATTCCTGTGCCGCTATGCCGCGGCCGTTGTCCTCGACCGCCAGCGTCAGGACATCGCCGTCGGCCACGTGCACCTCCACTCGCGTCGCGTTGGCATGCCGCGCCACGTTGGTAAGCAGCTCCTGGAAGATGCGGAAAAGCGCCGTGGAGCGCTGCTGGTCGGGATCGATGAAGCCCGGCTTGATGGCCACGTTGCAGCGGATGCCGGTGCGGCGGGAGAACTCTCGCGCCTGCCACTCGATCGCCGCGCACAGCCCGATCTCGTCGAGCACCTCCGGGCGCAGCCCCGTGGCGATGCGGCGCACCGAGTTGATGATGCGGTCGATCTGCTGGCACAGGCCCTGCGTCGCCTCGGCCAGCGGTTCGGGGGCGTCGCCCGCGAAGGTCCGGGTGAGCGTGTTGATGTCGAACTTGAGCCCGGTAAGCGCCTGGCCCAGCTCGTCGTGGATCTCGCGCGCGATGTGGATGCGCTCTTCCTCGCGCACCGACTGCAGGTGGGCGGCCAGCGCGCGCAGGCTCTCTTTCGAGGCGCGCAGGCGCTGCTCGGTGAGGGTGCGCTCGGCGAGCTCGGCCGAGAGGATGCGGTTCATGTCATGCAGGCCGAGGAAAACCGCGAGCTTGGCACGCAGCACCTCCGGGATCACCGGCTTTTCGATGTAGTCCGCGGCACCGGCCTGGTAGCCGCGCGACATCGCGGCCAGGTCTTCCCGGGCCGAAGTCACGAAGATGATCGGGATGTGCCGCGCGCCATCGCGCTCACGGATCATCCGTGCGGTCGTGAAGCCGTCGATCCCCGGCATGCGCACGTCCATCAGGATGGCGGCGTAGCGATCTTCCTGCACTCGGCGCAGCGCCTCCTCGCCGGAAGATGCGCTCACCAGGCGCGCGCCCAGCGGCTGCAGCGCGATGTCCATGGCGCGACGGGCCACCGGATCGTCGTCGACGATGAGGATGCTGGCCTGGCCGAATTTTCCGCTCATGCTTTCACTGTAGGAACATAGCGTTGCAGGGCGTCGGGAACACGGCCCCCCGCGCTAGTCCTTGCGGACTACTGTCGGCGTATGACTACAAAACCCAAAAACCCGGGGACGCACCCTACTTTTAGAAGTAGGGTGCGTCCCCGGTTTTTTCCTGGTTACTACCGCGCCGTCAGCGACACCACGTGCGCGCTGTTCGAGGCCGTGCTCGTCATCGTGAAGGTGCCGGTGAGCGAGCCCGTGTTGCGCGTGCTGTACGTGATGGTTGCCGAGCAGCTTGCGCCGACGGCAACTTCCCCGCAGTTATTGGTCTGCCCGAACTTGGCGCTCGACATCGTCGCCTGGATGAACGTGACCTTCGCAGGGGAGTTGTTGGTATAGGTGACCTTCTGGGTGGCCGTGGTGGCCGTGAAGATGAGGCTGGTGGCGCTCATCGTGACGCCGCCGGAGGCCGGGGGCGTCGTGGGCGGGGGCGTCGCCACCGTGGGATTGGTCAACGCCACGCTGGGGCGGTTGGGCGCGTTGGAGGTCACCGTGAGCGTGCCCATGGACGAGCCCGTGCCGCTCGGCGTGTATGCCACCGTCACCACGCAGCTGGCGCCCACGGCGAGTGTGGAACAGGCGCTGGTCACGCGGAAGCGCGTGCTGGTGGCCGTGACCCGGCTGAAGCGCACCGCGGCGGTGGTGTTGTTGGTGAAGCTCACCGTGCGGCTCACCGCGGCGTTGCCGAAATCCAGCGAGGTCGCGCTTGCATTCAACGCCACGGGCGTCGTGGGCGGCGCCGGGGGCGGCGTGGTCGGGGGAGGTGTTGTTGTACCGCCACCGATGGCGGACCCCGCCGAGCCCGCGAGGCCGAACTTCATCGCCGTGCTGCCCGACTGGTGCGCGCCCACGTCCGGGGTCGCGATGCCGTCGTTGAAGTTGGCGACCTTCACCGCCTTGCCGAAACCCGGGCTGCCGGCGGCGAGCTGGTAGTTGCCGTTGGCTTCACTGGTCCAGCCGTGACCGGAGACGTAGACCGGCGTGCCGCTGATGCCGCCCACTTCGGTCGCGCTTCCGGAGGTACCGTTGTACAGGTCGGCGGCGAACTCGTTGCCCGTGCCGGTCTGGTAGAACGCGCCCTTGCCCGGCTTCCACAGGTGGAAGACGTTGTTTTTGGAAAAGGTGTTGTTCACCAGCTGCGCGGCGCCCGTGCCGCCCATTCCGAAGCCACCGCCCAGGCCGTTGGTCAGGCCCGATTGCGTCGCCTGCAGCATGGTGTTGTGCAGCACGTAGCGGCGGCCGTTGCCCAGGCTCGCGTCGGAGCCCGACTTGAAAAACGGCTGGCGATCGTCGAGATCGAGCGAGGAGACCTTGGCGTACATCTGCGCGCGGTTCCACACGTTGCGGAAGATGTAGGCCGGGCCGATCGAGGTCACCGTGGTGGCAATGCCGATGGCCGTGCGGTCGATGTAGTTGCCCCAGATGCGCACGTTTTCGTTGGCGCCCTCGGCTTCGATGCCGTCGTCCCAGCCGTGCGAGATGCGGTTGCCGTAGATGTCGCTGTCGGCATTGGGGAAGCCGCCCTTGGTGAAGTTGTCCTCGCCGCCGATCACGTCGTTGAAGTATTTTCCGTTGGTCGAATACATCTCGTTGTGGCGGATGACGAGTTGCCCCGCGCAGTGGCTGATGGTCACCGCCTGGGGGCCCGCCGGGTGGCCGTCGGACCAGCTGTTGGCGCTGTAGCGCGGGTCATGGATCTTGTTGCGCTGGATGGTCACGCGCGGCAGGGTCGGCGTATTGCAGTAGGCGCGGATGCCCGAATCCATGTCGGTGGCCCAGGTGCCGTCGCGCGTGCGGCCCCAGCCGCTGATGTCGTTGTCCTCGATGATCACGTCGTGCACATCCGGCGAGATGCGGATCGCGTCCTGGATCGCGCCCTTGAGCGTGAGCCCGCGCACGATCACATACGACGCGTTGATGGTGACGTTGTTGGTCTTGCCGTTGGCGGCATCCAGCGTGGCGCCCTTGCCGTCGTAGACGACGTAACCCGCGGCGGTGCCGCTTTCGGCGACGTTGAAGGTGTTGGAGCCCGAAGCCACCGTGACGGTCCTGGCCACCGGCATCTGGTTGGCCCAGGTCTTGAACACGAGGCCGCGGTTGGCCGCCTGGCCCGGCAGGTTGAATTCGACCTGGTAATAGGTGTTGGGCGCAAGGCTCACGAGGCTGCCGCGGCACTGCGCATCACGCGCGTCGTACCACATGGCCAGGCCCGGGGCCCACGCCGTGTCGCCCGCCTTGCGGTATTTCACTTCGCAGCCGGTGGAGCCGCCCGGGCTCTGCCAGTAGAGGCCGACGGACTCATACGTCGCGACGGCGACGGTGCCCGTGGAAGGCAGCGTCGACGCCGGCGGCGTCTGCGCGCGCACGTTCGACGCATACAGCGTCACGCCGATCAGCAGTGCCGCAAGCGAGATCGCAAGCGTGCGGGCTCGCGAGAATTTCTGGATCGTGGCGCCGCTGCTGCGGGGGGCATGTCGTTGCATGGCTCTTACCTCGTGTAGGAATTAACCTACCCAAAGCTAGAGCCGTGCCACCTTCAATAAATTCTTTTACATCAATATCCTGAAGTCATTTTTCACCCCTGGTCCACGTGGCACCTGTAGTAAGATCCGGACCCATTTGTAGGTAAGCGCGAATTCTGTTGTAGCTGGGGCGAAAACGACTACACGCGTGTAGTTGAAACACGACAATGGGTCGAATTTGCGTGACGCGGATTGTCAGCGCAGCACTACACCCTCGAAATCAGCGGGTGAAGGCGGCTGCGATGTCACCGGGAAACGACAGTCCGCGCGAGGCAGGCTCGTGGGACAGCACCCGATACGGGGAAAGCGGGCTAGTCGCCCGATTGCGCGGCGGGAACCGTTCGCAGTTTTGGGGCGAACAGCAACTGGTAGGCCGCCAGCAGCTTCGGCACCTCGTAGCGCCACTCCAGCTCGTTCTCAACGCGCCGCCGGCCAATTTCGCCCATGACGGCGCGCTTGGCCGGATCGTCGAGCAACTCCACGATTTTCTGCGCCATGCTGCGCGGATCATTCTTCGCCGCGTAGAGCGAAGCACCCTGGGCCGAGAAGCGGCCCTCGGTGAGGTCGAACTGCACGATCGGCTTGCCGAGCGCCATGTATTCCATGATCTTGTTCATGGTCGACTTGTCGTTCATCTCGTTGGCGATGTCCGGGTTCAGGCAGACCTCGGCCGTGTTGAGCATCGCCAGCAGCTCGGCGTCGGGCACGCGGCCGGTGAAGGTCACGTGGTCGGAGATTCCCAGCTCCCCCGCAAGGGCCTTCATGTCCTCGAGCGAGGTGCCGCCGCCGACGATCCCGAAGTGCACATCGGGCCGACCCATGTCGCGCACCACGATGCGCGCCGCCTCCAGCAGCAGGTCGATGCCCTCCTGCTTGCCCATCACGCCGACGTAGCCCACCAGGTACTTGCGCCCGCGCTTGAGCCCGGGCGACGGCGCCTGGACCTTCATGCGCTCCAGGCTCGGGCCGCTGCGCACGACAAAGACGCGGTCCGGATCCATGCCGCCGCGCTCGATGGCGATCCTGCGATAGCTCTCGTTGGTGGCGAGCGAGACGTCCGCGGTGCGGAAGGTCCAGCGCTCGAGCGCCACCATCAGCTTCCAGAAGAAGTCGCGGCGGCCGAACTTGGCCTCGTAGAGCTCGGGGTTGATGTCGTGGTGGTCGAACACGAACTTCCTGCCCAGCAGCTTGAAGAAGCCGCCGATGAGGAAGAAGAGGTCCGGCGGGTTGCAGGCATGGATCGCATCGAAGCCGCGCGTGAAGAGCACGCGCCAGCACAACACGAAGGTCCAGAACAGCGCCACGCCGTATTCGATTGCGTAGCCCTTTGCCCCGTCGCCTTCCAGCGGCAGGTTGTAGCGGTAGATCGCGATGCCGTCGATCTCCTCGAACTTCTTCTCGTACCCCTTGCCGGTCGGGCAGATGATGGAGACGCCGTAACCCGCATCCTTCAGGGCGTTCGCTTCCTGCCACACGCGCCGGTCAAAGGGGCTGGGCAGGTTCTCCACCAGGAACAGGATCTTTTTCATGTCGTGCGGTTCTCCCTCTCCCTTGGGAGAGGGCCGGGGTGAGGGTCGACCGTGCGTGTCATGCCGGCTTGCTCGCGGCCACCCGCAACCCCAGCATCGCCCGCACCACCGGCGTGTCCGCCACGCGCCGGCGGGTGCGCGCAGGCAGCATGCAGAGCGCGCTTTCAAGCGCCTCGAGCACGAAACACGGACACCGCATGAACCAGCCGCGCGCGCCGACATAGGCGCGCACTTTGGTGAAACCCGCGGCGGCAAACGTCGCTTTCATCTCGCGCAACGTGTATTCCTTCAGGTGGAAACCACGCGCCACGTCGTCGAAATACGCCGAGATGTCGCTCGGGCCATAGAGGCTGTTGGGCGTGATGCAGAAATAGGTGCCGCCGGGCTTGAGCGCGTGGTGGATGTTGCGCAGCTGCTGCACGGCATCGTCGGGGTGCAGGTGCTCCATCAGCTGGTCGCTGAAGGCCAGGTCGACGCTGCCCGCGGGCACGCCGATGCTGCGGCCGTCGGAGATCACCAGGCGCACGTTGCCGGGCAGCGGCTCGCGTGTCTGGTCGCAGATTTCCACGGCATACACCTGCCCCGCCCGCGAGGCGATGCGGCGCGACAATGCGCAATCACCGGCCCCGACCTCCAGGAATGTGATGCCGGGCCTCAGGAAGGCACGAAGCTGCGCCAGGTCCCAGCCGATGTCGCGCTCGCGCTCCGCGACCGAAGCGCCCTTCGAGAGCAGGCGCGGGTGGTCGGGCACCTCGCGGAAGAGCTCGTTGTACATCGTCGCGAAGATGGCGCGGCGCTCAACGGGGCCCCCCGCGCGGCGCAACCGGTCCGCCAGCCGCTTCTCCGCGTGATAGTGGACAGCCAGTCGCTTCGGCTCGCGCTTTTCGCCGCGCTTGCGCGGGATCACCAACGCGGCCATCGGCTGGAGCCATGTGGAAAGGTTTTCACCCATCAGCGCGTAGACCTCGACAAACTCGCCCAGCATGTGGCGCCCTACCAGCAGATGCCGTCGTAGACACCTTCGACACTGCGGGTGTCGCAGATGCGCACCAGGTCGACGATGGATTGGCCGGGACCGAGCAGCCTGGGCACCTGGCGGAATTCCGCCGAGCCGTTGCCGATCACGATGGTGCCGGCGTGGTCGAGCACGTCCTGGATGTCGTCGACCATCAGCTTCGAGATGTGCGGGATCTGGTTGAGGATGTATTCGCGGTTGGCGCCGTGGATCGAGGCAATTTTCACGTTTGCGTCGTACACGCGCAGGTCGTAGCCCTTTCCGATCAGGCGCTCGGCAAGCTCGACGATCGGGCTCTCGCGCAGGTCGTCGGTGCCGGCCTTGAAGCTGAAGCCCAGGATGCCGACCTTCCTCGAGCCCTTGTCGATCACCGCCTGGATGCCGCGCTCGATCTGGATCTGGTTCGAGGGCAGGATGGCGTTGATGATGGGCACCGAGATGTCCATCGTCTTCGCCTTGTACGAAATCGCGCGCACGTCCTTGGGCAGGCACGAGCCGCCGAAAGCGAATCCCGGCTTGAGGTAGTACGGCGACAGGTTGAGCTTGGTGTCCTGGCAGAAGATGTCCATCAGCTTGTGGCTGTCGAGCCCCAGGCCCTTGCAGATATTGCCGATCTCGTTGGCGAAACCGACCTTCAGCGCGTGCCAGGTGTTGTCGGCGTATTTCACCATCTCCGCGGTTTCGTAGTCGGTGCGGATCATCGGTCCGGGCAGGTGGCCGTAAAGCTTCTGCAACACGTCGCCACTCGCGCTGTCGAGTTGGCCGATCACGGTTTTGGGCGGGTGGAAGTAGTCGTACACGGCCGTGCCTTCGCGCAGGAATTCGGGGTTGATGCACAGGCCGAAATCCTGGCCGGCCTTCAGGCCCGAGGACGACTCGAGAGCGGGGATCACGGTGTTGCGCATGGTGCCCGGCAGCATGGTGCTGCGGATGACCACCGTGTGGCCGGGGTGTTCACGCAGGCCCTCGCCGATCTGTTCGCAGACGCGCTTCACGTACTTGAGGTCGATGTGCCCATTGCCCATGCTCGGCGTGCCGACGCAGATGAGCGACAGGTCGGTGTGGCGCACCGCCTCCAGCACGTCGCGGGTCGCACGCAGCCTTCCGGCGGCCACGCCCTTCGCGATCATCTCGCCGATGTCCTTCTCGATGATCGGGGTCTTGCCCTGGTTGATCAGGTCCACCTTGGATTGCTGGGGATCCACCCCGATGACTTCGTGGCCTTCTTCGGCGAGGCAGCCGGCGGACACCGCGCCGACGTAACCAAGGCCCATGATGCTGATCTTCATGCCGTGTGTGCTCCAGGAATATCGGGGAAATTCGATAGACCTAGGATGCGTCCGACAGTTGAATCCTCAGGGACACGCGATGCGGGCACGGGTAGTCCGCTTGGCATGGGGAACGGCGGCATGCCACAGCGATTCCACCCGCGGCACGATGGCCGCCGCGGAAAACGTTGCCGAAGCCCGCAGGCGCGCGGCCCGGCCGATCTCGTCGCGGTGCGCGGGGCTTGCCAGCAGCAACGAGAGGGCGCCTGCTATCCCCGCCTCATCCTTCGGTTCCACCAGCAAGCCGTCGCGGCCCGTATCGATCACGTCCGGGATGCCGCCCACGTTTGTCGCCACCACCGGCAGCCCGGCAGCCATGGCTTCGAGGACCGCCATCGGCAGGGCTTCGAAATGGGAGGGCAACACGAAGGCGGCCGCGCGGCGCATCAGGGCCTGCTTGGCCTCGCCCACGGTCCAGCCCGGCATCTCGACGCTTTCGCCCACGCCAAGCTCCGCGGCCAGGGCTCGCGCGCGATCGAGCTCCCCACTGCCACCCAGCACCAGGCGCGCCTGCGGATGGCGCGCCAGCACCCTCGGCCAGGCGCGCAGCAGGTCGTAGACGCCCTTCGCCTCCTTGACCACGCCGAGGTAGAGGACGGTCTGCCCGTCCAGGCCGGGCGTCCATGCGGGAATCTCCACCGGGTTGGGCACCACCACCACATTGGCCCCGGGGATCACGCCCTGGATCGCGGCGCGCCATTGCTCGGAGAGCGCAATCACTCCGTGTGCGTCGCGGTAAAGGCCGCGCAGGAAACGTTGCGCGCCCGGCCCGCAGCGTTCGGAATAGAACCGGCTGAAGTCGCCGCCGTGCATGTGCAGGATGTAGGGCACCCGCAGCAGGCGCGCCGGCACGATAAACAGCGCCTTGCGCCAGAAGCTGGCGTCGGAGGCGATATGGACGTGCAGCAGCGCCACCGATCCGGTGACCAGCCGTCGCATGAAGGCGATCCACGAACCCGCCGCCTTCCACGCCTTGCGCCACCACGAGCCGTCGCAATGTGTCGCCAGGTACTCGGCATTCCAGCGCTCGAAGAGCCCCGCGCCAAAATAGACGTTCACCATCGCGCTGATGCCGCCTCGCGTCGCCCGGCTGCTGCCGATCATCACGATGCGCGACCCGGAAACTGGTGTCAGAGACGACTTTTCCCCGCGACCGCCCGGGAAAGTCGTCTCTGACACCAGTTTCCTGCCGTTCACGAGTCGGCCACCTCGCACATGGCGAGGCTCGCGGTGGCGATCGCCGCAGCCAGCGCGAAGGCCTTGCGGGTCTGCCGGACCCAGAGGGCGCGCGCGAGCATGGCAAAAAACGCGACGTCCTCGATGAAGTAGCGGCGGAACATGCGCCGCGGTTCCTGCAGGAAACGCACGAACCATTCGAGGCCGAGGCGTTGGAACAGCACCGGGGCGCGCTTCACCTTCCCAGCGGCGACATCGAAGGTGCCGCCCACGCCCATCGCAAACGGCACCCGCATGTGCGACTGCCATCGTCCCAGGAAGCGCTCCTTCGCGGGCGAGGTGATGGCGACGAAGAGGATGTCGGCCCGGGCCGCGCGCACCTGCCCGGCCACGCCGGCTTCCTCTTCCGGGCTCCAGTAGCCGTTGCGATGGCCGGCAAACACGAGCCCGGGATACCGCGCGCCGTAGACCGTGCGCACGCGCGCCACGACCTCCTCGCGCGCGCCGAGCAGGAAAACACGCCAGCCACGTTCGTCGGCGCGCGCCATCAGGGCCTCGAAGAGGTCGATGCCGGTGACGCGCTCCTTGAGCGGGGTGCCAAGCAGCCGAGAGGCCCACACCACCGGCATGCCGTCGGCATTGATGAGCGAGCAGCGCGAGATGATGGCGCGCAGCCCGGCGTCCTTGCGCGCCTTCACCAGCTTGTCCACGTTGACCACCACGTGCTGGTGCGGGCGACCGCTGGCGATGAAGCCTTCCACGACGCCGAGCGTCTCCTCCATCGAGAGGTTGTCCACCGGCAATCCCAGCACCTCGAGGCGCTGCACGCCGGGCGCAGCGCCCTCGACGATGGGTTCCGCGCCATGGACGTCGACCGGCATCGCTTCGAGCTCGCGCGCGAGGTGGCGCGCGATGCGTTCCGCGGCGCGACCGTCCCATAGCGCCGGGCGCAGCGCGTTGCGCGCGCCGTGGGTGATGGCTTCGCGCGCCGCGGCGACAATCCTCCGCGGGTCGGTGCCGGCGAGCACGTTGGTGCCCTCGGTCACGGTGACCGGGCGTTCGGTATTTTCGCGCATGGTGACACACGGCACGCCCAGCGCCGTGGTCTCCTCCTGCAGCCCGCCGCTGTCGGTCAACACCACCGCGGCGTCCTTCCACAGGTGCAGGAACGGCATGTAGCCCTGAGGGCCCAGGAGCGTCACGTTCGGGCCGAGGTCGATGCCGAAGCGCTCGAGGTTGGCGCGCGTGCGCGGATGCACCGGGAAGGCAAGCGGCAGCGTGGCGGAAACCTCGCGCAGCGCGTCGGCGGCGCGGCCGAGCGCCCGGGGATCGTCCACGTTCGAGGGCCGGTGCAGCGTGACGACGCCGTAGCGCGCGTGTGCCCGCTTGTACGCGTCGGTGGCGAGCACCCCGGTGTCCATGCGCGCGAGCAGGCGCGCCTGGTGCAGCAGGTTGTCCACCATGACGTTGCCGACCTCGTAGACGCGCGAGTCGGGCTTGCCCTCGCGGCGCAGGTGCTCGCGCGCGCTGGGCTCGGTGACGAAATACCAGTCGCAGATGGCGTCGGTGGCCAGGCGATTGATTTCCTCCGGCATTGCCATGTCGCCGCTGCGCAGCCCGGCTTCCACGTGCGCCACGGCGATCCCGAGTTTCTTGGCCACCAGCGCGCAGGCCAGCGTGGAGTTGACGTCGCCCACCACGAGGGTCGCCGCCGGGCGCTGCTCGCGGCACAGCGCCTCGTAGGCCAGCATCACCTTCGCCGTCTGCTCGGCGTGGCTGCCACCGCCGGCGCCCAGGCGCACGTCGGGCGCGGGGATGCCGAGCTCCTCGAAAAACACCTCGTTCATCTCGCGGTCGTGGTGCTGTCCGGTGTGGACGATGCGCGAGTCGATCAGGCCCTGGGCCCGGAGCGCGCGCACGATCGGCGCGAGTTTCATGAAGTTCGGCCGCGCGCCGGCGACCAGGTGCAGGATCGGTTTCATTTGCCCTCAGTGGTAGGCGGCGAAGGTAGTCACCTCGCCGCCGCGTTTCGTTGCCAGAAAATCGTCCATGCGTTCGAGTGAATACGGGGTCAGCGCCTTGGGGTGCCCGATCACGCAGAAGTCCTCCATTTGGCGGCGTCGATAATCGTCGGCCGCCGCGGCCAGGAAACTCGCCTTGTAGCCGTCGAGCGAAACCACGCTGGTGCTGGGCGCCAGCAGCTTGCGCGCCAGGCTAGCGCGCTCCATCGGCAGCGCCTCGCCGTCACCGAAGGCGCGGTGGCGCCTGCCGCCCAGCTTCTTCGCCCATGCAAAGCGCCAGAAGAAATCGGGACCCAGCCGGCGGCTTGCGATCGGCACTTCCAGGAAAGCGCCATCGGCCTTTTCCACCAGCGGGTCGGCATCGAAGCGCCAGCGGCTCTTGCGTGGCGCGCGCTCGAAATCGAACGGCTGCACGGCGCTATCGTTGCGCCCGCCCGCGTACACCGTGCTGTCGATGCGGATGCCGGCGTCGGCCAGCGCACGGCCCAGCCTGGCGAACGGCTGGATGACCCACCCGCCCGCGCGGTAGGCGATCGCCGCCGCGGGGCCGGCGAGCTCGCGCAACACGCCGGCGTAACGGCCCACGATGTCGCCGATCTCCGCCGGGGCGAAGGCGTGCAGCGCATAGCGCGACGTGTCCATGCGCCAGCCTTGCGCGCCCCAGCGCGAGTCTTCCCAGTGGGGATGGATGTGCAGCTGCACCTCGTGCCCGCGCCGGGCCAGGCGCTCGACCTGCCGGCACACCGCGTCGTGGTCGGCGGCGAGGCTGGGCCAGCGCCGCATCTCCTGGCGAAGCCTCAGGATGTAGCCCGCGTCGACAAAGAAAACGCAGCGCGCGCCGTGTTTTTCCGCCACGTGCACCAGCGCCTGCGTCGGCTCCAGCACCGTGCGCTCGAGGCTTCCCGAGCGCGCGCCGAAGAAGACTTCGTAGTCGAAGGTGAGCAGCGTGCGCATCAGCAGTCGATCTCGCTGCGCAGGACGCAATCGCCGGCCAGGCGCGCCGACCAGCGGATGGTGGGCGCGGCGCGCTTCACGTCGAAGCGGCGCGAGACCCAGCCCGCCATGGGTTCCAGGCAACCACTCAGCACCTCGCCCCGGGCGCCGGGCATCTCGGGCCAGCGCAGGCGGATGGTTCGCCCCCCACGCGTGATCGCCACGCCTCCCGGGATCGCCTGCACTCCGGAATCCTCGGCGGCGTGGAAAAAGATCTCGATGTCGTGCACCCCGTCCATCTGCAGGAAGTCCTCGACCAGGAGCGTGCGCGAGTGTTTGTCGAACACCACGCGCCGGCGGTGCATCACCGGGTCCTCGAGGCCGAGGTAGCCGTCGTGCCAGCCCTCGAGGAAGTCCTGGTCGGGCGCACTCATCCACGCCGAGGCGCGCGCATTGGCCTTGCGCAGCCACATGAAGTTGCCGCCCGGCTGCGACTGGTCCCGCCCGTCGACGCGCAGCGTGTTGTGCGCCGAGGTGCCGCGGAAATACGCGCGCCACTGCGGCTCGGTGTGATAGGCGAACGTGCCCGGATCCACCAGCATCTCCACGCCCCCCAGCGAAAGCGTGAACGACAATGCGTCGGCGTGCCCGTGTGCGGCGATCTCGCGGTATCCCAGCGGGCCGGCGTCGGCCACCACACGCACCTCGCTGGGGGTCTCGAACCCGGTCCCCAGGACGTAGTACCCGCCTTCGGGGAAGGACTGGCGCACCGGCAGGTGGACCCCCACGGTGTCGACCGCGTCGTAGCGCGCGTCGGCATCGGCGCCCAGCAGCCAGCGCGACTTGTCGTCGAGGGCGCCGGCCTTGCGCTTGAAGGCGCCGCGGTTGAAAAGCACCGCGCCCGTGGCCAGCTGCGAGCGGAAGCGGCAGAACCGCGCGCCCGGATCGAGCCGCGTGACAAAGCCGTCGTCGGCATCCCCGAAGGCCGGCACGTTGCCCGCCACGTCCATGATCGAGGCCACGAACTCGAGCATGGCCTCGAGGCGCGCGGAATATTCCCGGGGGAAATCCTCGCCGTTGGCGCGCGCGGCCAGCAGCGGCAGCAGCAGCAGGTCGAAGGTCCACTGCGCGTACGAGGTCGCCTGCTCGCGGTTCACGCCGTCGGGGGCGTTCTGCAGCAGCGCCTCGCGCTCGAGGATGGCGCGCGCGGCATCGCGCCAGTGGTCGGCGCGATCCCAGTGTGGCCAGGTCATCGCGGCGAGGTAGACCCCCGACGCCTCACCCACCAGGTGGTTGTTGGCCGAGGAGTGCAGCGAGTAGTGGCCGGAGACGAACTCGGCGTGCTGGTAGATGGAGGTGAGCCAGCGCGCCCGCAGGGTGCGCCCCGCCTCGTCCGCAAAAAGCGGCGACTGCGCGCCGCCCAGCAGCTGCCAGGCGAGCGACCAGTTGATGAGCCGCAGCCCCGCCTCAAGCGACGACGACCAGTTCACGCCCATGCGGAACGGGCACGCCTCGAACCAGCTCTCCAGGTGCGTACGCAGCGTCGCGGCGTATTGCTCCCCGCCCGTGAGCGCCCAGGCCTGTGCCAGGGTCACCAGGTGCAGGTGGCGGTTGGGCTCCCACAGGTATTTGCAATCACCCACGACGCGGGAGTCGCGGTAGTCGAGTTGCTTGCCGAACTCGAGCGGCGCCTCGATGCCGGTCTTGGGATCGCGGTTCCAGCGCGGCGGATTGCCGAGCTCGATGTCGTCGAGCGCAAACACGTCGAAGCGCCCGGCCACGACGCGATCGGCCGCCCGCACGCAGGGCTGCGGATCAACCGCGGCGCGTGCATGGATCCACGGATGCGGCGCAAGCGCCAGGTCGGGCGCGGGCACCGGGCACGGGGCCAGGCCCCAACGCTCCGCGCGCATCGCCGCGGCCTGCACGACGCGATGGCGGATTTCCGCCGGCGTCATGCAACGCAGGCGGTTGAGCTTCCACGCGAGCCCGCCGGGGCTCAGGCGTATTGCCGGTGCCAGATTTCGAGATTGAGCAGGGACCATAGGAGTTTTTCGTGGTTCTGGCGTCCTTCGATGTGATCGCCGACCATGCGGTCGAGCACGTGGCCATCGAAGTAGCCGCGTGTGCGTGACGAGCTGCCCTGCAGGTGGTCGCGCAGGTAATCCTTCATGGGCCCCTGGAACCACTGGTTCACCGGCACCCGGAAGCCGACCTTCGGGCGCTCGAGGATCTGGCGCGGGATGAGGCTCTTGCCCGCCTCGCGCAGCACCCATTTGGTCTTCAGGCCCTTCACGCGATACGAATCCGGCAGCGACGAGACGTAGCCCGCCAGCTCGTGATCGAGGAACGGCACGCGCGATTCGATCGAGGCGGCCATGGTCATGCGGTCGCCGCGCTCCAGCAGGTTGTCGGGCAGCCAGCTGGTCTGGTCGGAATAGAGGATGCGGCGCAGGTTGGAGTTGCGCGGTTCGCTGTCGAAGGGCGGGCAGCTCTCCCGGCTTGGGGCCTCCACCCGGAAGGAGGCCATCGCGTCGCGCTCGCGGTTGTTCATGGCGCCGAACCAGCGCGCGTACCGTTCCGGCCAGTCCTCGATGTTCAGGTTGGTGATGGCGGTCTTGGCGCGCCGAAAGCCATAGGGCAGCGATTGCGTGAGCGGCTCGATCAGCTTGTGCCGGATGAACCCCGGCATCACCTGCCAGGGCTGCGCGAAACGTTCGTAGACGTGTTTCGGGTATCCGCCCAGGATCTCGTCGCTGCCCTCGCCCGTGAGCACCATCTTCACGCTCCTCGAGGCTTCCCGGGCCAGCATGTAGATCGGGATGTCCGAGGGCTCGGTCACCGGGGCGTCGCGATAACCAACGAGTTTCGGCAACTGGTCGATCACGTCGCGCGATTCCACCGTCAGCTCATGGTGGTCGGTGCCGAAGTGGCGCGCGACCACGGAGGCGTAGCCGAGCTCGCTGTAGCCGCCCTCGCTGAAGCCCACCGAAAACGTCTTCACCTTCGAGTTGTGTCGCGTCATCAGCGCCACGATGGTGGATGAGTCGATGCCGCCCGACAGGAAGGCGCCGAACGGCACGTCGCTCACCATCTGCATCTTCACGCTCTCGTCGAGGCGGTCGAGGAATTCGGGCACCGCGTGGCCGTTGGGGGCCGGCCCGGCCGTCGCCGCCTGGCGGTCGGGCGCGATCCAGTAGCGCCGCTCGGTGAGCCGCCCGTCGTGCCAGGTGGCGCAGGTGCCGGGACCGAGCTTGCGGATACCGCTGAAAAGCGTGCGCGGGCCGGGGACGTAGCGATAGGAGAGGTAGTCCCACACCGCGGGCAGGTCCACCTCCGGGCGCGCGCGCGGCAGCTGCAGCAGCGCCTTGATCTCGGAGGCGAAGTACAGGTCGTCGCCGTCTTCGAGCAGGAAAAGCGGTTTCTCGCCGAAGCGGTCGCGGCCCAGGAAAAGCCGCTGGTTGATCCCGTCCCAGATCGCGAAGGCGAACATGCCGCGAAGGTGCTCACACACCGCCTCGCCCCAGTGCTGGTAGGCGCGCAGCAGCACCTCGGTGTCGGAATCGCGCGTGAACCGGTAGCCGCACGCGGCGAGCTCCTCGCGCAGCTGGCGGAAGTTGTAGATCTCGCCGTTGAAGGTGAGGGCGAGCTGCGCCGTGTCGTCACACATCGGCTGGTGGCCACCCACCGGGTCGATGATCGCCAGGCGCCGGTGGCCGAGCAGCACGCGGCGCCCGTCCGCGGCCGCGAATTCGTTGGCGCCGTGGCCGTCGGGGCCGCGATGTTCGATCGCCTGCAACATGCGTTCGAGCGTGGCGCGTGTCATGAGGCTGCGCCCGCCCACCACTGCGCCGGCGATTCCGCACATGGCCTAACCCTTCCTCTCGGCCATCACCAGGCCGCGGGCGAGGCGCGCGTAACGCACCGCCAGCTGCCCGGCCACGCGCTCGATCGAATAGGCGGCCGCCACGCGCAGGCGGCAGGCGCGGCTCATCCACGAGAGCTGCTCGCGATCGCCGGCCAGCGCGATCAGCGAATCGGCGATGGCGCGTCCGTCGCGGATCGGCACCAGGTGGCCGTGTGTGCGGTGGACCACCACGTCGGGGATCGCGCCCACCGGCGTTGCGATCACCGGGATGCCCGCGGCCATCGATTCCAGCAGCGCGTAGGGCAGGCCCTCGGCGTAACTCGGCAGCAGCATCACGTCGGCACGGGAGAACGTGCCCACCTTCTCGGCGCCGAACACCGCGCCCACGAACCGCACACGCGGCGCGATGCCCAGCGCCTGCGCATACTGGCCCAGGCGCTCGCGCTCGGGGCCTTCCCCGGCGATGACGAGATGGGCATCAACACCCTGCTCCACCGCCATGCGCATTCCCTGCAGCGCTTCGTAAAGGCCTTTCTCGCGCGCGATCCGGCCGATGTAGACCAGGCGCAGCGGGTCCTTCTCGCTCGAGCGCACCACCGGCACCTCCTCGAACGGGCGCGGGTCGATGCCGTTGGGCAGCAGCGTGAGCTCCTGGTCCGGCACGAAGCGGCCATAGGCGTTGAGCTCCACCTGCGCCAGCACCACCACTAGGTCGGGCAGCGAAAGTGTCCACTTGAGGAAACGCGTGAGCAGCGGCCGGCCGCGGAAGAATTCCTGCGGAAGCTTGCCGCCGTGCACCTGGTAGATCACGCGCGCGCGCATCAGCCTGGCGACAAACAGGTACGCCAGGTCTCGCCAGTAGGCGCGCTGGTTGAGCGAGGTGTTGATGTGCACCACGTCCACCTGTCGAAGGACAATCGCAACAAGCAGCGCCACGGGGCTCACGACGATGCGCAGCAGGCGCGCGAGCGGCCCCTCGTCGCGGCCCTCGCTGCCGACCTGGAAGTGCAGCATTTCGAACAGCTCGCCCAAGCGTGGAGTCGAGCAGCAGGTTCACGTGGGTGCTCACGCCGCTGACGGCGCCGCGGTCGGGACCCAGGATCAATACAACGGGACGGCTCACTCAGTTCTCCTGGAGTCTTTCGGTTGCGGCGCCGAAGTGGCGGCGAATGTCGAGGTGCTGGATGAGCATGCGGGCCTTGCCGCGTGGCGTGCGTTCGATGCGGGCGACCTGCACCACGCGCACGTCGCAGCCGCCCTGCGTCTTGTGCTCCACGGCCGCGGCGATACGCGCCAGCGTGGCGTCGTCGAGCGTCTGCCCGGCGGTCACGCGCAGCTCCACAAGGCCGGGCACCCCCTGCTCGTATTGCATGGCATCCACCAGCGCCAGCTCGGGGAAATGCGCAACACCCAAGGCGGTGATGGAGACCAGGCGGTTGTCGCGGCAGACGACAAATTCCTGCAGCCGCCCGACGATGCGTTCACACACGGGATGCCCGGGGAGCGCGGGGTGTCCCCCGGCCGACAACACGCCAAGGTCCCCGGTGCGATATCGAACGAACGGCATCACGCGGTTATCGAAGGCGGTGCCCACGATGAAGCCGAGCTTGCCGGGCTGCGTGACCGGGCGGTTCTCGGCATCGAGCAGCTCGAAATGCCCATAACGCGGCCAGAAGAAGCAGCGGTCGTCGTCGGGCATCGAGGCCGCCATCAACACGCGCTCCGAATGGCCGTAGTGCGAGACCACGGGGCAGCCGAAGACCTCGCGGATCTTCTCCAGCTGGAAGCCATAGACGCTTTCCGAATACAGCATCACGCCGCGCACGTTGCGGGTGAATTCGGGCAGCGGGTTGGCGGCAAGCCAGCGCGCCAGCGGGTACAGCGCCGAGGGAAACGCCTCGATGAACGCGGGGCGGTGCAGCGCGAGGGCCTCGGCGTAGAGCGGCATGTAGCGGCGCTCCAGGTGGTCCGAGGACAGGATCAGCTGGCGCTTGATCGGCTCCCACATCCAGAGGCCGCCGCCGGGCGTGCCCGCGCTCGGCACCGTGCGCCCGCGCAGCGCCAGCACCGCGTCGTCGGCGCTTGCGCCCAGGCGCCGCCGGAACGATTCGGTGTACGCGTATTCGCGCGTGCGGGTGACGTGTTTGTGCAGGAAAAACCGCATCGGGTTGCGCGTGGAGCCGCCGGTGAAGGTCTCCAGGCGCGCACTCGCCGGCATCGCGCGCGACAGGTAACGCTGCGGGTGGTGCTTGATGTCGAGCTTGTCCGTGACCGGCAGGCGCGAAAGGGCCTCGTAGGGATCCCGGCACCCTTCGACGCGTGCGCGGCAATGTTCATACGCGGGCACGGTGGCAATGGCCCAGTCGATGGCGGCCGCCAGTTTGGCCTCCGGCGCCTCGCCGCCGCTGCCGGCCTCGGCGCGGAAGCGGTCGTACCCGGCGCCCAGGCGCAGGCGCGCCGGCAGCAGCGAATACGCCTTGCCCGCCGAGGCCTTGATCCAGCCCGGCGAGCCCAGGTAGCGGCCCAGGTAAGGATGCAGCAGGTCTTCGAGTGCCATCGCGCCGTGCATGCCTAGAAACGCGGCCGGCGCTCGAAGGCGTCGGTGACGGTCAGCTCGCCGGCGCGGTTGAGGGTGTGGATGCCCAGCGTCGCGCCGGCCTTCGGCACGATGCGGCTTTCCTCCTCCTCGCGGTATTCCTCGGCATCGAGCCGGGTCACGCGATGCAGCGCGATGCCGGCGCCGTAAAGCGGCGTGCAGATCTGGCCGGGGCGCATCAGCGCCTCGCCGCGGCGGAAGAGCGCGCCGGCGGGCCGGCTGCTGCGCACGTCGCTCTTGACCGGGTTGCGGCGGTGCGGCGTCCACTCACCCATCAGGCTCGCGGCGCTGAAGAGGTGCAGCTCGTTGTTGAGGTCCTCGCCGGGCGCCGCGGCGTTGCAGAACATCCACCAGCGCCCGTCCTCGCGGTGCAGCGTGGCATCCACCGCGCATACACCTTCGATCAACACGCGCTCGAGCTTCCATTCATTGGGGAAATCGACGCAGCGGTAGACCTCGATGGTGTGGTTCTGCGCGGTCTCGGGGATCATGTAGAGCTCGCCGCCCTCCTCCACCAGGAACGGGTACGAGAGGTGGTAAGCGCGTTCCAGCACCTTGACCGGGCGCGAGGCGCTGCCGTCGCGGCCCACCTCCACCACGCTGATGTGCGCCTTCGGCGCGCCGAGCGGCTGCTCCTCGAAGAAGATGTAGTGGCGCCCGTTGCGCTCGATCGGGAACGGGTCGGCCCAGAACCAGCCCTTGGGCGGCTCCAGGCGATGGAAACCTTCGAGCGAGCCGTCGAACGATTCCCCGCCGAAGCGGAAAGCCAGCGACCAGGTGTCGAGCGTCATGGCGCGCTGCGCCGCGCGCCGGGCCACGCGCGCGCCCAACGTCGAGATGTCGCGGATCAGCGCAAGCTCGCCCGGGAATCGCGGCGCCACCGGTTCCCGCGCCGGCTGCGTCCCGCTCTCCAGCCAGCGCGCGCCGTCGTGGTGGAGGTCGCGTAGCGCGCGCGCCACGAATTCGGAAGCCTTGGCGAAAGTGGCTTCGCGCCCGCGAGCCACCGAAAACGCAAATGCGCGCGACCATGAGGCGTGTGCGATGCGATCGGGCTTGTCCCCGCCGCGGTGGATGCGAATGCCGGAAGCCACGACGTTGTGGCCCGCCACCGACTCGCGCATGCCGGCGAGGGGCTCGAAGGTGTTCTGGTCCTCGCCAAAACAGAAGCGCCAGACGCCATGGCGCGCGACGCCTTCCAGCTCTGCATCCGCGACATCGCCCAGCGCAAAGGCGACATCGAGCCGCGCTTCGCTCACACACGGACGCCAGCGGGTATGCGGGCCCAGGGCCAAGCGCCGCTCGCGCGCCACCAGCATGTTCAGGTCGCCAGGCGCGTCCCAGCCCGAATCGCCGCCGAAAAATGCGCGGTCCGCGCGGCGGTAGGCGCGCCATAGCAGCGGCACCTGCAAGGGCGCCGGACGCGGGCGCACCGCAACCAGCGCGATTTCGGCAAAATTCTCCGACGCGGCCCGGGCGAAGGCCTCGACGATCCAGCGCGACTGGCGCGCGGAGTCGGCGAAGACGCCGACCCGCAAACGCGGCTTCCTTACAGCCTCCACACGCGCACCCCTTCGCGCTTGAATGGGGCCGTGTCGAGGACCGCCTTCACCTGCACCAGGCAGCCCTGGCGCACGATCTTTTCCATGAAGGCGCTCGCGGGCAGCTCGGTGAAGCCGCGGTGCGCCACGGCCATGATCAGGCAGTCGGCCGCCGGAAGCTCATCCCAGGTGCGCAGCTTGATGCCGTATTCGTGCATCGTCTCGTCGGGATCGGCCTCGGGATCGTGCACGTGTACCTCGCAGCCGAACTGCTCGAGCTCGCGGATCACGTCGATCACCTTCGAGTTGCGGATGTCCTTGCAGTTCTCCTTGAACGTCATGCCGAGCACGTTGACGCGCGCGCCCAGGATGTTGCGGCCCTGGTGGATCATCTGCTGGATCGCCTTGCGGGCGACGTAGGCCCCCATCCCGTCGTTGATGCGCCGTCCGGCCAGGATCACTTCCGGGTGGTAGCCCGCGAGTTCGGCCTTGTGGGTGAGGTAGTACGGATCGACGCCGATGCAGTGGCCGCCTACCAGCCCGGGGCGGAAATTCAGGAAGTTCCACTTCGTGCTGGCGGCGTTGAGCACCTCGTGGGTATCGATGCCGAGCTTGTCGAAGATGATCGACAGCTCGTTCACAAACGCGATGTTGAGGTCGCGCTGCGTGTTTTCGATCACCTTGGCGGCTTCGGCCACCTTGATCGAGCTGGCGCGGTGCACGCCCGCCTTCACCACGGAAGCGTAGAGCGCGGCCACGTTCTCCAGCGTCTCGGCGTCGTCGCCCGAGACCACCTTGAGGATTTTCGAGAACGAATGCTCCTTGTCGCCGGGGTTGATGCGTTCCGGGGAATAACCGACGTGGAAATCCTGCTTCCAGCGCATGCCCGAGCAGCGCTCCAGGATCGGCACGCAGATCTCCTCGGTCGCGCCGGGATACACGGTGCTTTCGAAAATCACGGTGGCGCCGGCCTTCATGTTCTTGCCGACGATCCTCGAGGCGCTTTCCAGCGGCGAGAAGTCGGGCTGGCGCGCCTCGTTCACCGGCGTCGGCACCGCCACGATGATGTAGTCGGCCAGGCGGATCTGCCCGGCATCGTCGGTCACGGTGAGCTGGCGCGCGCCCTTCAGCTCCTCACTCGAGACTTCGCCGGTGGAATCGAAGTGGCGCCGGAGGTTGTGCACCTTCTTCGCCGACAGGTCGTAGCCGACGGTGGGGCGCAGCTTGCCGAACTCGACGGCGACCGGCAGCCCCACGTAGCCGAGTCCGACAACACAGACCACCGGAAGCGTCTGTTGCGCCTCGGGGGCGTTGGCAGCCTCGCGGGCCAGGTCGTGTTGTTCGCTGAACGTGGGCAGGTCGAGCATCGGGGCCTCCGGGCACATGGAATGGAAAAATCGGGATGGCCCATTCTTGGTAATCAGTTTGAAAGTACGGCCGGACCCCCCCATGCCGGTCGGACCATGTGGGCCCGGCTACAGGTGTGCCGGAGGATCGCCGACGCCGCACGGGCCATGTTGCGCACGTCTTCCTGTTGCGTTCGATCGGCAATATTCGACTCAGCATCCCGGAGAGACCCCTGTATTCACAGCAGATCGGCGAACGCCCTCAACCACTTCCAGGACGTCGAGGCGTATCGCATATGCGCCATCCTTTGAAAGACTCCGCCCCGTCCGCCGGCGTTGCGGAGGGAGGGAATTTCCTCTAGATTTTGGCGGGTGAAACGCGACTGCCCGCACTGCGAAGGATCGATGGACCAGGATTTCCTGCACTGGCGCAAGTTCGCCAGGCAGGACCACTCGCGCGCCTGCCCGCTGTGTGGCAAGGCGATCCGCCTGGCCACCTACGGATCGGAGGTCGCGGTGCGCGTACTGGCCGCGGCGGTGCTCATCGGGGCGGCGTATTTCGCCAGGGAGCGCGGCGGGGGCTACGTCGGCATCCTGGTCACCGTCGTCATCGTCCTCGGCTCGTCGTTCGGATTCGTCGCGTGGTGGCTGCGCGACAAGCAGCGGTTCCTGAAGGGGTAGGTTTTCGTGCCGGAGCCGGGCTGCACCAAGGGGGGGTTGCTTTGTGCCCAAGCCGGGCTGCACCAAGGTTGGCAGGCCGTGTTTCAACACAGAGGACACAGAGGAACTGCAGAGGACACGGAGCAAAGCAATGATATCTATTCGCGGCCATGACAGAGGGCCTATCCGGAATTCTGTGTGTGAGGTCATCATTGTGCTGAAGGAGCCTCTGAATGACCGAACCTGCTGCCAAGAAGCCGCGCAAGCGCAAGCCCAAGGGACCGTTCTCCGACGAGCTGATCGAC
>Ga0163153_10003119_pt1 | contig 22692 bp, 16 predicted proteins | sample OliLakLV19MP6IB1_FD_148629 | JGI IMG/M metagenome (GOLD analysis project Ga0163153, IMG submission 148629) | Freshwater microbial mat bacterial communities from Lake Vanda, McMurdo Dry Valleys, Antarctica - Oligotrophic Lake LV.19.MP6.IB-1 | ecosystem: Environmental > Aquatic > Freshwater >...
CCGAAAAAACCATATCTATTAAATAAAATTCAATTCAATTTTTCTAAGTCGGGGTTCAACCCCTCCCAAACAACCCCGTTCCGAAAAAACCATATCCATTCAAATAGAAATTCAATTCAATTTTTCTAAGTCGGGGTATAACCCCTCCCAAACAGTTCTCCCAAACAGTTCTCCCAACCAGTTCTTGAGGAGTTGTACTCCGAAAAAATCATATCTATTCAAATAAAATTCAATTCAATTTTTCTAAGTCGGGGTATAACCCCTCCCAAACAATTCTCTCAAACAGTTCTCCCAAACAGTTCTTGAGGAGTTGTACTCCGAAAAAACCATATCCATTCAAAATAAAAATTCAATTCAATTTTTCTAGGTCGGGGTATAACCCCTCCCAAACAACCCCGTTCCGAAAAAACCATATCCATTCAAATAGAAATTCAATTCAATTTTTCTAAGTCGGGGTTCAACCCCTCCCAAACAACCCCGTTCCGAAAAAACCATATCCATTCAAATAGAAATTCAATTCAATTTTTCTAAGTCGGGGTTCAACCCCTCCCAAACAATTCTCCCAAACAGTTCTCCCAAACAGTTCTTGAGGAGTTGTACTCCGAAAAAACCATATCTATTCAAATAAAATTCAATCTAGATCTTCTAGGTCGGGGTATAACCCCTCCCAAACAGTTCTCCCAAACAGTTCTCCCAAACAGTTCTCCCAAACAGTTCTCCCAAACAGTTCTTGAGGAGTTGTACTCCGAAAAAACCATATCTATTCAAATAAAATTCAATTCAATTTTTCTAAGTCGGGGTTCAACCCCTCCCAAACAACCCCGTTCCGAAAAAACCATATCTATTCAAATAAAATTCAATTCAATTTTTCTAAGTCGGGGTATAACCCCTCCCAAACAAGGAGTGGGCATTGTTTTCAACTTTGGTTTTTCCGTCCAATAATTTTAAACTAATGGAAAAAATCGGAATAAAAAATACAAAGTATAGATAGGGTTTATTCTTTAACCACATGGAGATTCAATTCTTTCAACTGGCTATCCTCTAAAACCGACGGCGCATCGATCATCATATCCCTGCCCATATTATTTTTTGGGAAAGCGATATAATCCCGGATAGAGGTCTGGCCCTGCATAATCGCACAAAGCCGGTCAAACCCAAAGGCTATACCGCCATGCGGGGGAGCACCAAATTCAAACGCATTCAATAAAAAGCCAAATTGTTCCTGGGCTTGTTCCGGGGAAAATCCCAAGAGGGTAAAATTTTTAGATTGCAGTTCCCGATCGTGTATTCGGATTGAACCACCACCTACTTCTGAACCATTGATCACCATATCATAAGCATCGGCCCGGATATCAGCCAGTACCTGGCGATCCGAACTGGCCATTTTCCCTATATCATTGGGTTTGGGTGAAGTAAATGGGTGATGCATAGCAAAATAACGTCCGCTTTGTTCATCCCATTCCAACAACGGGAAATCCAACACCCAAAGCGGTTTGAATACACCGGGTTGAATCAATTCCAGTCGCCTTCCGAGTTCCAATCGCAACGCTCCTAATTGTTTCCGGGTTTTATCCCGCTCTCCGCTTAAAATGAGTATAAGGTCACCGGGTTTTGCTCCGGTAAATTGAGCCCATTGTTGCAGTTCAACTGCGGAATAAAATTTATCAATACTGGATTTAAAACTTCCGTCCGCATTATATTTTACGTGGACCAGTCCTTTGGCACCGATCTGAGGCCGTTGAACCCATTCTGTAAGCTCCTTAATTTCTTTGTTCGAATAAAATTCAGCTTTGCCTTCCACCACTAAAGCTCCGATATATTCAGCCTGGTCAAAAATGGAAAACCCCTTGCCCTTTGCTTGTTCGTTCAGCTCATGAATAGGCATTTCAAAACGGAGGTCTGGTTTGTCACTGCCATACAGACGCATGGCTTCGTCATAACTCATCCTGGGAAAAGTGCCCAGATCCATATGGAGCATTGACTTGAACAGGTTATTGATCAAACCTTCAAACGTTTGAAGAATATCCTCCCGGTGCACAAAAGACATCTCACAATCGATCTGCGTAAATTCTGGTTGCCGGTCAGCGCGCAGGTCTTCATCCCTGAAACATTTTACGATCTGAAAATACTTATCCATTCCCGCCACCATGAGGATCTGTTTAAAGGTCTGCGGGGATTGCGGCAGGGCATAAAACTGGCCTGCGTTCATCCTGCTGGGCACCACAAAATCACGGGCCCCTTCCGGTGTACTTTTAATCAGGAAAGGGGTTTCGATTTCAATAAATCCTAGTTCTGAAAGGTATTTCCTGGTTTCCAGGCCCAACCTGGCCCTGAAAATAATTTTAGATTGGACCGACTGCCGGCGGATGTCCAGGTACCGGTATTTCATTCGAATGTCATCTCCTCCATCGGTGTCCTCTGTAATCGTAAATGGAGGCACCTTGGAGGGATTCAACACTTGCAGTTGCTGTGCGACGATTTCGATATCTCCTGTGGGGCGTTTAGGGTTTTTTGCACTGCGTTCCCTGACTTCGCCGGTGACCTGGATGACAAACTCCCTTCCCAGCTTTCTTGCCGTGGTGCATAAGGCACTATCCGCATCCATATTAAATACCAGTTGGGTAATACCGTATCGGTCCCTTAAATCCATAAAGGTCATGCCACCAAAATCCCTGCTCGCATCGACCCAGCCACTTAAGGTTACTTTCTGGCCTTCGTGCGCTATGCGTAACTCACCGCAATGATGTGTCCTGTACATAAATCTGATTAATAAATTTTTAGGGTGCAAAGGTAAATTAATTACGACAACCCTTTCTTGCAGGGGTCAATCATAGTGCAAGACAAATTGCACCAGTATAATTTAGCTGAACATTCATGCAAATAATATAATGAAAATTAGTAGTGGGACATACCAAAAAGGTAAAAACACTCAGTGTTTCGGTTTGAAATCCAATATTTAATTCACTTTTTGGTCTCCCCCCAATATATTTCAACTCACGTTTGCAACAGTACTTTTTGGTCACCCCCATATCTGAATCTCAAATGTGCGTTTCGGCCTATGGTCTGTCCTACACCCGTCAATCATATAATAGATAGGGTAGCACCCTTTCTTTCCAGGTCGGGACAGCCAATAACTGCTTCAATTGACCCAGGTGATCCAGGGGAGAGTGATTGATCCAGGGTATGATCTCACCGGTGCCGGTTAATAATTCCAAATGGTGAGCGCCTGATGGATTGACAAAAGTCGGGTAAGGTTGCCATTTAAAATGATCAGGGTAGAGCCGTTGAATCACGGCCAATGAAACCAATCCGGAATATACCGGATCATAGGTCAAAAAATCATTGACTTTCAGACGCACCCCTTCACAATTTATTCCAGTGTATTTAATGCCGGTCGATTTTTCCTTGAAGAAACGAAATTGACAACCTGGTAAGGAATGGTTATTCATCTCTTTCTCCAGTTCGTTCCCATCGATCCAGGGTGCGCTGGCTACCTGAAAAGAATAGGGACCACCCCGGCCTTCACTGATATTGGTAGCTTTCAGAAAACAAAGTGCAGGATAGGTCCAAATCGTCGTTTTATCCACGATAGCCGGTGAGGGAGGAGTAAAAGGGTAGTCAATCGATTGGTTAGTTTGTATTCTCGACCAACCCTGGACGGGTATTATACGCAGAGGTAAAGCCTCTAATTTCATTTCAACTTTTAAACATCTTGCCAATTCACCCAGGGTAAGACTAAACCGGATTGGAATATTCCATTTACCGATGAAGGACATGTATTCAGGTTTCAGATATGGACCTTCTGCTTTATCCAAATCACCTCCCAATGGATTAGGCCGGTCAAGGATAATCAATGGGATCCTTTTTGAATCACACCACTCCATCAGGAGAGCCATCGTCCATAGATAGGTATAAAACCGGGCACCCACATTGGGTAAATCCAGCACTAAAGCATCAAAATCACGAGCCACTTGGTCAGGTGGTTTAAGTTGAGGACCGTACAAGCTCGTAACGGGCAAACCGGTTTCTGGGTCTGTTTCATCATCCTGTCTGCGACCATCCTCTCCACGTGCTTTAATACCATGTTCTGGGGAAAACAGCCTGGTTATTTTCAGACCTTGTGTTATCAAAGCATTTTTTACGCTGCGGCCTTGTTTACTGACTGAAGCTTCATTGGACAGCAGGGCATACCGGCAGCCAGGGTCCAGCAATTCTTTTTCGTTGCTAACGACATCGATACCGCAAAGCAGGCTATGGTCCGCCATATTAATTTTATCTTTGGCCTTGAAATTAACTATAGGCTATGAGACTGACTTTATCCCTCATTTTTTCATTCTTCTGTTTGACTTCATCTGCACAACTTACGAAATCAGAACTTCAAAACAACATTCAAAACAGGTATACGGAATATGCAGGGATTGCCAGTGAGATCTGGGACTATGCGGAAGTCGGTTTTCAAGAATACAAAAGTAGCAGGCTGTTAAAAAAGTTACTTCGAAAAGAAGGTTTTTCTATCCAGGATAGTGTAGCGGGAATGCCTACTGCTTTTATAGCCTCCTTTGGGTCAGGAAAGCCTGTAATTGCGATATTGGGAGAATATGATGCTTTGCCGGGGGTTTCCCAGGACAAGACCCCTGAGTTAAAAATTTTAGATACCAAAACAGCTGGTCACGCCTGTGGACACCACTTGTTTGGAACCGCGAGTGCCGCTGCCAGTATCGAAGTAAAGAATTGGCTTCAATCCAATAAAAAGCAGGGCACCATTCGATTTTACGGCACACCGGCAGAAGAGGGTGGGTCCGGAAAAGTATATATGGTGAGAGAAGGTTTGTTTAAAGACGTCGATGTTGTTTTGCATTGGCACCCGGGGGATCAAAATAATGCAAGCACAGCTTCCTCGCTGGCAAATAAGACCGGTAAATTTAAGTTTTACGGATTGGCTTCACACGCTTCGGCTTCACCTGAACGGGGTCGGTCGGCCCTGGATGGGGTAGAGGCTATGGATGCCATGGTCAATATGATGAGAGAACACGTACCCTCTGAGACCCGGATTCATTATGTCATCACGCGCGGCGGGGAAGCTCCTAATGTGGTGCCGGCATTTGCGGAGGTATATTACTACGTACGGCATCCTAAAGCAGAAATCGTAAATTCCATCTGGGACCGTATAGAGAAAGCAGCACAGGGCGCAGCCTTAGGCACAGAAACCAGGATGGAAGTAGAGGTCATTGGGGGAGTATATAATATTGTCAACAACAGTGTCCTTGCGGCGATTATGGATAAAAACCTGCGATTGACCGGGGGCTATTCATACAACCAGGAAGAAAAACTCTTTGCAGAAAAAGTCCAATCCGGATTTAGAACACCAGCGTTGAAGAATTTGGAATCCACCGCAGAAATTCAACCTTTTGTCTTATCCGAGGCTCCCTTTCCGGCTTCTACTGATGTGGGTGATATCAGTTGGGTTGTTCCTACAGTTGGTTTGAGTACAGCGACCTGGGTGCCCGGGACTGCTGCACACAGTTGGCAAGCCGTGGCAGCGGGGGGTACTGGTATTGGATTTAAAGGGATGATGGTGGCTGCTAAAACACTGACAGGAACAGCTATTGATTTGTTTTTCGAACCCAAGCAGATTGAGGAAGCCTTAAAGGAATTAAAATCCAGGAGAGGCGCCAGTTTTGATTACAAACCCATGCTTGGAGATCGAAAACCGGCGTTGGATTACCGTAATTAAAACTTTAGGGTTTTTCGATTTTTTTTATGACAATTTTGGAATATCCGTTCTTCATGACCTGATCGGTAAAATCACGAAGCTCTTATTTTTTGACCACACCTTGCCCGTTTGTTACTTCGAGTTTGGCATCGACGATCCTTGAATTTTTGTCATAAGGGATAACCAAAATGGCTTCTTTCATACCTGGGGAATAATTAATTTTGTGAACTTAAAATCGCTCTCTAACATGAATAAATTTATCCTGATTATAACCCTGGTGTTTTTTGTGGCGTGCTCTACTTCCAAAAAAACAAATCAATCCTCTGCTCGTACAACAACGAATGCCGCAGATAAATCAGCACCATCTGCAACAAATGGCCTCCCGGCCAGCACACAGGATACTGTAAAACCAAAAACAGATTCAACAAATAAACCAACAGGTGCAAGGCCTGCCGATGCAGCGAAAACCGGCCCCAGGCCATTTAAGGAATTGATTACGTCCAAGTCAATTTCCAAGTCCGGTATGTTTGATGTACATAAGGTGGAAGAAAAATATTATTTTGAAATCCCCCTTGCGATGCTGGGAAAAGAAATGTTGGCCGTCACCCGCTATGTCCGGACACCGACTTCAGGCGGATATGGAGGGGAATTGCTCAACCGGCAATTGATCCGGTTTGAAAGGGGTACAGAACAAAAAGTTTTTTTGCGGGCAAAAGCGGTGGTCAATGTCAGCAGCGATACCTCGGCCCCTATATATAAAGCAGTGCTGAATTCCAATGTCGACCCGATAGCAGCTGCTTTTGAAATCAAATCTATTCGCAAAGACACCAGCCTGCTGATCGATGTCTCAGATTATTTTGCCAGCGATGCGCAGATTATAGGATTTAACAGCAATGCTAAATCACAATACCGGCTTGGTGCTTTACAAAGCGACCGTAGTTTTGTTCAAAGTATTAGACCTTATCCCATCAATATTGAAATCAAAACAGTCAAGACTTATGCTGTTTCACCTCCGCCGATGGGGCCCCCATCACCTAATGCACCACCCTCTGTGACCTTGCCGGGAGGCGCTGCATCGGGATTTGCAACCATTGAATTGAATACCTCCATCATCCAGTTGCCGGACCAACCGATGAAAAAAAGATTGTTTGACCCACGTGTTGGATATTTTTCAACGGGTTATACGGTGTACAATGAAGAGGGTCAACGCACTGAAGATCCCACGTTTGTTGTACGCTGGAGGCTGGAACCTAAAAATGAAGCAGATGCTGAAAAACAACGAAAAGGAGAACTTATCGAACCGGCCAAACCGATTGTTTATTATATCGATCCCGCAACGCCAAAAAAATGGAGACCTTTCCTGATTCAGGGGGTCAATGACTGGCAGGTCGCCTTTGAACAGGCTGGCTGGAAAAATGCGATTCGGGCTGAAGAGTTTCCTGAATCGGATTCTACGATGAGCCTAGAGGATGCCCGGTATTCTGCAATCCGGTATTTTGCTTCCCCGATAGAAAATGCCTACGGCCCCAATGTAAATGATCCCCGTACAGGAGAAATATTGGAAAGCCATATAGGTTGGTACCATAATGTAATGAAGTTGTTAAACAAATGGTACAGGACCCAGGCGGCAGCGGTTGATCATAAAGCAAGACCTAATGAATTTGATGATGCCCTGATGGGTCAACTGATCCGGTTTGTATCCTCCCATGAAGTAGGGCACACCATTGGGCTTCGGCACAATTTTGGAGCTTCCAACGCCACGCCGGTGGAAAAATTAAGGGACAATAATTTTATCAAGGCAAACGGGCATACCTCCTCGATCATGGATTATGCGCGGTTTAATTACGTTGCTCAGCCGGAGGATAGCGTCACTGATCTGTTCCCAAGGATAGGCGATTACGACAAATGGGCTGTGGAGTGGGGGTATAAACCTATATACAATACCCGGGATGAGAAAGCTGATCAAATCATCCTGAATCAGTGGTATAAAACCAAAGCCTATCCCAACCGCCGATTGTGGTTTTTAACCGAAATAAACCCCTACGACCCCAGAGCACAAAACGAAGACCTCGGGGACAATGCTATGCTCGCATCTGAATATGGGATCAAAAACCTCAAAAGGATCCTGCCCAGTCTGCCGGAATGGACCAAAGAGGAGGCGAAAGATTACCGGATACTTAAGGAGGCATACGAATCGGTAGTGGACCAATTCAGGCGGTACCTGGGCCATGTAACTAAATATATCGGGGGCATATCGGAGACCCCTAAAACCTATGATCAAAACAGTGCCATCTATGAACCAACGTCGGCAGCATTACAAAGGGATGCCGTTCGTTTTTTATCCAAACAAATCTTTACTACGCCAACCTGGATTATTCAAAAGGATATACTCAACAAGATCCAACCCGGGCAGGGAATGGAAAATATTCGCGCTTTGCAGGAACCGGTGATTAATGGCATATTTAACGAAGATCGTTTTCAACGGATGATCGAAACGGCTACGACCACTCCGGGCAGTTATCAGGTGACGGATCTTTTAAGGGATCTGCAGAATAGTGTTTGGTCGGACTTGGCTGGCAGTGGAGAAATAGATGTTTACAGAAGAAATCTGCAAAAGATTTATGTCGAGCGATTGATACAAATGATCGTTACTCCTGCCGGGCCTTCTAATCCGGTATCGGTATTCGGGACCACGATTCCCGGGCGTATGGATCCGAAGAAAAATGATGTGTTGAGTTTGGTCCGCGGACATCTTAAAAGTCTCAGGTCACAATTGATCACTTCAGCTTCACGCAGAAATAATTCAATAACCCGAATGCACCTCGATGATTTATCGGACCGGATTCAGAAAGTATTGGACCCTAAATAGAGGGGTGAAATAGGCTCAAATATTTTTTTCTTTTACATATAAGTTTTGTTGAATAAATAAATGTGCAATAGATCAGGTGATTAAACATTATTTTGAAAAATATGAGTTAAAACAGACTTGTTTTAATCGATCCTGATAAATTTGGCAAGAAATATGCATTATCATTGTCGAAGCATTAATCTTAAACGAAAGATGCTTTATGAGGTCGGTTCGCTGGGGGGTAAGAGCCGATCTCTTTTTTTTTGAAATTCGATTTGTTCCCATCCATTTCATTGTCCTTCGCTACGTCCCAAATCACTTACCTTTGTACTCATGCGATGGCCTGGTTTGTCGATTACGATCTGCTGGTTAATTTGCCTGGAAAGTGATGCCCAGATACGTTATACACATGATTTTACGTCCAAGCTTCGTGCTGCTACCTTAGGTTTAAGTTTGCCGGACAGCACTTGGTACAATGTGGTCTTGCCCTGTGAGGATAAATATAACCAGTACGACCTTTGCCTCATCGCTGAAGTGGATTCTGCAGAACTCAGGTATATAATCCTTGATGACCGGGCAACCCGGAAAATTGTATTTCCCGAAATGCATTATATGGCACGGTTAAGTAACCTGGCGACCAATGATGAAGCCCATTGGATGAGATCGCGGACCATGTCTTCACGGATGGTTTACGACTCGCTGAAGGCGGATTGGGCAGGTGAGATGAGTTTTACGCCCAAACCTACACTGACTGACAAAAAAAACGGCAAATTATTCAGCATATACAAGGAAAATACGGGGATGGTATTCGTGCTCTTATACTACAACCATGAGTTTCCCGGATTCAATGACCATCTTCACTCTGTTTATTTTAACTTGCCTAAACCTAAAACAAACAATTAATATATGTTTGTCTATAATATTACCCTCAATATGGATGTGGATATCGAACTTTCAGCACTCGATTGGATCAAATCTGAATTTATCCCGAGAGCCATGAAGGAAGGTGTTTTTCATGAGTTCCAACTGTGCAAATTGAGGTTTGCTGATCAGGAAACACCGGCCTATGCCATTCAGTTTTTTTGTTCAGGGGCTATGGATATCGACCTGTTGCTTAACCCGGTCCATTCGAAATACCTCGACTGGGTAGCCGATCGGTTTGGACTCCAGGTGATGAGTTTTGCATCGGTTCTGGATATCATCGAACCTGCTTACCTTTCCTTCATTCATAAAAATTAAAATTAGTATTCTATTCATTTAATAACCTGCTTGTGGATTATTTTAAAATCAACGATATACAACTCAGTGCCCGGGAAACGGCTAAAGATTTTGCGCAAAAAAAATTATTGCCCGGTGTCATTGAACGAGACAAAAACATGTCTTTTCCAAAGTCACTTATCGGGGAAATGGCATCCCTTGGATTATTGGGAATGATGGTTAAGGAACAATATGGGGGTAGTGGACTGGATACCCTGTCTTACGTACTTGCCCTGGAAGAAATAGCAAAAGTCGATGCCTCCGCTGCTGTTATATTGTCGGTCAACAATTCACTGGTATGTTTTGGTATTGAAGCGTATGGCACAGCATTTCAAAAAGAAAAATACCTCATCCCATTGGCAAAAGGGGAATGGTTGGGTTCATTTTGCCTTTCCGAGCCGGAAGCAGGGAGTGATGCTACGCAGCAAAAAACAGTGGCGGTCGATAAAGGAGATCATTATGAACTCAGCGGCACCAAAAACTGGATTACCAATGGGTTTCATTCCGATATCCACCTTGTTTTTGCCCAATCCAATCCATCAGTGGGGCATAAAGGAATCAATGCATTATTGGTGGAGAAAACATGGCCAGGGGTAGTCATCGGACCAAAAGAAGATAAAATGGGTATCCGCGCCAGCGATACCACTTCAATCACCTATACCAATGTGAAAGTACCTAAAGAGAACAGGCTCGGCCCGGAAGGATTTGGGTTTAAATATGCAATCAATACCTTAAATGGAGGCAGGATTGGTATCGGGGCCCAGTCCATTGGTTTGGCCACAGGGGCATATGAACGCGCCTTACAATATTCCAAAGAACGTAAAACATTTGGCAAACTCATCTCGGAACATCAGGCCATTGCCTTTAAGCTCGCCGATATGGCCACCGAAATTGACGGATGCAGATTATTAGTGCACCGGGCGGCCTGGCTCAAAGATCAAGGTAGGGACTATGTTGCGGCTGCCAGTATGGCCAAATACATGGCTTCTGAAATGGCGATGAGACAAACCACCCAAGCCGTCCAGATCCATGGTGGTTATGGCTATGTGAGGGAATACCATGTGGAACGGATGATGAGGGATGCCAAAATCACCCAGATTTATGAAGGCACTTCCGAAATCCAGCAAATCGTATTGTCCCGGGAAATTTTGAAAGGAAACCTTTACCCAAGTCTGTACTGATGTTTAGCAAAGGCACCCTTCAGATAGCCCGTGTTGCGGGTATCCCTATTCGATTACATTGGAGTTTCGGGTTAATTTTTGTTTGGGTAGGGTACAATGGCTGGTTGGAAGGAATTGCCACCCACAACATCCTTTTTATGGAGATGTATGTGATCATCCTGTTCTTTTGTGTGGTCCTCCATGAATTCGGCCATGCCCTGATGGCCCGAAAATATGGACACCAGACCCGCGATATCCTGTTGACCCCGATTGGAGGTATTGCGCGACTTGAAAGTATAAGTGAAAAACCCATCCAGGAATTCTGGATTGCCATTGCGGGACCTGCAGTGAATATTGGAATTGCGTTGGTATTGGGGTTAATCATTTTGTTAACCGGGGTTTCTAATTTTTTTCAGCAGGGGTATACGTTTCCTGAAGCGAATGCCACGCTGTATAACATCATTCCACTTATCCTGATTTCCAATGTTATATTGGCTGTTTTTAATATTGTGCCTGCTTTCCCGATGGATGGAGGGCGGATCCTGCGCGCCTTGTTGTCGATGAAATTCACCAGGTTAAAATCCACCTGGATTGCTGCACGAATAGGTCAGGGGCTGTCAACTTGTTTTCTGATCTATGCGATTTATAACAATCAATGGATGTTGTGCCTGGTTGGTATATTTATCTTTTTTACTGCAGGCGCTGAGTTGAAACAGGTGCAATGGGAAACTATATTGGCCAGGAAGAGGTCTGGCGACCTGATGATGAAACAGTATACTTCTTTTCAGGCCTTTGAACCGATGGCTTATCCGGTAGAATTGTTGCAACGGGGTTTAGAACGGAATTTTTTAATTTTCAACGGTCAGGCCATTTTGGGTACTTTATCCGGTGCTGATATCATGGAATGCATCAAAAAGAAAGCAATACAACAACCCATCCTGGATTTTACCCACTCCGGCGTGTTGTCTATTGATCCCGATACCAGCCTGAAGGAAGCCTTGCACCGGATGCAGGCGTCTAATCATCCTCTGTTGCCGGTAATGAGGGAGGGGATTCTGGTGGGAATAGTGGATGAAAATCAAATAAATAAATACATGGAAATTCAGATCAAGACCAATGGCGCAGGCATTTGAAGTTTTAAAAATTTTCTAATTTTCTGTAAATAATCAATTACCCTGATATGGAAACCTATGGCAAAATATTGTTGGTAGCGATGCCGGCATTTTTATTGCTCGTCGTTTTTGAAAAATGGTATGGGTGGTACAAGGGGAAAGACACCGTGCGCAACCTCGATATGATTTCTTCCCTCAGCTCCGGGGTGACCAATGTGGTGAAGGATGTATTGGGGATCAGCATTGCCATTATGGGTTATTCCTGGATGGTTGAACACCTCGCTATCGTACAGGTCAGACATTCTATTGTCCTTTATCTCATTGCTTTTATCGTCCTCGATTTTTCAGGTTATTGGGTTCACCGGATAGCCCACCAGTATAATTTTTTCTGGAACAATCATATTATCCATCACAGCAGTGAGGAGTTTAATCTGGCTTGTGCACTGAGACAAAGTATATCTGTATTCATTCGTTTGTTTACTTTTTTATTATTGCCTGCAGCTCTATTCGGTGTTCCGGGTCAGGTCATCGCTGTAGTAGCCCCCATTCAATTGTTTGCTCAATTTTGGTATCATACGCAGCACATTGATAAAATGGGATTTTTGGAACACATCATCGTCACTCCATCTCATCATCGGGTTCATCATGCTATCAATCCCGAATACCTGGATAGAAATTATTCCCAGATATTTATTTGGTGGGACAAATGGTTTGGTACTTTTCAACCGGAGTTGGATCACATCCGTCCGGTATACGGGATTACCCGTCCGGTGCGAACCTGGAACCCCATAAAGATAAATTTTCAGCACCTGGCTTTGTTGATCAGGGATGCATGGAGAACTAAAAACTGGTCTGACAAATTGCGAATCTGGTGGATGCCTACCGGTTGGCGGCCGGCGGATGTTGAAGAAAAAGAGCAGGTATATAAGATCCGGGATGTTTACCATTTCGATAAATACGATACCCGGGCTTCTGCAGCCTTGCACATTTGGTGTTGGATCCAGTTAATTGTCCTCTTGCTGATCACGAGTTACTTGTTTTCCAATATTGCAGCTATTAATAAAAACAATGTTTACCATATTTATCTCTACGGACTGTTTTTATTTATTGACGTATATGCCTTTACTGAACTCATGGACCGGAATCCGGGAGCATGGATTCCTGAATTACTGAAACTATTTGTGGGATTTTATATTCTCTGGGATCAGGGAGATTGGTTTCTATCCAGCCAGATGATCTCCACCCTGCCGATCGGTATTGCTATTTATCTGATCATCTCTTTTTTGGTGACCTTGATTTTTGTAAGAAAACATTATACCGAAGACCAACAAATCGGGATAGCGGTGAAAGTCTGATGGGGTTCATTCTTCATTGTTCATTCTTCATTGCTCATTCTTCATTGTTCATTATTCATTGTTATCACCTCTTTATACCACCTAGCCGAAGCTTTAGGGATGCGGTTTAAATCGTTATCGACGTACGTAATACCGAATTTTTTACCATATCCCTGTGCCCATTCAAAATTATCCATCAGCGACCAAATAAAATAACCTTTCAGGTTGACCCCGGAATGGATGGCCAGGGATATTTCTTTTAAATATTCTCTGAAAAATAGTATTCGCTCGATATCGTTGACCTGACCATCTATTAACTGGTCATCAAAAGCACAGCCGTTTTCGGTGATATAAATGGGTGGGTTGTCATATCGGTCGGCAATCCATTGCAACAGTTTTTTGCACCCCCAGGGTACGATTGCCCATTGCATCGCGGTCATGTTCCAATCCGGGGAAACGCTGAGGTTTACATGTTGATCTTCTGAAAGGCCTCCATTCCCGTAAACCGACCCGTCAGCGGGTAATTCGGTAGCATTGGAAGCTAACATGGAAGTATAATGATTAAGCCCAAAAAAATCAGAGGAGCCTTTAATTAATTTTTTTTCCTCCGGACTAAATTCTGGCAATCGAGCCCCAAGATTTTGTCTCATCACCTCGGGATAATCCCCTTTATAAATAGGATCAGCAAACCAGGCCAGGAAAAATTCAAGTGCTCTTTGAGCTGCCGCCTGGTCTTCCGGACTTATGGTGAGTGGTTCCCGCCAGTCACAATTGTTTGTAATTCCGATCTGACCTTTTTGGTGGGACTGGTATTTTTTGCGGTAAACATCGACAGCCCTGGCGTGAGATTTGAGGAGCTGATGACCAGCTTGATACGGAAGGTCATTGGATTTTTTACCCGGAGCAAATACCCCATGACCATATCCGAGTATAGCTACCACCCAGGCTTCATTGATAGTGATCCAGTTTTTTACCCTGTCTCCAAAATGATGAAAACAGGCATCGGCATATTCGGCAAAAACATCGCTGATTTCTTCGCCCAGCCAGCCATTGATTTCAAATTCCAGGGCTGCAGGAAGGTCCCAATGGTATAACGTGACCCAGGGAATAATATCGTTGTTTACTAATTCATCAATAAGCGAATTATAAAAATCAATTCCCTTTTGGTTTATGGAACCCCTGCCTGAAGGGAATATCCGGGGCCAGGAAATGGAAAACCGGTAAGCCTGGAGGCCAATCGATTTCATCAGGGAAACATCTTCTTTGACCCGGTGATAATGATCGCAGGCTATGTTTCCATTTTCATAATTGGCCACTTTACCGGGTATCATACAAAATACATCCCAGATAGATGGACCTTTTCCATCTTCCATCCAGGCGCCTTCAATCTGATACGAGGAGGTAGCTCCGCCCCATAAAAAATCAGAAGGGAAGTTTTTACGCAGTAAAGGATCCAACATTAATCTTTTGGAAGTTTATCAAACCAGGTTTTTTTCAGAATCAGGCTGCAGATCAATACAATAAGAAGGCTAATGGCAAAGGGTACCATTTTTAATAACACCAGATATATAGGGAATACGACCAGGCAGGTTTGCCAAATGATGCCTATCAATACATTGAATATGTCTTTTTTGAAATCTTTATTTCCCTGGAATCCCGGGTCTTCTGCCACGACTTTATCATGTATAGGTTTCCAAAATCCCCACGGCCTTACATTTTTGTAAAAAGCCTTGAGTATATTTTCGTCGGTGGGTGGAGTCATAAAGGTGCCAATCAAGGCGCCGGTCAGTGCGAGCAATAACATCAATGGAAAAGTGTATAAATCAAGCACTCCCGGGAAAATAAAACGGAAGGTGAGGGCCGGTACCAGTCCACCTACCATGCCCCAGAAGAAACCGGTGCCATTAAATCTCCACCAATACCATTTTAATACATTGGAAACCACATAGGAGCCATAGGCAGCAGATACTATCCATTGAAGGATATCATTGACATCCCTGGCGAAAAAACCAAGAACGAAACTCAACAATACCATGCCGAGACCGGAAACCCAACTAATGAGTTTAATCTTATTATTATCAGCTTTAGGGTTTATAAATTTGAGGTAGATATCATTCACAATATATGCCTGGGTCGCATTTAAGGTGCCGGCGAAAGTACCCATAAAGGCAGCAATGAGTCCTGCAAGCAAAATTCCCATCAAACCAACAGGGACAAACTGACTGATGGCTGCCGGAAGGATTTGTTCAAAATCGATATTGCCCCCTGATTTTAAATCGAGTTGATTGTAAAAAATAATGGCCAATACTGCAAATCCGGCAATCATAAAATAACGGAATGGCATCAGAATCAGACTGACCGATCCACTCATCAGGGCAGCTTCACGAGGGGAGCGTGTGGATAAAATTTTCTGCATATCATAGGTTGGGGCAGGTCCGGCCATCGATACCATTATTCCTTTAAGCAACATCATGGTAAAAAATATACTGAACAAGGAATAACCATCACTTGAAATTTTTTCATTCACCTCCGGTATGATCTGGCTCCAGTCCAGATGAAGGCGGGTGCCAAAAAACGGGTTCATCCAGCCATCTGGCACATTCAGTGCATTGGATGCAACGGCTTTCATCGCTATAATGCCAATGATGACTCCTGAAATCGCCATTAGAGAATACTGAATAACATCAGCCCATACTATACTCAGCATACCCCCGATGAGACTATAAAATATTGCAAACAGAGTAAAACATATCCCATAAAAATGAGGGACATATTCTAATGGTATATGGAAGGGTATGTATCCGGAAACTGCATCCCAGGGTATAAAAATTTCGATAAACTTACCAATACCGATAAATCCGTAGGCCAGGTAACCCAGCCCAAGTATGATAGCAAAAATTACGATCACCGCATGGGACTGGGCTGCCCCACGGCCACTGAAGCGGGTTGCCAACCATTCGGCTCCGGTCGTGACACCCGACCTTCTCAGCCAGATGGATAAAAAGATCATCAGAAAAATCTGGTTAAATACTGGCCACAACCAGGGTATCCATATACTTTTTAACCCGTATACAAACATTAACATCACCAACCATACGGTACCACTGATATCAAACATACCGGAGGCATTGGATAATCCCAATAAATACCAGGGCATCTTGTTTCCACCCAATAAATAATTTGCCTTACTTTTTGAAGCTTGTTTTCTCAGCAGAAGTCCAATGACCACGGTGGCACTGAGGTACAATAATATAATGATAAGATCGAGGGTAGCAATTTTCATAACATTAAGGTTTTCCTGTTGAGATCTTAAAGTTAATCCAACTCATTCAATACCCCAAAACATATCAAACTTGTGGTAAATATGGATAAAAATAGATCACTGGTTAAAGTGAAATTAAGCAAGCAGTTGTTGAGGGGTTGTACCCCGAAAATCCCAAAACGTTCCTAGTGTTATTGCAATTTCTTAAACTCTGGTAATGTCGGAGCACAGCTCCTCCAGAACGATTTTTAAAGTATGGTAATGCCGGAGTTTAACGCCTCCAAAACGATTATGGTAATGTCGGAGCACAGCTCCTCCAAAACGGTAATGTTTGGAGCACAGCTCCTCCAAAACGTTAAGCAACTGGTGCCCATCCTTTTTGATATTCTCTTTTCCAAAGACCCATTGCCGCTTTGTCTTTTAAAATATGACCATTGGTGGGATCACAATGCAAAGTATTTCCTGTTCGTTGTGCGATATTAGCCAGATGACATAAAAGAACACTTTTACTTGCTTCCTCGATGGATGAATTGAGTTTTACATTTCCCCGAATCGTTTCAATAAAATTTTCAAGATGTAGTTTGTCCAATTGAGCAGCTGGACTCACTGTATTCTGTGCATTCACCGCTACTTTGGAATCAACGTGATCTGTAATTTTATTGTTGAGGTCATATACTTTGTATGATCCACCACCATCATTGACTAATGTGCCCTGGTCTCCATGCACGATAAACCCGCGCCCACTGCCTTCAATCGGGTAATCGTTGCAGCTCCTGCCTTCCCAGGTAATATTTTTTCCACCATTAAATTCCCAACCTGCAGTCTGGGTATCCGGTGTTTGCCAATCATCCTTGTAAGCATAGCGCCCTCCGGTAGAGGTCACTTTGACCGGATAATCAACTCCTAAAAACCAACGGGCGCAATCAACCTCATGGGTTCCGTTGTTACAGGCTTCGCCGGTTCCCCAATGCCAAAACCAATGCCAGTTGTAATGCACCAGATTGTCTTTAAAAGGCATACGCGGAGCGGGTCCCTGCCATAAATCAAAATCGAGCGTTGACGGGATTGGGGTGGTTTTTCCTACCCCTATAGGTTTTCGTTTATTGGTATACCAGGTTTTGACAAAATACGGGTTGCCGATCAAACCTTCTTTAACCCGTTTGACGGCTTCAATCAGGGTAGGGTATGATCGTCGTTGATTGCCCATTTGAACAATGGGTTTATATTTTTTTGACGCCTGTACCAATAGTTCCCCTTCAGCCGGATTATGGCCACAAGGTTTTTCCACATAAACATGTTTGCCATTGGTGATACCCAAAATGGAGGCGGGCGTATGCCAATGGTCAGGAGTGGCAATAGCAATGGCATCCAGGTCCGTCAGGGTAACTAATTTTCGGATGTCTTTAATAACGGTAGGTGTTTTGCCGGTAGAATGCAACGCTTTGATCCCGTTGGCAATGGCTTTGTCTTCAACATCACAGATATAGGCTACTTCTACATTGGGAATCTGGGCAAAATATTCTGCCAGCCAGGACCCCCGGCTGTAGACCCCTGCTACACCCAATACTACTTTGTTGGACGGGGCTTGTTTTCCGAATATAGGAAAGGGTAAAATGGTGATGCCGGCGAATGCACCAGTGTTTTTCAAAAAGGATCTCCTATTGACCATGATTATTAAGTTTAAAGAGTTGAAATGCTAATATAATACTTATTCTATTGAACGGATTATTTTGAAGATTTGCCCATAGCTAAGTACTCGTCCGATATATTTTTTAGCGTGTAATGCCCGGTAATAAATATAAACGATGTATTATAAGTCTTATTTTTATGAATGCGTTTATTCAACTTTATTTTATTTGTTTTCCTCGGTATAAATTGGAGCATTGGTTTTGCCCAAATCCATCAATATATTGCCCCAAAGGATTCTCTGGTCAAGGTTCATCTCCGCGATTGGCAAGATCTCAAATTTGGCTTGTTCATGCATTGGGGGCCTTACAGTCAATGGAGTATCGTTGAAAGTTGGAGTTTGTGTCCGGAAGATGAAGGATGGACTCAGCGCAAAGGGGTATATGCAGAGAATTATTTTGACTACGTAAAAGCCTATGAACGTTTGCAGACCACATTCAATCCAGTCCAATTTAATCCTCAAAAATGGGTCGACGCGGCCCATCATGCCGGTATGAAATATATGATATTTACTACGAAGCACCACGATGGCTTTTGTATGTTTGATTCCAGGCAGACCGATTATACCATTACCAATGCCAAAAGTGCATTTTCCACCTCACCCCGCTCCAATGTGACTAAAGAAATATTTCAGGCATTCAGGAATCAGGGCTTCAAAATCGGCGCATATTTTTCAAAACCCGATTGGCATAATACGGATTATTGGTGGCCCTACTTTCCCCCCTTAGACCGGAATGTCAATTACGATCCAAAAAAATACCCTGATAAATGGAATGCTTTTAAATCGTTTACGTTTAATCAGATCGAGGAGCTGATGCGGGATTATGGCAAAGTAGATATTTTATGGCTGGATGGGGGATGGGTCAGGCCTTTAAAAACGGTAGACCGCTCGGTGTCCTGGCAAAAAACAATATCAAAGGATCAAGACATTGACCTTCCAAGGATAGCTGCTATGGCGAGAACTCATCAGCCCGGCCTTATTGTAGTGGATCGTTCGGTTATCGGTGAATTTGAAAATTATACCACTCCGGAACAAGAAGTGCCGGAGAAGCCATTGCCGTATCCCTGGGAAACCTGTATGACGATGGGCAACAGCTGGAGTTATGTGAAAGGAGATCAGTATAAATCGACCAATCAATTGATCCATCTTTTGGTCAAAATCGTATCCCGTGGAGGTAATCTGTTATTAAATATAGGGCCTGGTCCTGATGGTGATTGGGATCCAGTGGCTTATCGCAGATTGTCTGAAATTGGCGATTGGATGAAAATCAATTCAGCTTGTATCTATGGCACTAAGCCGATAGCACCGTATTCTTCAGGCAATGTTTTTTTTACGCAGAATAGTCTGAACAATGAAGTTTCAAACACCATATATGCTATTTATCTATTGGAAGAAAACAATCCCTTTCCGCCCGGGCAGCTTTTGATCAAAGGTTTAAGTTTAGGTAGAAACAGTAAGATCATGAGTCTGGAGATTCAACAAAACCTGCCCTGGTCTATTACCAATGGGGAGCTTAAGATTTCCCTGAAAGGGATAGAAGGTAGTATAAAACATGCCCTGGTGCTTAAAATAGTGAATGTAAAATGAAAGCACTCACTTTTACCGGCTTACAATCTATCACCTGCGAATCCGTTCCTGACCCCGCCTTACTTGAAGGCACCGATGTCATAGTTAAGACTGATTTTTGCGCTATTTGCGGATCAGATCTTCATATATTTCATGGGCGAGAAGCAGGCATAGATCACCACACCGTTATGGGTCATGAATTTGCGGGTGAGGTGGTCGACGTCGGAAAAAGAATAAGGACCTTACAGCGTGGCGACAAAGTTGTCAGTCCATTTTCTACTGCTTGCGGTCAATGTTTTTATTGTAATATAGGATTGAGTGCACGATGTATTCACAATCAGATCTATGGCTGGGTAGAAGAGGGAAAGGGTTTGCAAGGTGCTCAGGCTGAGTATGTAAGGGTTCCGATGGCGGATACTACATTATTAAAGTACGAGCCCTTTGGTATATCAGGCGATCTGGCATTATTGGCAGGTGATATATTCAGTACCGGATATTATGGAGCACAATTATCAGAAATTAAAGTTGCTACTATTGTGGCTGTCATTGGGTGTGGTCCGGTGGGTTTAATGGCAGTTTTAAGTTCAAATATTCTGGGGGCAAAAACCGTTTTAGCTATAGATACCATTGAGTCAAGGTTACAACTGGCAGAGACAATGGGAGCTATAAAGTTGGATCCCCGGGAACAAATTATTGAAGCCATAAATCAACTCACGAGTGGAAGGGGAGTTGATGCCGTAATCGAAGCTGTGGGAAATGAGTCCGCTCAAGCATTGGCATTTCAAATAGTGCGACCGGGAGGTATTATTGCCACAATCGGCGTGCACACTGCAGATCATTTTGTTTTTAAACCGGCAGATATATACAATAAGAATATTACGTATAAAAGCGGTCGGTGCCCGGCGCGCTCTTTGATGGGAACCACTTTGCCTTTGATAGCTGACTATACTCCGTTGTTATCCACTCTGATTACCCATCGATTGAACCTGGAGGATGGGGTGAAGGGGTATGATATATTTGACAAGAAAAAAGACGGTTGTATTAAGGTTTTTTTTGAGTTTTAAAAACTACTTTGTCCAAGTCACGGGGTATTGTAATTTCATTTAATCCAATTTTTTGCAGTTGACTGCAAAAATTGCCCGATTTAAATTGAAATCCAGGTAGCGAAGTCGGCTCTATTTACATTTAATAGTGATAATAATTTACGTTAAAATGATATTTATGTAAATTTTAAACTTAAAGTTGTAAAGTATAGCTAAGGATGGCCTATATCTTTGAAACTGAGGAATCTTCGCTTCCAACAAAAATCACCAACAATTATTACACAATGATTAGAACACTTTTTTTAGCTCTTGGCTTATTGCAAATTGACTTATTATTTGCACAGGACACCATTAAATATACCAGTTTCGAAGGGGATACTTCAGAATGGCAGGGAATTGTTATTGGCAGTCCTGGCGATAGTTCTTACTTGATAGTCGGAGATACGACTTCTGGATATAACGATATTCCATTCAGACAGCGCCTGGGCAAAGGGATCAGGTCCTGGCAAATAAATAACGGACAGAGCGGGATTCTACTTGATTCAACGCAAATCGCCCAATACGATAGTACGAGCCTGAGCATCCGATTTTCCGGTACATCGACTGATCCGGGCGAAGGGCTTGATGCAAATGATACAATTAAATTTTTTATAGCGTTGAACGGAGCAGGTTTTTCTGAGATCCCTAATTTGATCATCACTGGTTCGGACAACGCCACTTTTGGTTTTGATGGAGATTCGGTGATCTACTTAAAAGTGGATACTTCAGTGGTGGACAGTTCAGTTGTTTACAGTGTCCCATTTGGGGTCCTGGACACATTGAACACAGCCTCTACCGTAGTTTTTGATATTTTGTCAGGTTCTTTCAATATTGGGGTTATGATCCTTGTTTCCAATAATCAGACTTCCGAAGTTTGGAATATTGACGATATCATACTCAGTGGACAGCTCGAAAGGGCCCTGCCCATCAGCCTGAATAGCTTGAAGGTTAAAAAGCACAATAACGGGGTTGAAATAAAATGGTCTGCGGGCTTTGAACCCAATGGGTTAGATTATGCCGTTGAGCGAAGCCAGAACGGACACATTTTCCATCCATTGGATATCATATCCGCGAACTCAGGAGAAGATAATATGCAATGGTATACTTACCTGGATCAATCTCCTGCAGCGGCGTGGAATTATTACCGAATCAAACAAATCTATGCAGACGGCAATTTTGAGTACAGTGAAATAAAATCAATATATATCAATGCCGGAAAGAGTACTATTATCTATCCGACAATTATCCAGGATAAATTAAACATCAGCTCAAATGTGTTGAATTGGAAACGATTTCAGATTGTGGATTCCCGGGGACAGCGTATCAGGACGGGCCCGATCAACCTTGTAAATAATACGACGCAAATTCCATTGGCAGATTGCAGCCCGGGCGTATATTTTATTTCATTGATTTCCGGCTCGGATATGCAAACCTTCACCTTTCTCAAAAATTAGAGGAATAGATGCCACAGAGACGCAGAAGGGTGCAGAAAAATAAATAAAGTATGCACATCAGAGAATTATCTCTCATGAGCAGGGATAAATTTCATTATTTATGTCTTCCGAGTTATTCTGAGCTTCCGTGGCAAAAACAACCTGCGGCTCACTAATGCCACAGAGACGCAGAAGGGCACAGAAAAATAAATAAAGTATGCGCATCAGAGAATTATCT
>Ga0163153_10003122_pt1 | contig 22680 bp, 16 predicted proteins | sample OliLakLV19MP6IB1_FD_148629 | JGI IMG/M metagenome (GOLD analysis project Ga0163153, IMG submission 148629) | Freshwater microbial mat bacterial communities from Lake Vanda, McMurdo Dry Valleys, Antarctica - Oligotrophic Lake LV.19.MP6.IB-1 | ecosystem: Environmental > Aquatic > Freshwater >...
CCTTTGGAGTCAGCTCGCAATACCATTAGGACCTGAGGCAGATCGTTACTCACGCGTTGCAGGCCCAGAACTCAAACACGGGTGGAGCGCGACATTGACCATCGGTGAGGAGGGATTCGAGGTCGCCGCTCCCCGCAGCCTGGTCCGGGCCGAGACCAGAGCCGGCAACCAGTGGGTATCGAGCGGGGTGAAGCGGCTCGACGCCATGCTGGACGGCGGCTACCACGCCCGCATCAAGTCGGTCGCTCGAGAGCATCGGGCGTGTTGCCCAGTCGTCGATCCCTTGTTCACCTGGGCCAGTTCCGGCGCCGACGCGGGCGCGCACAGCTTCGCGCCCTCGTCTGCACCCGGCTGCTCGATGAGATGTCGAGGGCCTACGCGGCCTTGGGCGCGCGCTTGGTCAGGACCTCGGCCATGCGGGTCTGCCACCCCGGGCCGGTCGCCTTCCAGCGGGTCAGCGTATCGGCCGGGAGGCGAAGCGTCGTTATCGCTTTTCGTGTGCGCTTGCCAGGGCCGCGGCGCTTCGGCTCGAGCATCTCCGCCGCGAGCCTGGGCGGGAAGATCTCCGGAAGAACCTCGGCCGCGGGTCGGGCCCGCGCGAAGTTCTCCGCCGTCCACTCCGGAGCGTCGTCGTCGATGAGTTCAGGGTTTGGTCGCTTCTTCATACTGTTTCACCTCACGCTTGTTGGCCTTGCGAAAACTGATGACCCGGATCCCACCCCGCACGGGCGTAAACACGAGCATGTGAATACGACCGTTCAGAGGTCCCAGCGCTTCGAAGCGTCGTTCCGGGTACAGGCGTCGCGTGTTCTCATCCACTATCGCCGCTGAAAAGTCGAAATCATTCGCCGCGGCGAACGAGAGACCGCGGACCCTGGTGTTGCGCTCGTTCTTGGCTGGATCAAACACGATCTTCACGGACCTGATTGTATTAACGCATTGAGGCCAAGTCAAGCAATTTGTTAATACACTTTCTTCCTGGTTCGCGCGTGGGTCGAGAGGGCGACACTTGCGGAGGGTGATGGTCCTGTTCACGACGGGAGAACGGATGCGCTCAAACGCGGGCCGATGGCCACCTTCACGACAGGCATCGAGACCAGGCCGGACCGCGGGCGCGCGCGCCGCGAGTCCCCGCACCGTCGGTTGCTGAGCGGGGCAGCGGCCGGCAACTGACGCGGCCCATGCGCGCGGCGGTCGAACCAGGCTTCGGCGCCCCCGTGACAGCAACTACGTCGGAGAGATCGCTTCGTCCCCCCGAGGGGAGGCTTTCGCGCTCGCCTCCATCTCGCCGGGCTTCTCGCGATGACGGTGGGGGGTTTCTCCCTCACGTCACGGAGCGCGCAGCCTGCCCTCGGGGCACAACTACCAGGCCTGGAGAGATCGCTTCGTCGGCAGCCTTCCGTCGGCCTCCTCGCGATGACGTTGTGGGGTCCCTCCCCCATTGTCACGGACGTGTCCGTGGACCGACTCGGCGATGACGGCGTGTGCCTGAAGCGAAGCGTGCGGTAACGCACAGACACCCCAGCGGACGAGGACGATGCTCGGTTGAGCGCACTCAATCCGAGGCCAACAACGCTCCGGTCGCGCGAAGGTAAGGAAGAAATGAAACGCATCCCGGATCCGACTCGGGGCTCGCGGGCCAAGGCGCCCACCGGCATCGCCGGGTTCGACGAGATCGTTGGCGGCGGCCTTCCTCGCAGCCGCACCACGCTCCTTGTGGGCGGTCCCGGTTCCGGCAAGACTCTGTTCGCGCTCCAGGTGCTTGTCCATGGGGCGCGGCAGAAGAAGGCGGAGCCTGGGATCTTCGTGGCCTTCGAGGAGACCTCGAAGCGCATTGTTGGAAATGCCGGGAGCTTCGGGTGGGAACTGCCCGACCTGATCCGCTGGAAGAAGCTGTTCTTCCTCGATGCCCAGCCGTCGCCCGATCTGATTCAGTCAGGAACGTTCGATCTCAACGGGATGCTGGCGGCCATCCAGGCGCAGAGCCAGGCCATGGGAGCCCGTCGCATCGTGTTCGATGCCCTCGATGTGGTTATGGCCCTGCTGCCCGATCCGGCCGCGAAGAGGCGGGAGATCTATCGGCTTCATGAATGGCTGCTCGCGCACAACCTGACCGGGGTGATCACCGCAAAGTCCGGCGGAGACGAAACCGTCGCCTCCATCCAGGAGCCGTTCGGCTTCATGCAGTTCATGGTGGACTGCGCGGTCATCCTCAACCACGGGATGGTCCTGGGCGTTTCGCACCGCACCCTGCGCGTGCAGAAGTATCGCGGCTCTGCCTTCGACGAGGGCGAGTCTCCGTTCCTGATCGGTGAGGAGGGATTCGAGGTCGCCGCTCCCCGCAGCCTCGTCCGGGTCGAGACCAACGCCAGCAACGAGCGGGTATCGAGCGGGGTGAAGCGGCTCGACACCATGCTGGACGGGGGCTACCATCGCGGGGCCAGCGTTCTGATCACCGGTTTCTCCGGAACGGCCAAGACCACCCTGAGCGGCGCCTTCTCCGAGGCCGCCTGCTCGCGCGGTGAACGCACGCTCTTCGTGAGTTTCGATTCGAGTTGCGCGGAGGTGGCCCGCAACCTGACTTCCGTTGGCATCCGGCTGGATCGCCACATGAAGAATGGGCGTTTGCGTATGATCTCGGCCCGGGGCATCAACGGCAGCGCGGAGATGTACCTGGCCCGCATCAAGTCGGTGGCTCGGGAGCATGGGGCGCGTTGTCTGGTCGTCGATCCGGTGTCCACCTGGGCCAGTTCCGGCAACGACTCGAGCGCGCACAGCGTCGCGGAGCGGCTCATCGACTGGTCGAAGGGCGAGGGGATCACCCTCGTCTGCACCCGGCTACTCGATGAGATGTCGAGCCAGGCCGAAGCCGGTGCGCCGCTCCAGATCTCGACCCTGGCCGACACGTGGATCCATCTCAACTACACCGTCCAGGCGGGTGAACGCAACCGGGGCCTCTCCATCGTCAAATCCCGCGGGACCGCGCATTCGAACCAGGTGCGCGAGTTGATCCTGAGCGACCGGGGCGTCACTCTCGCCGACACCTACACCGCCGGCGGCGAAGTGCTCATGGGGACGCTGCGTTGGGAGAAGGAGCGCGCGGAGCGGGCCGGGCATCAGGCGGCCGAGGTGGCGGCGAAACTCGGGCGGGTGAAGCTCGACGCCGAGGAGGCCGAGATCGAGGTGCGACTGAAGGCCCTGCAGGTGGAACGTTTGGCCAAGCATCTCGAAAAGGCGCTGCTGGTTCGCGCCACCGAGACCCGTAAGGGCGAGTTGTCGCGCGGCCGCACCCGAATGGGCGAACTACGCGGCGCGGACGCCCCGGTTCGGGTTCGAAGATCGGGACGTCCATGACCCGGCAGGCGCCGTTCCGATTCATGCTCTATGTCGCGGGCGACGCGCCCAACTCGGTTCAGGCGATTGCGAACCTCGGGAACTTCTGTCGGGACAAGCTCCCGGATGGGTTCAAAATAGAAATCGTGGACGTGCTCCGGGAGCCGAAGCGAGCGCTCTCGGAAGGCATCTTCATGACCCCGACGCTCGCCGTGGTCTCACCTCACCCGGTTCGCAGAATCGTGGGCACGCTCTCCCACACCGAAACCCTCATGGTGGCGCTCGGCTTCGTGTCTGCGGGTCCATGAACTCCGCCCCATCCGTGGCTTCCCGCCATGCGGATGACGAGATTGGCGAACTGATCGCGACGCTGCATCGAACCAGCCGGCGCCTGGAGCAACTGACTGCGGGCCAGGTGGATACGGTTGCCGACGCCGAGGGCCGGCCCTTCCTCCTGCGCCACGCCCAGGAGCAGTTGGGGCAGGCCCACGCGACCAGGCAGGCCGCCATCCTCAACGCCCTCCCGGCCCACATGGCCCTTCTCGACTCCGCGGGAACCATCGTTTCCGTGAACGAGGCCTGGCGGCAGTTTGGCTACGCCAATGCGCTCAACACACCCGGGTTCGCGGTCGGCGTCAACTATCTCGACGTTTGCGACCGCGCCATGGCAGACGGCTTAGGCAAAGCTGGCGACGTCGCCCGCGGACTTCGTGCGGTCCTGGCCGGGCAGGAGAAACGGTTCTCGATCCAATATCCGTGCCATTCGCCCACGGAAGAGCGCTGGTTTCTTCTGACCGCCGCGCCCCTCTCCGAGAACCTCCGGAACGGCGCGATCGTGATGCACGTGAACGTCACCGCAGAGCAGAAGTCCACTCAACTCCTGCTCGCCAGCGAATTGCGCTTCCGACAGATGGCGGAGAACATCCGCGATGTCTTCTTCCTCCGCGACACGGGCGACAATCGGATCCTGTACGTGAGCCCGGCATACGAAGAGATCTGGGGACGAAGCTGCGCGAGCCTCTACGCTCATCCGGAGTCGTGGCTCGAGTCGATCCATCCGGACGACCGGGCCGGGACCTTCGACCAGCAGGGCAAGGGAGTACTCGCCGGGGACTACAGACTCGAATATCGAATCCTCCGTCCCGACGGATCGATCCGGTGGATCGAGTCCCGGGGATTCCCCGTCCACGACGAGGGCCGGGTCTCGCGCATCGCGGGCATCGCGACGGACATCACGGAGCGAAAAACCGCAGAGGCGCGCATCACCTACCTGAGCCGCGTGCACGCGATGCTCAGTGGCATCAATACCCTGATCGTGCGCGTCCGCGACCGCGATGAGCTCTTCAAGGGGGCGTGCAACATCGCGGTCGAAGCAGGCGGTTTCCGGATGTGCCTGATCGCGGTCGTGGATTCGAATACAAGGACGGTCGTTCCGGTGGCCTCCGCGGGCAAGGACGAGGACTTGCTGGCCGCGATCAAAGGACTCCTCTCCGTGGCTGACACGGTCTCCACGACCATGGTCGGACGGGCGCTCAGGGAGAAGAAGGCCCTGATCTCGAACGACTCACAGCGGGACCCCAGGGTGGTGCTCAAAACGAAATACGCCGAGTCCGGAGTCCGATCCCTCGCCGTCCTGCCGCTCATCGTATCGGAGGAGGCGGTCGGCGTGCTCGTCCTCTATGCGAGCGAGATCGATTTCTTCCACGAAGACGAGCTGGCGCTGTTGATCGAACTGGCGGGCGATATCGCCTTCTCCCTGAGCATGCTCCAGGTCCGGGCCGAACGCGAAACCGCGGTCGAAAACCTCCGGTCGTCGCTGAAGGAGAAAGAGGCCCTGCTGAAGGAAGTCCACCACCGGGTCAAGAACAACATGCAGGTGATCACGAGCCTGCTGCGCCTCGAAGCGAACCGCATCGACCACCCCGCCACGAGGTCCGTGCTGAAAGACATGCAGAATCGCATCATGGCCATGGCCGCGCTGCACGAGGCGGTCTACCGCTCCGAGAGCTTCGCGCGCGTGGATCTTGCCGTCTATTTGAAACAAGTTGCGAACCAGTTGCGCCGATCGCTCGTGGCCACCCATGGCCAGGTTTCGTTTCGACTCGACTTGCTTCCGGTGGGGATCGACCTGGATCAAGCCATCCCGTGCGGTCTCATCGTCAATGAGCTGGTCTCGAACGCCCTCAAACACGCTTTCCCGGACGGCCGTGCGGGCGAAGTTCGGATCGAGTTGAAGCAGGCGGGACCAGGAGAGCTCCAGCTCACCGTCAGCGATGACGGCATCGGACTCCCCGCGAACTTCGAGACGGCCCGCACGAAGTCACTCGGGCTGCAACTTGTCTCCGACCTGGCCCGCCAGCTCGGCGGACGGCTGCGCGTCGACCCGAGGCCGAAGGCGCTCTTCGAAGTGACGTTCCCATTCGAAGTAACACCCGGAATACCGCGGGGTGATGTCTCGGACCCGCCGACCGCTGGCGTGTTGCGTGCGGTCTGAGTCAAATGCATTAATCCCAAACGCTAAGGCGCGGGCCTACGCGGCCTTGGGCGCGCGCTTGGTCAGGACCTCGGCCATGCGGGTCTGCCACCCCGGGCCTGTCGCCTTCGAGCGAGTGAGCGTTGAGGCGAAGCGTCGTTATCGCTATGAAGGAAGGAGAACTCTCCGTCGAGGGCGGCTTCGGGTCTCAATCAAACATTCCTCTCGCGAAGCTGTGCAAGTCGCACGAAGTCACACGGCCGTTTGAGACCTGCGAACGCGTTCGCGATATCAGAAACCGGCGGTCCGCCTTCACCAGATCCGCGTACCGGTTGAGCTTCTCCAAGTCTGCCGGCGAAGGCTGTGAGGTCAGCTTGATCTCCACGGCCCAAAGCTTCGATCCAAAATCCAGGACCAGATCGATCTCCCGTTGATCGCTGGTGCGGAAATGAAAAGCGCCGGGCTTGTCGCCACGCTGTTCGAACAGGCCGAGAATCTGCTCGATGACAAAGCCTTCCCAACTGGCGCCGACCCACGGTTGACTGAGCAGCGACTCCTCCGTGTTCGCGCCCTGCAGCGCGTGGAGAAGTCCCGAGTCGCGCCAGTACACCTTCGGAGCCTTGGTCAGACGAGATCCCACATTCCCGGAGTAAGGCTGCAAGCGGCGGATCAGGAATGCTCCTTCAAGAAAATCGAGGTAGCCGTTGATCGTGTGATACGAGAGGCCAAGGCTCTGCCCGACTTGTACTGCGTTCCAGGCCTGCCCATGCACGGCCGCGAGCATGCGCATGAGGCGAAGCGTGACCTGCGGCTTCGCGGGAAGACCCCAGGCCGGCAAATCGCGTTGAGCCAGCAGGGACAGGTAGTCGCGCGGCCACGCTCCCGTTGTGGGCGCCTTCTGGAGAACGCCGCCATCGGGGAACCCTCCCTTGAGCCAGAGTCTTGAAAACGATGACACGGGCACTTCGTTGAGCAGGAAGGGCGTCAATTCGACCAGGGCCAGACGGCCGGCGAGCGACTCGGACACCTTCGTCATGAGTGCGGGAGCCACGGAGCCAAGAAGCAGGAACCTCCCCGCACGCTTTCGATCCCGATCGATCGCCGATCTCAGCCTGGGAAAGACCTCAGGCCATACCTGCGCTTCATCGAGAATGATCAGCTTTGAAGACGCTTCAACCTCCGCCCAGCGGAGGTCGAGCCGCACCCTGTCGGCATCGCTCTCAAGGTCGAAGTATTCGCCCCCAAGCGATTTCGCGAGCGTCGTCTTCCCGCACTGACGAGGCCCAAGAAGGGCCACGGCCGGCAACTGGCGAAGCCGCGAGCGCACGAGGCGGGCGATGCGACGGTTTCTCACGCTTTGTATTATAGAAATTAATTTCTATTTTGCAAAACACTCGGCCCGCGCCCATCATGGCCGGACGGACGGGCGGGCGCTGAGGGGCGGCCTTGGGCGCGCTTGGTCAGGACCTCGGCCAATGCGGGGCTGCCACCCCGGGCCTGTCGCCTTCCAGACTAGGCCCTGGCGCTCTCATCGGGAGTATGGTTGATGTATCGTGGTCGTGCAGGACGTCGGAGTCGAGACTCAGCAGACCGCTGCGTCGGACCGCTCTGGCCGCTTTTTTCATCGCCGCCCTGATCGGTGTCGTCGCCGTGGTTCTCTGGCAGGCGGGTCAGAGGCGGGTCAGTGGCGGGGCACCGCGGTGGGCGCTCACTTCGTGCCGATGCCCCCGATCACGGGCGCGGTGTTAGCACTCCTCGGTCTTGCACAGGTGGCTCGTCGAATCTGGCCCGCGAAACGCGCGACAGTTTGGTTCGAGGGGCTGTGCTGACCTTTGAAGATTCGATCGGCCGGCGCCCCGAGGACCGGGCCTTCGCCGCCCGGCTGATCGCGGTTTCCACCGTCCTCGCGACGGTCGTCGTGGTGGCGGGGATCTTCTTCATGCGTGTCGAAATGCGGGCGGCGAGAGAGAACGCCAACCGGGAACTGGCCGCGATCGCCGACCTGAAGGCGGCCCAGATCGCCGAGTGGCGCGAAGAGCGCCTGGGCGAAGGACGGTTCCTCCAGCGCGCCCCTCACACCGGCGCGGACATCGCCTCTTTCCTGGACCGGCCCAACGATCGCGCAGCGCGGGCCCGGGTGCTTGATTGGCTCGTCCCCATCAAGGGAGGCGACCGCTATGCGGAGGTCCTGCTCTTCGATGCGGCCGGCCGCCTGCGCCTCGTCGTTCCGGAGAGCTCGCAACCTCTGCCGAGGACTCCCGCCCACTCCCAGCCCCTCACCCTGGCCCCTGAAGTCGCCCTGGGTGAACTTCACCCCAATCCTCACGGACGCGGTATCCGCATGGATATGCAGGTGCCCATTTCGGATTCTGGAAAACCCGTCGCCACACTGCTCTTCCTCATCGACCCGGCCAACCACCTCTACCCGTTGCTTCGGGCATGGCCGGTACCGAGCCAGACCGCCGAGACCTTTCTTGTGAGACGCGACGGCGACGACGTGCTGTTCCTCAACGATGTGCGGCACCAGCCGGACACGGGGTTGAGACTTCGCCATCCCATCAGCGCACCCCTCCTCCCCGCGGCCCGGGCCGCGCGTGGCGAACTCGGTCCCAACGTGGGAATAGACTACCGGGGCGTGTCGGTGCTCGCCACCGCGCGGCGCCTTCCCAACTCGACGTGGGTCCTTCTGGCCAAAGTGGACGAAACCGAGATCTACGCGCCAATTCGCATGGACGCGGCACGGTCCGGGCTGCTGCTCGGCCTGATCGTCCTCACGATCGCGCTCGCTGCCGTTCATCTCTGGCGCGAACGGACAGCGGCCACGCTGACGCGAGCGCTGGTCGCGGAACGGGAACAGGCGGCGGGTGCTGAACGACTGGCGATGGTGATGCGCTACGCCAACGACATCGTCGTCCTCTTCGACGACGATGGGCACATCCGCGAAGCCAACGAGCGGGCAGGCGAGGCCTACGGGTACACGCGGGCGGAACTGCTCTCGCTGACCGTCACCGATCTACGCGCCGACCGAAACACGGATGCATTTCGGGCCCGCCTGAATGACATGCGCAGCTCCAGAGGTGTGCGATTCGAGTCGGAGCACCGGCGCAAGGACGGGTCGACCTTCCCGGTCGAAATCAGCGCCCGGGCGGAACAGACAGAGGGCTCCACCCTCTTCCTTTGCATCGTCCGGGATTGCACGGAGCGAAGGACGCACGAGCGACAGGTCGAGCGGCTGAACCGCCTCTACGCCGCCCTGAGCCAGGTCAACCACGAGATGGTCCGGGCCTCCAGACGCGAATCCCTCCTCGCCGGCGTCTGCCGGGCCATCGTGGAATACGGGGGCTTCAGTATGTGCTGGGCGGGCGCGCTCGACGAGGCCACGAAGGGGCTGCGGGTCGTGGCCGACTTCGGAGATGGCTCCGGCTACTTGAAGTCCGTCCGCGTCACCGCGGACGACGAGCCGACCGCCCAGGGTCCTATCGGGACGGCCATTCGGGAAAACCGGCCGGATGTCTGCGCCGACGTATTGACGGAGTCGCGGATGGCCCCGTGGCGCGAAGAGGCCGAGCGCTGCGGTTACCGGAGCATCGTCGCACTTCCCCTTCGGCTCGGAGCGAATGAGCGCGGCACCCTTTGCGTTTACGCGCGGCAACCCGAATCTTTCCGGGCGGAGGAGGTCGCCCTCCTTGAGAAGACGGTGGCCGACACAGAGTTCGGTCTCGAGGCACTCCGCCAGAAGGAGCAGCGCGAACAAGCCGAGGACGCGCTACGGGAGAGCGAGCAGCGTCTACGGCGTGCCCTCGTCGACTCTCCCTTCCCCACCCTCGTTCATGCCGAGGATGGCGAGATCCTGGAGGTCAGCCGGTCCTGGACCGAGATCACCGGCTACAGCCGAAGCGAACTCAAGACGATTGCGGACTGGACGGAACTTGCCTATGGGAGACGGAAGGAACCCGTGCAGACCGAGATTCAAGGGCTCTACGACCTGACCGGGCGAGTACGGGAAGGCGACTTCACGATTCGCACGAAGGGGGGCGGGTCCCGGATCTGGGAGTTCAGTTCCGGCCCTTTGGGCGTGGCGAGTGACGGAAGACGGCTGGTCATCAGTATGGCCCTCGACGTCACCGAGCGGCGACTTGCCGAGGCAGAGCTGGAGAAACAGGAGGAATTGCTCACCAAGCTCACCGATCAGGTGCCCGGAGTCCTGTATCAATACCGGTTGTACCCGGACGGACGCTCGTGCTTCCCCATCGCCAGTGCAGGCATCAAGGATATCTACGGGGTGACTCCCGAAGAGGTGCGCGAAGACGCCACGCCGGTCTTCGGGCGGCTGCATCCAGATGACGTCGACTCTGTCGCTGCCTCCATCCAGGAATCCGCCCGCACTCTGGAGCTTTACCACGGCGAATTCCGGGTCGTTCTCCCGGAGCAGGGGGTTCGCTGGCGCTTGTGCGACGCCAAGCCGGAGCGGATGGACGATGGCGGCACCCTTTGGTACGGCATCATCACGGACATCACCGAACGCAAAGCGGCGGAACAGAAGCTGGCCGAGCAGATCGAGGCGATTAGAGCGAGCAACGAGGAACTCACCCGTTTCAACCGAACCATGGTGGACCGCGAACTGCGCATGATCGAGTTGAAGCAGAAGCTCAACGTACTGCACGTGCGCCTGGGAGAAGCGCCCCCTTATGCCACGCCCGCAGGTGCCCTGCCCCCGGCGCCTCCGAGGGCCACGACATGACTGCCATCCTGCCCCCAGCCAAATCGGTCCGGTCCAGGGTGCGGACGGGCAAGGTGGAATTTGCGGGCGTCCGCTCCGGGAGATATGGGGCGGGCCCTGCCTTCCTTCTCCTCGGAGTCTGCGTGGCGATCCTCTCGATCGGCCTCTACCTGATACGACGGGAACGGGAGACGGCCATCGCCGGGATCCGGGGCCAGCTTCAGACCGTGGCCGATCTCAAGGCGCTGCAGATCGCCGAATGGCGGTCGGAACGACTGAGGGATGGGCGGGCGCTGATGACCTCGCCCTCACTGTCCCAGGATGTGACGGCCTTCCTCGATCACCCGGCCTCGACGGAGGCTCGATCCCGCATCACGGCCTGGCTGGCGAGCCACCCGACCGCCGGCGATCCGGCGGCACATGCGCCGGGCCAGACGTACGAGGGCGCCCTGCTCCTGGATGAGAACCTGGATCCCGCAGTGGTCGTCGGAGACGCGCCCGCCGCCTCTGATGAGAGCCTCCGCGAAGTGAGGGGGGCCGCCGTTTCCAACCGCGACGTTTCGCTGAGCGATCTCCTGCGCGACCCGGTGGGAGGACACATCTTCATCGAGACCTACGTCCCGGTGGCCAGGCCCGCGGGCCGGCGCGGTCTCATCGTGCTACGGATCAGTCCCCATACATTCCTGTACCCCCTGATCCAGAGTTGGCCCACGGCCAGCAAGAGTGCGGAGACCCTGCTGATCAGACGCGACGGCGACCGGGTCGTGTACCTGAACGAACTTCGCCACCGGGCGGGCACCGCCCTCACCCTGACCTTTCCGCTGAATGACCCGACCCTCCCCGCGGCACGCGCGGCCCGGGGCGAGTTCGGGACCTTCTCCGGCGCGGACTATCGCGGCGTCCCGACCCTCGCCTCCGTTCGCGATGTTCCGGGATCGCCGTGGTTCATCGTGGCCAAGGTCGACGAGGAGGAAATCTACGCGCCCCTGAGGGCTCAGGCCTGGATGGCCGGCGGGGGTCTCGCGTCCCTGTTGCTGGCCTCGGTGTCGGCCGCGGCTTTTCTGTGGCGTCAGCGCATGGCGGCGGAGGCCCAGGTGATCAACGCCGAGCTCGAACGCGGGGTTCGGGAGCGCACCCATGACCTCGATGCCGCCAATCAGGAACTGCAGGCCTTCGCCTACTCCGTATCCCACGATCTACGCGCGCCCTTGCGGGGCATCGACGGCTGGAGCCTGGCCCTGATCGAGGACTACGGCGAGAGGCTCGACGACACCGCCCGCGGCTACCTCGGCACCATCCGCCAGGAAGCCCAGCGCATGGGGCAGCTCATCGACGACATGCTGGCTCTCTCAAAAGTCACGCGCGTGGATCTGCGAAGCACTCCGGTCGACCTGTCCGCCCTGGCCTCGATCGTGGCCGCGAGGCTTCAGCAGTTGCATCCGGAACGAAAGATCGAGTTCGTGATCGAGCCCGGTCTTGCCGCCCTCGGCGATCCCCCGCTTCTCGAGATCCTTCTCACCAACCTGCTCGGGAATGCGGTCAAGTTCACCGGGCCGCGGCCGATGGGCCAAATCGAATTCTCCCGGTCTCTAGGGGCCAACCCAAACACCGGGGAGACGGAGAATGTATTCATGGTGCGGGACAACGGCGTCGGCTTCGACACGGCTCATGCGAAGAAGCTCTTCGGCGCGTTCCAGCGCATGCACAAAGCCAGCGAGTTTCCGGGCACCGGCGTGGGCCTGGCCACGGTGCAGCGCATCGTGCACCGTCATCATGGCCGGACCTGGGCCGAATCTGAACTGAATCGGGGCGCCACCTTCTATTTCACCCTTGCGGAGGCTGCATGAGCGACAAAGTAATCCTGCTGGTCGAAGACAATTCAAGCGATGTCGCCCTCACCCGGCGGGCGCTCGAGAAGAATGGGATCACCAACAAGGTGGTTGTGGTGGAAGACGGCCAGGACGCCCTGGACTATCTGCTCGGCGCCGGAGCGTTCGCGGGGCGCGACGTTGGCGACCTCCCCGTGGTGGTGCTGCTTGACCTGAAGCTGCCTCGCATCGACGGCCTCGAGGTGCTCCGCCGCATCCGCGAGGATCCACGCACCAAGCGGGTGCCCGTGGTGATTCTCACTTCATCGACCGAAGAGCAGGATCTGGCCGCGGGTTACGACCGCGGCACCAACAGCTACATCCGAAAGCCCGTCAACTTCCACGATTTCAGCGAGGTGGTTCGACAGATCGGCCTTTACTGGCTCGTCACCAACATCGCGCCGCCGAAAGTGTAGGCCTTCGTGAACGCCACCCTCACTCCCCTCTCCGTCCTCCTCGTCGAAGACTCCGCAAGCGACGCGGGCCTCATCGTCCGACACCTCCAAAAAGCGGGTTTCGAGGTCAGGCACGAACGCGTCATCGATTTCGATGAGATGCGCGCCGCTCTTGGCCGGCCGGCGCCCGATGTGGTGATCTCGGACTTCAGCCTGCCCGGCTTCGGCGCGGCCGGGGCGCTCGACACGCTTCGTGACTCGGGCCTCGACATCCCCTTCATCGTGGTGTCCGGCGTCATCGACGAGGCCTCCGCGATCGAGCTGATGCGCAGCGGCGCCCACGACTATTTGAAGAAGGACAGCCTCGGGAGGCTCGGGCCGGCGGTGCGGCGGGAGCTGACCGAGGCCTTTGGCCGCCGCGAGCAAAGGCACGCGGCGGCGGCGGTGCGCGAGAGCGAGGAACGCTTCCGGGCGATGGCGGACGCCGCCCCGGACGGGATCGTGGCGATAAACGAGAGCGGCGTGATCGTCTTCCTCAGCCGTGGCGCCCGGGCGATGTTCGGCTATGCGGAGGACGAGGCGGTGGGGCAGCACGTCACCTTGCTCATGCCGGAGGAGGGTCATGCTGTCCACGTCGAGGACGCGGCTCGAGACGCGGCCGCAGAGCCATTCACGGTCCTCGGCAACGTCCGGGAAGCCCGGGGGCGCAGGAAGGACGGCACGATCTTTCCAATGGAGTTCGCAGTGTCCAAAGCCGTGGTCCGCGGCCAGACTCTTCTGACCGCCGTGATCCGCGACATGACCGGGCGGAAAGCCATTGACAGCACCCTGCGCTTCCTGGCCGCACACACCGGCCCGGTCGGGCCGGATGGGTTCTTCCGGCCCCTCGCCAAATTCCTCGCGGAAGTCCTGAACGCAGATTTTGTGTGCATCGACCGGCTCTCCGGCGACAGCCTGGATGCCGAGACGCTGGCCATGTACACCGACGGCCATTTCGATGACAACATCGTCTACGGACTCAAGGACACGCCCTGCGGCCAGGTGGTCGGCAAGGAGGTGTGTTCCTTCCCTAAGGGCGTCTCTCAACTCTTTCCTGCGGACGCAGCTCTTCAGGCCCTCAAGGCCGAGGGGTACGTGGGGGTCACCCTGTGGGGCGCGAGCGGCGCCCCTGTGGGCCTGATCGCGTTGATCACCAGACGTCCGCTTCCCGATACCGCCCTGGCCGAGTCGATCCTCCACCTGGTGGCGGTCCGCGCCGCGGGGGAAATCGAGCGGGACAACGCCGAGGCAACACTGCGCGCTCACAACGACGACCTGAACCGCTTCAACCACGCCATGGTCGACCGTGAACTGCGGATGATCCAGCTCAAGGAAGAAGTGAATGCCCTTCGTGCCCGGCTCGGAGAGTCGCCCCCCTACTTCGCCGACCCGAACCCATCGGAGCAGGCATGAATATCACCGACCGCTACGACGAGTACCTCCGGAGCCTCCTGGGCGGCGAGCGCGCGAGCTGCCGCCAGATCGCCTCGGAGTTGCTCGAAGCGGGAGTGCCGGTCCGCGCCCTCTACTCAGACCTCTTCAGCACCTCGCTCTACCGGGTGGGCGAATTGTGGCAGAGCAACAAGATCTCCGTCGCCACCGAGCACCGGGCCACCGCCATGACCGAGGATGTGATGAACCGGGTGGTGTCTCCCAAGCTCTTCGCCCACGATCCTTCCGGGCGCTCCCTGATCGTCTCCTGCATCCCCAAAGAGTTCCATCAGATGGGAGGGCGGATGGTGGCGGACATCGCGGAGATGAACGGCTGGGACACCCACTTCCTGGGCGCCAACACGCAGCTTCCCGCCCTGCTGGGCCTGATCGACGAGAAGAAGCCTGACGCCCTCGGCCTCTCCATGGCGCTCTACGTCAATCTTCCCACCCTTCGTCAGACCATCGAGGGAGTCCGCAAGCTGCATCCATCCCTCCCCATCTGGCTGGGGGGCCAGGCGTTTCGCTTTGGGGGACAAGAGATCGAGCGGGAGTATCCGAACGTGCGGGGGTTCGAATCGCTCGAAGGGCTCGAGGCTGAGCTCCGCGAGTTTTCTGCCGGGAACGCCCGCCATCCATGAAGACCATCGGCGATCCGATGATGGACCACCTGCAGGAGCATGCTCCCTTCTTCTACCTGAAAGGCGACTCCCAGGGAACGGTGCGCGAGACCAACTCCTTCACCATCTCCCTGCTGGGCGAGGATCCTCGTGGCCGGCCGCTCACCCAGGTCTTCGTCGATTTCGACGGGACGCTCGATCCCATCGCGTTCGCCCGCGACCCCGCCCGGTCCCATCGACTCACCGTAAATGTCCCGGGGGGCGTGCCCCAGACCATTCTCTGTTCGTTCTACGACCTCGGCGAGGGTGTGGTCGCCCTAGGCAACGTGGACATCGCCGAGATGCGGGCCCTGCAGCTCGACTTCCTCTCCCTCAACAACGAACTGAACGCGGTCACCCGCGCGCTGCACAAGGCCAATGCCCAGCTCGAGAAGCTGAATGAACTCAAGAACCAGTTCGTGGGCTTCGCGGCCCACGATCTGCGCGGGCCGGTTGGAGTGATCCTCACCTATGCCGAGTTCCTGCGCGAGAGCGCGGCCGAGCACCTTCCGCCCGAGGAAGCCGGGTATGTGGACGTCATCCACAGCCGGGCCAAAGCCATGGCCCGTTTGATCAATGACCTGCTGAACATCGCCATGATCGAGTCGGGGAAGAACGAGGCGCAGCTCGAACTCACCGGACTGAACCGGATCTTCAAGATCGCGTGCCTGTCCCAGAAGAAGAAGGCGGAGGCGAAGAAAGTCGAGGTGGCGGTCAACCTCGACCCCGCGATTCCCGACTTCCCCATGGATCCGATCAAGGTCGAGCAGATCACGGTGAACCTGCTCGGCAACGCCATCGAGCACACCGCCTTTAACTCCACGGTCCGGCTCGAAGGCCGCCTCGATGGCGACCATGTCGTCGTGTCGGTCTCCGACCAGGGCCCGGGAATTCCTGAGGAAATGATGGGCCGGCTCTTCCAGCCCTTCTCCCGGGGACAGGTTCACAAGCCCGGAGGCCATACGAGTCACGGCCTCGGCCTTGCCATCGCCAAGCGGATGGTCGAGGCGCATCGCGGCCGGATCTGGGCGGAGAACAAACCCGGGGAAGGCGCCACTTTCCTCTTCACTCTTCCCATCGGCTTCGATCCCGCGACCGCAAAGGAAACCATTTCATGACCAACGAGCCCGACGGAGCGCGGACATCGCTTATGGGGCGGCTCAAAGCGGACACCGCGTCCGCGCATGAACGGCTGCATCACACTCCTTACGCCCAGGCCCTCTCAGGCGCCCGGCTGCCCCTCGAGTCGTACGTGGGCCACCTACGAGCCCTGGCCGTGGTTCACAGCGTGCTCGAGGAAGCGCTCTCCACGTCCGTGGACCCTGCGGTGAAAGCGGTGTGGCAGGACAACCTGCGCAAGTTCCCCCTGCTCCAGCAGGACCTGCGTTTCTTCGAACCTCGTGTAGTCGCGGACATCAAGGAAGCAGTCGAGGAGTCCCTGAAGCTCGCCGATCGCATCCGCCTGCAGTCGGTTCAGCAACCCCCATGGCTTCTGGGCGTCCTGTACGTCCTCGAAGGCTCGACCCTCGGCGCCCGCGTTCTCATGCCCCAGGTCGCGAAGAACTTCAGCCTCACGGGCACGGAGGGGCTCGCCTACATGCGCAGTTACGTCCAGGCCGTGCATGGGCAGTGGACGGACTTCTCGATACGCATGAACGACCTCGACTTGAGCCCCGAGGAGCGCGATTCGCTCATCGCGGGGGCGCAGGAGACGTTCGAGGCCTTCGCCTCTGTGTTCGATGCGCTCTATCCCTTCAAGCCGGAATCCCGCAGCTATGACGTCACCTCACTGAACCCCGAGGCGGGCCGGCATCCCGTGCCCGCGGATGCCCGCGAAGTCGAGGCCTCGCTCCGGGCCGGCCTTCGATGCTGGAGTCTCTTCCCTTACTACGACCTGCGTTACGGGGAGCGCGGCCGGCGATTCACCCGAAGCGACGGAGCGTGGCTTGCCACCCTCTACAAGTTCGAGCCCGACAAGATCGGCCAGCAGTTGCGATGGCTGGGGCGAGTTCTGGCCACACGGGGCATGCCCACGATCCTGCTGGAGGCCCAGCTCGGGATCCTCTTCGAGGAACTCTCGGCGGCGGTCCCCGAGCGACGATCTGAATATCTGCGGATCCTTCAGGCCGCCGAAGCCTTGGCGGGCGCTCGCGCGCGCCGCCTCGATAACGCTCAACTCAACACACTGGGCCGCGACTTCAACGATGCCGTGGGACCAGAGTGGAGCGCGCGCTACAAGAATGCCGGCGAGCTACTGGCCGCCGCGTGGGTGGATGAAATGGAAGGGAGCGAGGGCGCGGTCGAGAACATCAGGATCTGGATGACGGATCCGGCCCGCTTCCCGCCGGACTGGATTGCCGCGGTTCATGACACACTGAATCGGGCGCGGGCTCTGGCCGCCTCTTCCGCTGCCGACAGCACCGCCGCCGACCCTTCGCATGACTGAACTCCAGACCCCGGCTCAGGACCCGATCCGCATCCTCGTGGTGGATGACGATCCCGATGTCGTGCGCGCCACCGGCATCGTCCTCTCGAGGGCCGGGCACTCGGTCGTGACCGCGGGCACCGGAGCCGAGGCGCTCCAAGCCATCCGCAGAGCACCTCCTGATCTGATCCTGCTGGACCGCCACCTGCCCGATATCGACGGACTGGAGGTCTGCCGGCAGGTCAAGTCCGACCCGGAGGTCGCAGACACCCTGGTGGTGATGACCTCCGCCGCCCTCGCGGCCGAACAGGACCAGATCGCGGGTCTCACTTCGGGAGCCGACGGTTACATCGTGCGGCCGATCGGCAATCGCGAACTCGCGGCCAGGGTGGAGGCCTTTGTCCGCCTGGCGCGGATGAGCCGAACCCTGAAGGAGCAGACTGGGCTCCTCGAGGCCAAGGTCGCGGAACTGGGACGGCTCAAGCAGGAGGCCGATGCCCGCGTCGCCGAGGCCACCGCCGCCAACCACGCCCTCGTCGATTCCCGGCGGGCCGCGCTCAATCTCATCGACGACGCCATGGACGCGAGGCGGTCGCTGGAGTCGGCCAATCGGGACCTTCAAAAGGAATTCGCCGTGCGGCAGCGAGCCGAGGACTCGCTGCGCAAGGTTTCGGCGGCCGCCGAGCAGAGCCCGGTTTCGATCCTCATCACTGACCTCCAGGGCAACATTGAGTATGTCAATCCTCATTTCGAGCAGGTCACTGGTTACTCCTCCGCCGAAGTCGTGGGGAAGAACCCCCGCCTGCTGCAGTCCGGGGAGACGGATCCCATGGCCTACCGCCAGCTTTGGAGCAGCATTGCTTCGGGAGGCATCTGGGAAGGCGAGTTCCACAATAAGAAGAAGAACGGGGAACTGTTCTGGGAACGCGCAACCATCGCTCCGGTCCGGGACTTATCCGGCGCCATCACCAGCTTCGTGGGTGTGAAGGAGGACATCACCGAGCGGAAGCGAACCGAGCAGGCCCTCCGGGAGAGCGAGGAGCGCCATCGCCTGCTGGCCGAGAACGTCAGCGACGTGATCTGGACCATCGATACCGAGGAACGGTTCACCTATGTGAGCCCATCGGTGGAGAAGTTGCGCGGGTATACGATGGCCCAAGTCGTCGGAAACAGAATGCACGATGGTCTCACCCCGGAGTCCGCGGCCCTCGCCAGGTCTTCCCTTGCCCACGCGCTCGAACAGGTGCGCGCGGGACAGCCCTTCCCGGCGTCTCGCCTGGAGCTCGAACAGGTCCGGAAGGACGGCTCGACGGTGTGGACGGAGGTCACCACCTCCGGGATGGTCGACGGCGAAGGCCGGTTGATCTCGATCATCGGAGTCACCCGTGACATCTCGGAACGGAAAGAGGCGCAGGAGAAGGTCGCGGCCCAGCTCAACGAGCTTTTGCGCTGGCAGTCGGTGATGCTGGGTCGGGAGGGACGGGTCATGGACCTCAAGCGCGAGGTGAATGATCTGAGTCAACGCCTCGGCATCCCCACGCCCTATCAGAGCCAGGAGCCCGACGAAGGGAAGCAACCTTGAACAGCCCCCCCACCGATCCCGCGGTTCCAACCGTCCCGGTCAAGGAGGTCGTGGAGACGCAGTTTTATGCGCGCTCGCTCATCGAGGCGTCGCTCGATCCGCTCGTGACCATTAACGCGAGCGGCACGATCACGGACGTCAACCGGGCGACCGAACTCGTCACCGGCATCCCGAGGCAGCGCCTCATCGGCACGGACTTCTCCGAGTACTTCACCGAGCCCGACCGCGCCCGCGACGGATACCAGCAGGTCTTTTCCGAGGGCTTCGTGAAGGACTACCCGCTCGCCATCCGCCATTCGTCGGGCCGCATCACCGATGTGCTCTACAACGCCTCGGTATACAAGGACGTGAGCGGCAAGGTCCTGGGCGTCGTCGCGACCGCCCGCGATATCACCACCCGCAAACAGGCGGAGGCGGCGGCGCTCGATGCGGGAGCGCTGCAGAGCGCGATCTTCAACAGCGCCAACTTCTCGAGTATCGCCACCGACGCGAAAGGCGTCATCCAGATCTTCAACGTGGGCGCGGAACGGATGCTCGGATACACGGCAGCCGACGTGATGAACAAGATCACCCCCGCCGACATCTCCGATCCGCAGGAGGTCATCACTCGCGCCGAGGCGCTCTCCGTTGAACTTGGAACTCCGATCACCCCCGGCTTCGAAGCTCTGGTCTTCAAGGCCTCGCGTGGAATCGAAGACATCTACGAGCTGACCTATTTTCGCAAGGACGGCAGCCGGTTCCCCGCGGTGGTGTCGGTCACCGCTCTGCGCGATGCTCAGGATGTCATCATCGGCTACCTCCTGATCGGCACCGACAACACTGCGCGGAAGCAGGCCGAAGAAGCTCTGCTCAAAGCGGGAGCTCTGCAGAGCGCGATTTTCAACAGCGCCAATTTTTCAAGCATCGCGACGGATGCGAAGGGTGTGATCCAGATCTTCAACGTGGGCGCCGAGCGCATGCTGGGCTACACCGCGGCCGAAGTGATGAACAAGATCACACCGGCCGACATTTCCGATCCGCAGGAAGTGATCGCCCGGGCCAAAGACCTCTCCGTCGAACTCGGAACGCCGATCACGCCGGGGTTTGAGGCCCTCGTGTTCAAGGCCTCCCGCGGCATCGAGGACATCTACGAGCTCACCTACATTCGCAAAGACGGGAGCCGGTTCCCTGCGGTGGTGTCGGTGACCGCCTTGCGCGATGCTCAGGATGCCATCATCGGCTATCTCCTGATCGGCACCGATAACACCGCGCGCAGGCAGGCGGAAGCGGAAAGGAACACGCTGCGGGACACCAGCCGGATGAAGAGCGAGTTCCTCGCCACCATGTCGCACGAACTGCGGACGCCGCTCAACGGCATCATCGGATTCTCCGAGTTCCTCATGGATGGCAAGCCCGGGCCGCTCAACCTCAAGCAGCAGGAGTATCTCGGCGACATTCACAACAATGGCCGTCACCTGCTGCAGCTCATCAACGATGTGCTCGACCTCGCCAAGGTCGAAGCGGGCAAGATGGAGTTCACGCCCGAGCCCTTCCCGCCCGCCCGGGCCATCGAGGAGGTCTGCGCGGTGGCCAAGGCCCTGGCCATGAAGAAGCATATCCAGATCAAGCAGACGGTGTCGACCGATCTCGCTACCGTCACCATCGACCAGAAGAAGTTCAAGCAGGTGCTCTACAACCTGCTTTCAAACGCGGTCAAGTTCACCGACGACGGCGGGAGCATCGAGATCAGCGCGGAGCCCCTGGCCACGGATACCTTTACCGTGGCGGTGAGAGACACCGGCATCGGTATAAAACGCGAGGACTTCCCGCGGCTGTTCCGCGAATTCGAGCAACTCGACGTGGGGGTCGCGCGCAAATACGAAGGGACGGGGCTTGGCCTGGCTCTGACCAGAAAGATCGTCGACGCTCAGAAGGGCCGGATCAGCGTGGAAAGCGAACCGGGCGTGGGCAGCACCTTCACTGTGGTGCTGCCTCGGGTCGGAGCGAAGGGGTCTTTGTGATGGCCACGATTCTTGTAGTGGACGACAACCCCACGAACCTGAAGCTCGCATCCGACGTCCTCGAATTCGACGGCTTTACCCTGCTCAAGGCGGCGGACGCCGAGGAGGCTCAGAAAGTCATCGCGCGCACGCTGCCTGACCTGATCCTCATGGATATCGGGCTCCCCGGCATGGACGGCCTGACCCTGACCCGCCTGCTCAAGGCGGCGCCGCGAACCCGCCACATTCCGGTGGTGGCACTTACCGCCTTCGCCATGAAGGGGGATGAGGAAAAAGCTCTCGCCGCCGGCTGCGATGGCTACATCATCAAACCGATCGACACCCGACAATTCTCCAGCCAGGTCACGGGCTTTCTGGCCGGCGCCCGGGCTCCCGGAGTGAAGGAGTCTTCATGAAGGTGCTCCTGGTCGAAGACGGCCCGACTGACCTCAAACTCCTGAGCGCGATGCTTGAGGGTGAAGGGATCGAAACCCTCGGCGCCAAAGACGGCGTGCAGGCCCTCGCACTTCTGACCACGACCACGGTGGACGCGGTCATCTCCGACATTGTGATGCCAAACATGGACGGGTATCGCCTCTGCCACGAACTGCGCCGGAGCGAGCGTTGGTATGGCCTCCCGTTCATCTTCTACTCCGCTACCTTCACTTCGGCCGAGGACGAACGCGTGGCGCGGAAGGTAGGTGGCGACGGTTTCCTGCACAAGCCGCAGCCCATCAAGCTGGTTCTGAAGGCACTGGACGAAGCCATGGCGCATGGGCCCTCCACCCACCCACCTCCCAGCGGCGCGACCGAGGCCTCGGACCTGATGAAGGACTACTCGGAGCGGCTGGTGGCCAAGCTGGAGGAACAGAACCAGGAGCTGACCGGGCGTGCCGCCGGACTGGCGCGAGAGGTTACGGAACGACAGCGGGCCGAGGGGAGGGTCCGCGAACATCTGTCTCTCGCCGAACAATCGCGCGGCGCGCTCCTCAGCGTCCTGGAAGACGAGCAGCGCACGTCCCGGGCGCTCGTCCGGAGCAATCGTTCATTGCAGATGTTGAGCGGTTCCAACGAGGCGCTGATCCGCGCCCAGAATGAGGCCGACCTGCTGAAAGAAGTCTGCCGGATCGCGGTGGAGACCGGCGGCTATTCAATGGCCTGGGTGGGCTACGCCGAGAGGGACGAAGCCAAATCCATCCGGCCCGCGGCCTTCTTCGGCGACGACGGGGGAAGCCTTGCCCGGATCAATCTCAAGTGGAACGAGTCCGACCCGGCGGGACGGGGACCGGCTGGACGCTGTGTCCGCGACGGCCAGCCGGTGGTGTGTGAGGACGTTCAGGCAGACCCGACGTTCTATCGTCCCGGGGACGCAAGCCGGCGCAATTATCCCGGCGTCATCTGCCTTCCCCTGCGGGACAGCCAGCGCACCTTCGGACTGCTCTGCCTCAACTCCGGAGAAGTTCGACAGGTGAGCGCCGAGGAAGTCGGGCTGCTCCAGGAACTCGCCGATAACCTCGCCTTCGGCATCGGCGCCATCCGTTCGAAGGTCGAGCAAAAGCGTGCCGAAGACTCACTGGTGGCATCCCTCAAGGAGAAGGAAGCGCTGCTCAAGGAAGTCCACCACCGGGTGAAGAACAACATGCAGGTGATCACGAGCCTGCTTCGTCTCGAAGCGAACCGCATCGACCACCCCGTCACGAGATCCGTGCTCAAGGACATGCAGAATCGCATCATGGCCATGGCCGCCCTGCACGAGGCGGTCTACCGTTCCGAGAG
>Ga0163153_10003124_pt1 | contig 22674 bp, 18 predicted proteins | sample OliLakLV19MP6IB1_FD_148629 | JGI IMG/M metagenome (GOLD analysis project Ga0163153, IMG submission 148629) | Freshwater microbial mat bacterial communities from Lake Vanda, McMurdo Dry Valleys, Antarctica - Oligotrophic Lake LV.19.MP6.IB-1 | ecosystem: Environmental > Aquatic > Freshwater >...
AGGCCAGCCGCACATGGAGATGGGGGCCGGGTTGGGTCAAAAAGACCTCGCCCGGTGCAATTGCCACCCCTCGATTGAGCGCAGCCTGGGTTAGATCGTGTAAGGTGTTGAGCCGCGGTAGGGTCAGCCAGATACAGTAGCCACCCTCCGGTTCCGTCCAAGTGACGCCGGTGGGCATGGAACGGCGCAGTGCCATCAACATGACATCCCGCCGCCGCCGATAGATGGGCAGGACGCGACGGAGATGGTTTTGCAGTCCCTTGTGCTGGAGAAAATGGGCGTAGACACGTTGAAGCAGTGGCGCGCCACAAAGGTCAGTGGCGCGGCGTAGGGCCAGGATTCGTTCATGAATTGGCTGGGGCGCTACCACTACTCCGATGCGCAGACCCGGAAAGAGCGCTTTGGACTCGCTGGTGAGATAGAGCACCACACCGCTGCGGTCATAGTGCTTGATGGCTGCCGGCGCTTCACCTTGATAGGACAATCGTGCGTAAATGTCATCTTCCACTAGGACAATGCCATGCCGTTCGGCCCAAGCCACTAACGCCAGGCGGCGCTCAATGCTGGCGCAAAGCCCGGTTGGGTTTTGATAGCTGGGAATCGTATAAAAAAAGCGCGGACGATATTGCACTGCCAACTGTTCCAGCACATCAAGTTGCGGGCCGGCGTGGTCGAGAGGGACGCCAATCGGCTCTAACCGCTGTGCCTTTACCAGGTTAAGAAAACCAAGATAAGTGGGCTGTTCCACCAAAACGCGATCGCCGGGTTGGGCCAGCACCTGCGCCGCCAGGGCAAAGGCATGGGTGAGGCCATTGGTGATGATTACCCCATCCGACCCCACGCTGACGCCGCGCTTCTGTAACAGTTCGGCCATAATCCCGCGCAACTGTGGATCGCCCTGGGGTGAACCATAGCAGAGCAGCGCCCGCGTGTCACCTTGCACAGCTAGCCAACTTTCATTAAATGCTTCCAGGGGAAAGAGACGGGGATCGGGCGAGGCCAACGCCAACGAATGGCCGCCATTATGCTGTTGCGTCTGGAGTTGATGAATTTGCAACAGGTCGTTGATCATCGTATCGGCGCTCAAGGGTTGACCAAAGGGCGCAGTCACGCCATTGCGAGCCGGTGTCGGCATCTGTTCACAGACAAAGGTGCCGCGTCCAACCGTCGCTTCGATCCAGCCATCGGCTTGAAGTTCATCATACGCGCTCTGCACGGTAACGCGTGTCACACCCAAATCCTGTGCAAGCCGGCGAATGGTGGGCAACCGCGCGCCTGTGGTCAACTGTTGGCTGCGAATCTGGCTTTTTAGTTGATCGACAATTTGCTGGTAGAGCGCCACCTCATCGTCACGCGCCAGTTGAAAGCTGTTGATTGGCATACAAAACACCGTCAAACTTTGGATATTCCGGGAATCCTATGTGGGACAAAGCTGATTGTACCATGACAAAGTACCGTGAGCGAGGGACAATGACGCGAGGAAAAGTAGGACAATGCTATAGATGGAGGACTGGACACCTTCCTGGAAGGGGCGACACCCAATTCGCCCTACGCACCCAATTCACCGCCCCTTCCCGGAAGGCCCGTGATCGGTCGTGGTGCTAAAAATCGGCTAATTTGACTAACCGTTTGATCGAAGGCAGATTGCAGATCAGATCTGTAATTGACCAAACCGGCTACGCATTTCTGCCCGATTCAAGTCAAACTCCACCGCTCGCATAAGCGCTTGTTCTAAAACTGCTTCTAACTTCAGCCGGTCTATGACACCCTGTCGGATCAGGAAAGTGATGTCTTGTAGATCGGTTGGTAGACCTCGATCAAGTTTGCTCAAGGCAATGCTATAGGGGTCAAAAATGAAGACGCGGATTGAGCCAAACTCACCGATCAGTTGATGGCGGACATCTGCATCAAGCGGTAAGGGAATAAACTGTTCCAAGGGGACAGCTTCGACTTCAATCTGTACTTCGGCAGCCAGTTTTTCCAGCTCACCGCGAAACGTGCCAAGATCCCGTTCGACAAGTGAGGGCAGATCATTGCCAACAAAATCCAGGTCTAATGTAGTACGCGGGTTGTCTAGGAGGCATAACGCTGCGCCGCCAATCAAATAAAGTTCGGCGGGTTGGGTATAGCGTTGGCCCAGTTGTTGAAGAAAAGTAATAATTTCAACTTTGGTTAACGTGACCACTGCTGTTCTACCTGTCGTCGGCGTAATAAGCGCTGGATGGCATGTTCATACGCGCCTAACCAGTTAGCGACATCCTGTAAGACCTCTTGTTGACGTAAAGCCAACCTTTCCAGTGCTTGTAGGCTATTCGCTTGTGGTGAAAGCTTTAAAGTCGCGGCAAAAAGATTGGGCAATGGCTCTGTAGGCAATTGTACGGCTTGGAGGGCAGCCATATACTGACGTTGCAGATATACGGCTGCGGTGTAGTAACAGCAAAAGAGACTATGCGATCGACCCTGTAACTGATGAGCGACAACTAACGCTTCCTGTGAGTAGTCAGGGCGCACCAACAAGAGAGGAATCAGCGCCAACTGAACACGCGCATCAGGCGAAGACGCTAAGCCGACCAGTAGCGCGGCTGGTGTGAGCGTAGGTTGAAGTCGGCTATCGCCCCCACTCAAGAAGTGAACGCCGAGCGCATTTAATTCGCCTACCAACGCGTCATCGTTGATGAGGTGAAGAGATGGGTCAAACGGTGATTTGTCACTTACTATAGTAGCGTGCATGGGCGGCTTGCTGGATGAACAGACTGTTACTCTATTTTGTTTCAGCGCTACTGTATCACGTTCTGTATTGCTCGTCAATCTTCACCATTAGGTCTTTCATCAGCCAGGGCAACTTCACATAACCTTTCTCCTGCCGAAAGATCGACTGTCGTCCAGCGTCCCGGTTGTAGATATGATAATAGTTACCCTGGACAAACTCGATTCTTGGGTAGCTGACATTGGTTGGGTCACCCACGGGTCTTCCGGGAAGGGGCGGGAGACGGTAGAGTCAAGCGGATCGACAGTTGCCCCTTCCCGGAAGACCCGTGACCCGCCATGACGCCAAAATAATCTGCTAATTTGACTAATAGTTCGATAGAAGGCAGACTTCGCCCACTTTTCATTTCGTTGCTATAGTGTTCCTATTTGAGTTGTGGAGACCTGACAGGTTTGCGAAACCTGTCAGGTCCTATACGAATCATTTAGGCGCACTATATGATTGTGTGACTTCATTCGATTCGTACTTTATACACGGATTTTGAGTATATCACGAAGGGGCAGGATTCGCGGATAGGCAGCGGCGCGACCTACAGTTTCCAACAACTTATGCCTTATCGACTTGGACCGACTAAAAGCCATCAGGTGACTCTTGATTGCAGATTAGCCGAAGGAAATTTTCAAACTTGGATCTGTCTCACACTCTTCAATAATCGTGTTGTAGAGGTTAATCAACTGGTGGATTGTTACAACTCTTTTTTCTGTAGAAAACTCACTTAATTCATATAGATTAGCGGCCAAGAATTTTTCAGCAGGAAAAATATCGATCCTTTGGGCGACGTTTTCTCCTTCTGCATAAACTTGTGCAGTTTCAACTTTATCGTTTAAAGTAACAATGATGGGGTGATACCCACGACTCAGATTGGTTTTGCACTTTTGAATCAGCGCTAACCTGGGGCGGGCGGTCACATGAATAGCAGTTTTGTCGATTAAAAAATCTCCTTCCCTTGCCATCTGCTCATCAGCAACTGACACGCCATGATGAGCAACAGTAATGTTGTATTTTTCAAGCGACAGAGCCAATTTAGCACCGACAAGATGTTGTAACATAGCATCTAGGTATTTAGCATCATGCTTTTTTTGCTGTCGATTCGTTGCTTGTTGTAATAAACTGGCTATTTCACTTGTAAGAGACTTACTCCGATCGTATTCGAAGTACAAAGGTTCTGATGAAAAGAAATTTGCCATAACTTGGACCTATTGAGATTAATAAGACTAAAGTTACTGTCTAGCAGAGTGATAACCCAGAAATAATAGAAAGTCCTTGATTGATATTTCCCTGTTATCTCGGTGTTCAAAAAAGAAAATGATGTAACAACCGTACAGGACGCAACAGCAAGTTATAGCGCTACAGTTGAGTACCACTCGACTACAACAACCTGCCGGTATCTGCTTTGTACACGAAGTGAGCGATGAGGATCACGAAAGATTTTTGCCGTTGGTTGTGTTGCTAAATTGCCGATTACGATTACCCAATAATCTGCCCTACGTGCTTTGGCTTCCGTCCACTCACGATCTGTAAACTGAATGTTGCCTCTATCGTCTTTAAGCCCTTTTACTTCAATCGCCCATTCTGGTACGCTTTCTATACCAAAATCGTAACCACAGCCAGTATACCTTAGATCCAAAATTTTTTGTGGTGAGACTTGAATAATTGTTTGGGCATTTGATAAAAAGTATTCTTCGGCTCGCCGCCCGGTTAACAAACGCTCCGCTACATTATGTGCAATATGATTGACCACGGCGAGCGAATCGATTGCATCGCCAATAATTTCTTCATCCTGTTGCAAAATGCGGCTTACTAATTCCAAAAGTCCATCGTCACTTACATCCTTTAATTCATCAAGCACTTTCTGACGGCTAGGGCGCATGGTACGATTATGCCATCCTTGACGCAAGTTAGGATGTACTGGATCAAACTCATCGCGCAAATTATTAAAGGTTTGAGGTGGTATCGAGAGAGCTTTTGCCGCCTCGTTATATGCGGACTGCCAACTCGAACAGAAACGTGTCTTTAAATATTCTTGATCAAGACGGCTCATTGCATAGCCAATAACAATGGCTTTGGTTTCTAGCCGATTTCGTTTAGTTGATTCTGACATAAACATCAATTCCTGTTTATGGGCTACTCATAGCCGATTCCGTAACATATTATGGAAGGATCGTTCACAGATTATTTTCCTGAATCAGTATATTGATTTCAGTTTAGGTGCGCATCAAGGTGGCATAATCAACCTGCACTTCCTGTGCCAAGCGCTGAAGTGCTTCAAATTCTTTAACCGGCAGTTCGATGGCAACTGTTGTCCCACGACGGGCAAAGACCGGCTCGGTCACTTCTTCTAACGCATCTTCAAAGTCGGTGACATTATGGGTGTCCCAGAATTTTGCCAGTTCTTCAATTGAATCGGTTTGGGGCATGCTTGCTTGTTTTATCATCTCCCTGATCTTACCACGGACTGCCAACCTTAACAAAATCACCTAAATATATCTGTTAAGCTTTAGCCATCCTCTTAGGTATTTCCTAGCTTGCCCCTTTAGTAAGGTAGCGCAATTCCCCTCGTTGCTCTATAATGCACAAATAGAAAAATTTTGATTACTGTCCTGCCTTGTGTATACCCAACCTATCGATAGGTTGGGCACAGGTAACCGGCACAGAGTTACGCCTTTACTCTGCCTAGAATGAGCGATCTGTCATGGTACGACTGTTTACATTTTTACTCCCCCACAAAATTCTGTTGACACAGCTTGTGATCGTCAACGTGTTGCTATCGGCCATGCTCACGGTGGCCCCGTTGGTGATCAAGGAGATTGTGGACAAGGTGATCGGCGCGCAACAGATGCACTTACTGCTGCCCTATCTCGGCCTGTTGCTGGGGGTGATGGCGGTGCGGGCGACGACGACCTATTTTTACTCCTTTGGTCAGCACAAACTGGGCCAGTTGGTGATGACCGATGTGCGTGGGGCGCTCTATCGCAAACTGTTGGCCTTGCCCTTTAGCTTCTATGATAAAGAGCAGACCGGGCGGCTGATGAGCCGGGTTAGCAGCGATGTCGAGAGCACGCGCATCTTTCTCTCGCAGATTTTGATCGAGTCGATGAGCCATATATTGACCATTATCCTCACCGCGATTGCCTTTGCCCAGCAAGATAGCTACCTGACCTTGATCGCGATCCTGCCGATCCTTCTCTCTGGTGCGGCCATGTATTACGCCCACTATGAACTGACCGAACCGTGGAGTCAACAACATGAGCGCATGGCCCAGATGTCGGCGACATTGCAAGACAATCTGGCCGGCATCAAAGTCGTCAAAGCCTTTGCGCAGGAGGAGCAGGCGCAGGGGCGCTTTAGCGAGGTGCAGGTGGCGGTGCGCAGTGGCAGTCTCCATATTACCGACCTCTGGAGCAAACGCTGGGCGCTGATTGGGAGCGTTGGGCGGTTTATGCAACTGGCTCTGATCTTTGTCGGGGGCTACCGGGTGATGAATGGCGAGATCACGCTGGGCACCCTGGTTGCAGTGCTTAGCTTGAGTTTGTTGTTACTGGGTGCAGTCAATGCGCTGGGTACGCAACTCACCAGCGTCAGCCAGACAGCTACGGCGGCTGTGCGCATCTTTGAACTGCTCGATGAACCGCTGACTATCCGTTCGCCACAGCCGTCACCCGATCCGGTCGCGGTGCAACACCTGTCCACTCGACGCGGTGGCGAGGAATGGCGGGGCGAAATTGAATACAAGAATGTCAGTTTTATCTATCCAACGGCCAAAGCCAGGACGCTCATCGACCTCAACCTGCGCATCCCGGCTGGCTCTTCACTGGCGGTCGTGGGGGCGACGGGTAGCGGCAAGAGTACCCTCATCCACCTGATTGGCCGCTTCTATGACCCCACTTCCGGTCATGTCCAGGTCGATGGGCGGGATGTACGCAGCCTTAACCTGACCAAGTTGCGCCGACAGATCGGCATGGTAGCCCAGGACACGTTACTCTTTAGCACCACGATTGCCGAAAATATCACCTTTGGTCGGCCAGGGGCAAGCCAAGCTGAAATTGAGCGGGTGGCGAAACTGGCCCAGGCGCATGACTTTATCACCGCCATGCCAGAGGGGTATCAGACGCGGATTGGCGAGCGTGGGGCAGGACTTTCCGGTGGGCAACGTCAGCGCATTGCCATTGCGCGCGCCATGCTCCTCGATCCTAAGATTCTGATTCTGGACGATTCCATGTCGGCGGTTGATGCCGAAACCGAAAAGCTGTTGCAGGCGGCGATTGCCACCGTGATGAAGGGGCGCACCACCATCCTGGTCGCCCATCGCTTGGCCACGGCCCAACACGCCGACCATATCATCGTCCTGCGCGACGGCCAGATTGTCGAACAGGGTTCTCATGCCCAACTTGACGCTGCCGGCGGTCATTATCATCATGTGTTGGAGATGCAACAGATGAGCGCGCGCGAATCGGTGCCGGATTTGTTGATCCCGCAGCCAGCGTGATAGGAATATAAATAGCTATGCTACTTCGCAGTTTTGTCAAACCCATCACCCTGACCGATATTGATGCGGCGCCGCCGATGCGCCAGACATTGGCGCGCCTCTTTACCTATCTGCGTCCCTATCGGCGGCGCATGTTGATCACCCTTTCGATTTATGCCATCTGTGTTGTGATCACTCAGCTTTACCCCTTTATCGACCGTAAGCTGATCGATGAGCACATTGCGGTGAAAAACCCGGATGGCTTCGTGCCGCTGCTGATGATTGCGACCGTCTTTCATGCGATCGCCTGGCTTGGTGTGTTGATTCGCTCACTACTTATCCAGCGTATCAGCTTGGGCATTCTGGTCGATCTGCGTCGACAACTTTTTCATCATGTCGTTGAACTCTCCTTTACCTTTCACGAGAAGGAGCCAGTGGGCAAGACGATGACTCGTTTTATTGGTGACGCCAACACCATCAACGACTTTCTCACCAACCAAATGGCCAACGTGGTCAATGATGTCATGTCAGGGTTGATTGTCATCGCGCTGATGTTTGCCATCAACCCGGCGCTCACCGGGATTGCGCTGTTTATGTTGCCGATTTTGACGGTGATTGGTCTCTATATGCGCCCGCGCCTCTATAACGGCTGGGAACGCGTGCGCGAAAATTCGACACGCTTTAACATTTTCCTGGCTGAGAACATTGCGGGGATGCGCGTTATCCATGCCTTTACGCGTGAAGAGGTCAATCTGGCACACTTTCAGGAGGCCAACCAGCGCGTGGTGACAGAGTGGATGAAGGTCATCACGCTTCAAGCCTGGTTTTCGCCGCTGGTAGAGTTGACACGCAGCACGGCCTTGGTGATCATCCTCTATGCCGCGGCCAATCAACTGGGGCTGGGCGGCACGGCGCTGACGGTCGGCACATTGGTCGCCTTCACCGCCTATATCAACAACTTGTGGTCGCCCATTAGCACGCTGACTAACATGTATGTGGTGATGCAGGCGACGCTGGCCTCGGCGGGCAAAGTTTTTCAGTTGCTTGACGCCCGCCCTACCGTCACTGATGCACCTGACGCGGTGATCATGCCCAGGGTGAATGGGGAGATCATCTTTGATCATGTCAACTTTAGCTATGACAATACCCGTCCGGTGCTCAATGCGGTGGATTTTGTGATCAAGCCGGGGCAATTGGTGGCACTCGTAGGACAGACCGGCAGCGGCAAGACGACTATCGCTTCGCTACTCTGTCGCTTCTATGATGTGACCGGTGGGCGGATTCTGATCGACGGCTATGATGTGCGTAAAGTCACGCAACATTCGCTGCGCGCCCAGATCGGTGTGGTGCTACAAGAACCCTTTATTTTCACTGACACCATCGCTAACAACATTCGCTACGGCCGGCCCGACGCCCCATTGGATGAAGTGATCGCCGCGGCCAAACTGGCGAATTGTCACGACTTTATCATGAAGCTGAGTGATGGTTATGATACCCTGGCCCAGGAGCGAGGTGCGCAGTTTAGCATTGGTCAGCGCCAACTGCTCTCCATTGCCCGCGCTATCCTCGCCGATCCACGCATCCTGGTGCTGGATGAAGCTACCTCCGCGGTTGATACCGAGACGGAAGCACTGATCCAAGATGCCTTTGCCAGCCTCATGGCCAGCCGCACCGCTATCGTCGTCGCCCATCGCCTCTCGACAATTCGCAAGGCGGATCAGATTGTGGTGCTCAAGGCCGGGCGAGTTATGGAATTGGGGAATCACGAGACATTGGTCAGTAACCCAGATGGGTACTATACCGCGTTGGTGCGGGCGCAGGCGAGTGAGGGGCATTGAAGCTGGCAGCCTTGAACTCAAGTTCAGGCTAATAACTCAAGTCGGCTAAAGCCCGACTGGGTAGGGGTGAGCGTCGAAAGTGCGCCGCCTTGAAATAAATTTCAGGCTAATAGCCTAAGCCGGCTGAAGCCCGGCTGGTCTACATGAGTGTCGCGATCATGCCAGCCCACTTGAGTGGGCTTTGGCTGTCAGCCTGAAATTTATTTCAAGGCTGTCTTCAAGGCTGCGTTTACGGAGTAATCACCCGAATATTCTTAATCGCGGCACCATAATTCCAGGGCGCGGGTCCATCGTCTTCATCAGCGTCGCGTTCCAACATTTCTATCAGGCCACCTTGGTTATGATGCTGTTTTTGGTTGCAGACATAGGCAATCGCCTCATCGAGTTGTTTGGAACCGAGCGAAAAAACACCATAGCCGCGTTGCCAGCCAAAGGTGATGTCGAATTTTTGCGGTCCATGATTGATGTGGTACGCGCTACTGCCTTTGACATTCTTGACGAACTCCGAGATGGCAAGCTTGGGTGGAATCGAGGCAATGATATGATTGTGGCTTTCGATACCACCGATGGCATGGACAATGGCGCCATGCCAGACGGCCTTACCAATCATATAGCCGTGGAGAATCGGTTCGATGGCAGGCGTAACGAGTGGAAGCCGTTCTTTGGTGGACCAAACAAGGTGATAATAGAGACGCCAGAAGGCCATAGAAATCTCCCTTTATGGGTTAACGAATTGGTTTTATCGGGTAACCGCCTTGTACCCAAGAGGTCCCCGAAGTTCAGGCTGATAGCTTAAGTCGGCTTGGGTCGCCTTGAACTAAAGTTCAGGCTAATAACTCAAGTCGGCTAAAGCCCGACTGGTAAAACTGAATGCTGCGATCGCGCTAGCCCACTTGAGTGGGCTTAGGCTATCAGCCTGAAATTTATTTCAAGGCTGTGTTCCGGGCGACATCGCAAAACTATTCCCTATAATCTACCCCATCACACCCTATTTTGTCTTGCGTCAAATGTTGCGTCTTCAAAGGCCTTCAACGCCAATCACAAGTAGTGGTTGCTTTCTACCCTCCTCTATATCCTATCTTTGTACCCTTGCCCACAGATCACATTTCTCGATTCAGTTATTTTGAACGATAGAAATCACCTTACTTGTATAGCCAATGGCATGGATCACGCCGAAAACAAGCACTAGCGAACCTATTTCAATTTCAGGCTAATGGCAAGCACCGTCTCAGCCCAATCTCCCTAGCAGCGAGACACCCGCCAGCCAGTCCACTTCAGTGGACTTCGGCTATCAGCCTGAACTTTAGTTCAAGGCTGATTACTCCATTGACTCAACCTATACCAAAGGAGATCCTTCATGAACCCAACTTTCTCCCGCCGCAAATTTTTGTTGACCGGCGGTGCCCTGGGTGGAGCGGTTGCTGCTGAAGCGGTAGGTTTGGGCTTTGATCCCAAGCCCCTATACGCTCAGGAGCGCCGACCCATCAAGCAAGGCAAAGAAGTGCCCAGTGTCTGTCCCTATTGCGCTGTCGGCTGTGGTCAGATTGCTATGGTGGCTGATGGCAAACTCATTGATATTCAAGGCAACTATGACAGCCCTATAAGCGAAGGGACGCTCTGTCCCAAAGGCGCGGCCACCTTCCAACTGGCTGTCAACCCCCAGCGCTGGACCAAAGTTAAATATCGGGCCGCCAACTCTGATCACTGGGAAGACCTTGAATTAGAGACGGCGATGGATATGATCGCCGAGCGCTACAAAAAGACGCGCGAGGAGACCTTTACTGCCACCCGTGAAGTAAGCGGCGAACAGAAAAAAGTCAACCACACGCTGGGCATTTTTTCGCTGGGCGGCGCGACGATTGATGATGAGTGGAACTATGCCCACCAAAAGCTGATGCGCGCAACAGGGGTAGTGGCCATTGAAAACCAGGCCCGCATTTGACACTCCGCATCGGTCCCCGGTCTGGGGGTCACACTTGGCCGCGGTGCGGCCACAACGTTTGCCCGTGATCTGGCAAACTCGGATGTCATCACGATCATGGGCTCCAATATGGCGGAATGTCACCCGGTTGCGTTTCGCTGGGTGATGCAGGCCAAGGCTAGAGGGGCGAAACTTATTCATGTTGACCCGCGCTTTACGCGCACCAGCGCGATGGCCGATGTATACGCACCCTTGCGTTCGGGTACGGACATTGTCTTCCTAGGCGCTCTGGTCAACTACATTGTCAACCATCAACGCTGGAGCGAAGACCCCTTCTATCGCGAATATGTGGTGAACTTCACCAATATTGCGACGCTGATCAATCCTGATTACCAAGACACGGAAGAGCTGGATGGCCTCTTTTCTGGTTTCAATGCCGAAGAACGGCGCTATGATGTCGCTTCCTGGCAATATCAACGGGGGGAAGCGCCGACCACAAAGCCCGTGGGCACAGAACAGACCTATGCTCATGCGATTGGACAAACCATCCCTGCTGTACCCAAAAATGATCCTAGCTTGCAAGACCCCAATACGGTCTTCCAGATCATGCAAAAGCATTATGCTCGCTACACGCCCGAAATGGTAGAACAGGTTTGTGGCTGTCCCAAAGAAACCTTTATCAAAGTGGCTGAACTGCTGATTGAAAACTCTGGGCGCGAGCGTACGGGGTCATGGGCCTATGCTGTGGGTTGGACGCAACATACTACTGGTGTGCAAAACATTCGCACTGCCGGCATTGTCCAATGTCTACTCGGCAACATTGGGCGACCAGGGGGCGGTGTACTCGCTTTGCGCGGCCACGCCAGCATCCAGGGAAGCACTGATATTCCGACCCTGTACCATTCATGGCCCGGTTATATCAACGCCGCCGACGTCCGCCGTAAACATGACACCCTGCGTGACTTTGTTCTGACTGAAACACCGGCGACAAGCTATTGGTATAACAATCCCAAGTTCATCATCAGCCTGCTCAAAGCCTGGTTTGGCGACGCCGCCACGCCGGAGAATGACTATGGCTATGATTACTTACCCAAGATCAGCGGCGACCATTCGCATCTGCCCAGCTTTATACTCATGCAAGAAGGTGGCATCAAGGGCATGATCTGTATCGGTCAGAACCCAGCCGTGGGCGGTCAAAACGCTGAGTATCAACGCTCGGCACTGGGCAAGCTTGATTGGTTGGTTGTGCGCGATTACTTTGAAACGGAAACGGCCGATTTTTGGAACCGACCCGATGTCGATCCTACTACGGTCAAGACTGAAATCTTTTTCTTGCCGGCAGCCCATGTGGCAGAAAGCACGGGTGTCTTTACCAATACCCAACGGCTATTGCAACAACATGACAAAGCCGTCGATCCACCTGACGACGCGCGTTCCGATCTCTGGTTTACCTTTCACCTGGGCCAGCGGTTGAAGGAGCTGTACAAAGATTCAACCGACCCGCGTGACTGGCCGATCCAAAACCTGCTGTGGGACTATCTGATCCCCGAAGAGAATGAGCCGTGGCGCATCAAGGATGAACCCAGCAGCGAGGCGGTCTTACGGGAGATCAACGGCTACACCTGGGCGGACAAAAAACAGGTCAAAGGCTTTGCTGAGTTGAAAGATGATGGCTCGACGGCTTGTGGTTGCTGGATTTACAGCGGCGTCTATCCCGAAGAGGGTAAAAATCGCGCGGCCAGCCGCGAGGCAGACGACTATGTCAGCCCAAACTGGGGCTTTGCTTGGCCGGCCAATCGTCACATTATGTATTCACGCGCCAGTGCGGACAAAGCCGGCAATCCCTGGAGTGATCGCAAGAAGTACACCTACTGGGACCCCGCCAAAGATTCGGGACAAAAAACTGAGAACGGCGACCCTATCCTCGGCTCGTGGGTGAACGCTTTTGGCGACAGTATCGACTTTCCTGTCACCAAAAATCCCGCCGCTCCCGCCAAGCCCGATGGTACTGGGCTGGATGCGCATGATGGGGCCAGCCCTGCCATTATGAAACCGGACGGCAAGTTCTGGCTCTTTGCCCCCTCTGGTACGGTGGATGGTCCGCTACCTACCCACTATGAACCGTGGGAATCGCCAGTGAAGAATCCGGTCTATGGCCAGCAGCGCAGTCCGGTTGCAAAGAAATGGGATGTCAAAGGCAATCCTTACCATGAACTGGAGGACGCTGAAACCTACCCGTTGGTGATCTCCACCTACCGTGTTACCGAACACTATCTTTCCGGCACCATGAGCCGCTGGCTACCTTGGCTGGCCGAACTCATGCCGGAACTTTTCTTTGAGCTGAGTCCCGAACTGGCCCAAGAAAAAGGGGTGACAAATGGCGACTGGGTGACGGTCGTGACCAAGCGTGGCGAAGTGGAAGGTCGCGCCCTGGTCACCAGACGCTTACGCCCCTTCAAGCTAGGCGACCGCACTGTTCACCAGATCGGCATTCCCTGGCATTGGGGCTATAAAGGGCTAGCCAGCGGCGACGTGACGAATGATATTTCTTCGCTAGTCGCCGACCCCAATGTGACGATCCATGAAGGCAAAGCTTTTTCCTGTGACCTACGCCCAGGCCGCCGTTCCAAGCCCGCGGTGCAGATTCACCAGGAACTCATGGCCCAAGGACCAGAGGTCGAACTCGCTCACCTCATGAGCAACCCATCACCAGGGGAGGTGTACCATGCGTAAGTGCGGAATGCGGAGTGATCAACCTAGAATTTACTTTATCACCCTGTCACCTTGTCACCTTGTCATCCTCAAAGGCGGTGAATAATGGCTAAAGGCATGTTTGTCGACACTTCCGTCTGTATTGGCTGCAAGGCGTGTCAGGTGGCGTGTAAGGAGTGGAATGAGTTGGGAGAAGACCCGGATAAATTTCTCTATGGGGCGGATGGTTTGCCCTATAAAGCGATCAACTTCACGGGGCAATCCTATGACAACACGGGTGCGCTTTCGGCACAAGACTGGCGTCGTGTCCTCTTTATCGAGAATATCAGTGAAGATCGCTCGAACATGGCCTGGTATATGATGAGCGATTCATGCAAGCACTGTGTCCAGGCCGGCTGTTTGGAGGTCTGTCCCACCCATGCCTTGATGCGCACTGAATTGGGCAATGTGGTCATTCAGCAAGATGTGTGCAACGGCTGTCGCGACTGCATTTCGGCTTGTCCCTTTGGCGTGATCAGCTACAACCGACAAACCGGGCGCGTCAATAAATGTACCCTTTGTGACGACCGCATTCAGCAAGGGCTAGAAACCGCCTGTTCCAAAGTCTGCCCCACGGATTCGATTGTCTATGGCGATGTGGCGGAGCTACGCGACCGCGCCAAGCAACGGGTGGCAACGCTGCAGAACCAAGGCTTTCAGAAGGCGCACATCTATGGCGACACCGATCTGCTGGGTGGTCTCAATGTTTTCTATCTGTTGCTTGATGACCCAGAGGTCTACGGCCAGCCGCGAAATCCAACCTTGCCCCAAAAGCCGGCGGCGCGTTCGGCCATTGGTGGTGTGATCAGTGCATTGGTGTTGGGCTTAGGGGCAATTTTCTCATTCCGCAACCGTCGTTCTGGTGAGCGTAGCGGGTCAACCGAAAACTAAAGGGGAAGAGCCAATGGAGCCAATGGAACAACTTATCAATGGCGTTCAAATTCCGCTCTGGGAATGGTGGATCGTCTGGTACTTCTTTCTAGGTGGTATCGCTGGTGGTGCCTACTTTATTGCGGCGCTGGTGGAATTAATGGGTACCGAGGAAGATCGACCCATTGCCCGCTATGGCTATCTGCTTGCCTTCCCGCTGATTATCATCTGCCTGATCTGCCTGGTTCTGGACCTGGGCCGCCCGGAACGTTTCTGGCACATGGTGGTCTATAGCAAAACGTGGCTGCCCTGGCCGAAATGGAACTCGGCGATCTCGGTGGGCACCTATGGCGTCAGTATCTTTGCTTTTTTCAGCTTTCTCTCCTTTGTCGATACGTGGATGAAGGGGCGCTTGTTGCGCGGGCCACTCTGCAAAATCGTCGCAGTGCTTGGCGCATTGTTTGCCTTCTTCTTGGGCTCCTACACGGGTGTGTTACTTGCCTCCTCGCATATTCCTGCCTGGGCCGACACCCCCTTGTTAGGCGCGCTCTTTATTGCCTCTGCGCTCTCTACCGGCGGTGCTGCTATCTCGCTCCTCCTCGCTTGGCGTGGCTTCAATGTGGCGGAAAGTTGGGAGAAGCTCAAGCGCACGGACACCTGGGCCATGCTGGTAGAATTAGTGGTGCTTGTGGCTTTTCTGGTGATGGTCAGCGGCGTAGCCGGTTATCTCTTTACCAACGGCATTAACCTCATTCTGCTGGCTGTAACCTTGGTGCTGGGGATGCTGATCCCCCTGGCCCTACAGTTGCGCAGCGGCCACGCCTCTCCCACCATGACGCTGCTCACCTCACTCTCCGTACTCATCGGCGGCTTCGCCTTACGCACGGTGATTGTGATGGGGGGGCAGGGGTTGATCTGACAGGAAGACAAGAAGACAGGAAGACAGGAAGACAAGAAGATAGGAAATTATTGTTGATTATCCTGTCTTGCTATCCTTCTAGTCGGTTGGCTAACCCAACCGAGCATCTCGCCATCAGAATCATCCTGTCTTCTTGTCTTCCTGTCTTCTATCTTTGCTACAAAGGAGCTCCCTATGGCTGGACGTGACGGAGCTGGGCAGAAATTTGTCCCTGGCTCACGCAAATATGATCGAACCATTGATGATGCGTTGCGCACGATGGAACGCTTTGCCGCGTGGTTAGAAAATGCCAAGTTGGATAATGTTTGGCTGCAAGCGGAGGATGCGCTGCAAGTCGCCATGTTGCACGGCATGATGACCCATCTGCGCGACTCGATTGATGAGGTGCTGGCGCAAGGGGGCGATGAAGTGGAAGCGACGGCGGCTCTCTTACATTCTTTTGCTGGACAGCAGCGCGCCCAGTTTACCGCCACAGAGCAATTCACTGAACAAATTCTGCCACACAGGAATGGAAAGCAATAGCTATGAAGCAGGCCATGCGCAACGCTAACACAACGACTGCTCCTAATCCACAGCTTCAGGCCCTCTATAAACGCCTGGATAGCCTGGTTACGCAACAGCCGGCATTGCGTGAAATGAGCCATTTTTACCGCGCAGCCTTGCCGATCGTGTGGGCGGCACAGCAGAGTGTAGAACCGTTTATGCTTACACCGTCTGTCGTCCACCAGAAGTTACAAGCCGGTGTTCCCTTACTGGTAGGAGAGGAGTTGCCACTAGATGAAAATCAACTACGCGCTTTGTTTATACAGCTTTGCCGCGTGGTCGAAACCCTAGACTACGAACCTGATCTGGCCCGCACAAATGGTGGCAACAAGGGAACTGTGGGTCGTGGGCTCTTTGCTTTTTTCAAACGGGGTGAACCGGATGCCGTAAAACTATTTGACCGTGTGCAGCATGGTGATGGCGCAAGTCTACGTGCGGCAGCGGCGCAACAACTGCGGCAAGCCGTCGAACAAGAGCGCCTGGATCTGGGCGAAGTCTGGGTGGCCTTGTTGACCGGGGATGATGAGCGCCTGCAACAGGTGGCCGGCAATGCCAAACTGGATGCAACGCTGCTACACACCCTGGGCCGGCATACGCTCCAGCCTGCCTTGCGCCGTTGGGCGACTGACTTGAAACCGCTAGCCGATTTTGACAATGCTTGGTTTGCCGGCGTCTGGCAGCAGGTTGGCTGTCCCATGTGTGGCGGCACACCTCTTTTGGCTGAAATTGCTGGCAAAGAAGGGGCGCGGCGCTTGCGCTGTAGCGCTTGTGGATTGGGGTGGGGCTATCCCCGCCTCTTTTGCGCCCACTGTGGCAATCAGGATCATCACAAGATTGGCTACCTGAGTGTCGAGGGGGAAGAGGAGAAGTACCGCGTGCAAACGTGCGCGGTCTGTCGCGGCTATCTCAAAATTGTCATCACCTTTGACCCAATGCCGGCCAATCAACTGCCAATTGAAGACCTGGCAACCGTGCATCTTGACGCTATCGCCACCCAACATGGCTTTATGGGAGCATCTGTCATTCGATGATCACCTTGAAATCATTATTTCACTTAATCCAGCCACTACCAAGTATCACGCCTGATCAGATTATGGGCGCGCTCAGCACGGTGCTTGAACCGGAGGTTAATCGCGATATTGTGGCGCTCGGCATGGTCAAAAATGTGAGCTGCCGTGATGGTATTGTTGCCTTTACTATTCAGCTACGCGAGGCGGGTACGCCGCTCCAGGTGCCAATTGAGCGCCGCGCCCGACAGGCGCTCAAAACCATTCCTGGCCTCAAAGGGGTGGAAATTACCTTTGCGACCACGCCTAGTTCACCGCTGCGCAATACCAATCAGCTTTCGACAAGCGCCAAGACGATCATCGCCATTGCCAGCGGTAAAGGCGGTGTGGGTAAGAGTACGGTGGCTGTCAACTTGGCGGTGGCCTTAGCCAAGATGGGTCATCGCGTCGGTCTGCTCGATGGTGATGTCTATGGACCCAATGTGCCGATCATGATGGGAGTGGCTAACGAACAGCCGATTCTCTTTGGTGACCAGATCTTTCCGCCAACGGCGCATGGGGTCACGGTCATGTCCATGGGGCTGTTGGTCCCCGCCGCCGCGCCGGTCATCTGGCGTGGCCCCATGTTGCACCAGGCGATCCGCCAGATGGCGCGCGATGTGTTGTGGGGTCAACTGGATTATCTCCTGGTGGATCTGCCCCCTGGTACTGGCGATATCCAACTCACCTTGACCCAATCGCTGCCCTTGGCCGGCGCACTCCTAGTAACGACGCCGCAAGAGGTGGCAACCGCTGATGTACTGAAGGGTGGCGCGATGTTCCAACAGCTTCATGTACCCTTGCTCGGGTTGGTGGAGAATATGAGCTACTATCTTTGTGCCCATTGCGGTCAACCCGATTACATCTTTGGTCAGGGCGGTGGTGAACGGGTCAGCCAACAGTTGGGCACAACTGTACTGGCCCAAGTGCCACTCGATAGCATGGTCCGTCAACAGGGGGATCAAGGCACACCTATCGTGATCGCCGCTCCTGACTCGGCCGCAGCTAAAGCGTTTTGCGACGCAGCCGTAGCGCTTGTTGCGCGCGTTGAGCAATTGCCACCGCGCAAACAGCCGATTACCTTTACGGCTGATCTCGATTTGAAAATTTTGGCGTAATTATGCAGCCTTAAAATAAAGCCTTGAACTAAAGTTCAGGCTGATAGCCAAAGTCCACTAAAGTGGACTGGTCAATTGGCGCTAGTCGGCTTTAGCCGACTTCAGCTTTTAGCCTGAACTTTAGTTCAAGGCGGCCCGTTCTCAAATTCATCTTGTCGTCTTGTCATTTAACTAACCTATGCATACACATACCGGCATCTACCCTACCACCTATCTGCTCTACAAACATGACACCGGCGAACTGGTTGACGACGCCGTGATCGAAGAGGGGATGGTTTGCATTTCGATCAATGGTCGTGAATTGGCGACCTTTATGTGCAGCCCAATCCACCTGGAAGAGTTGGCGCTGGGTTTTCTGCGCTCTGAGGGCATTATCGATTGCCTGGAAGATGTTGAGGTGCTCCACGTTGCACCGAGCGGTTCCTGCGTGGACATTTGGCTACGTGAGGACACCTTTGTCCCGCCAACCAAAAGGATCATCACATCCGGCTGTGGAGGCGGCATCACCTTTGACGATCTCAGTGGACGCCATGAACCGCTGCCGCTTGGCATTACCGTGTCACCGCGCCAGATTGTGGCGTTGATGCAAACTTTGCATCTGTCCGCTGAACTTTATAATGAAGTGCGCGGCGTCCATACCTCGGCGCTGAGTGATGGTCATGAACTATGTCTGGTGGCGCAGGATGTGGGCCGTCATAACACGATTGACCGCCTTTGGGGCCAGGCCCTACAAAAAAAGTTGCCGACAGAGAATCGCCTGCTCCTGGCTTCGGGGCGCATCAGCTCCGAAATGCTCAATAAAGCTGCCAAAATGGGCGTACCCATCATCGCCTCGCGCACCTCCCCTACCAGCATGTCTGTGGAGCTAGCGCGCGCCTGGAACATCACCGTGATTGGCTATGCGCGCGGCAATCAATTTCGTGTTTATAGTGGCGCAGAGCGGATTTGTACAGGCGCGGATATAGATATCGCGGATAAGACAAACGATTAAAAAACCCCGCGTTATCTATATCCGCGCCTGTAATTCTGGAAAGAAACAAAACTCATGGCTACAACTTCTTCTCCTCCCGATAAAAATCAACAAGGATCTGACCTACCCAAGCAGCAGGTGGGTGATACACCGGTTGCGCCGTGGGCTATGCCTACCCCTGAAGAAAAAGCCGCGGTGAAGCCGCTACGCCGCGCCCTGCGCGAGGCAATTGCCGAGGTGGATTCACAAGAAAAAGGCGATGCTGTAGTCGAAGAACTGGTTGCGAAGGCGGCTGATAAAACGGTAAAGGAAGTTGCCCATACCGCGCCGACCGCAACCACGCCAACCGAGGCTGCGCAACAAGTCAAGGAGGCAGCACAGAATGCCACTGATGGGGAAAAAGCACCGACGGTGTTGGCGGAAACGGCAGATGTGATCGCCACAACCCAAGGTCATGACCGCGAGGTTGTGGCGGAAGCCGTGCAAGAGGTGCTCAACCCGGAGCAGCAAGGGGCGACGGGCACCGCACAGACAGAACAACGCGAATACTTGCGCCGCGCCTTGCTAAAACGACTCAAACCGCTGGACGCGCTGGATGCCAATCTCTTTCTCGCCATCAATCATTTGCCGCATACCCGTCTGCTTAACGGCTTTTTCTATACGATGACGCTCATCTTTACCGGGGGCACTGCCTGGTATGCCCTCATGGGGCTAGTGAGTATGTGGCGTCCACGCCTGGGCTGGCGGCTTGGGCGCGAGTCTGCCCTACCACTGGCCGTGGCGATTTGGCTGGTTGAGTACCCGATTAAACACTATTTCCGCCGCCACCGACCCTTTATCACCATTATTCAGGCGATTGTGATTGGCAAAAAACCGGGCACCTGGTCTTTCCCTTCCGGTCATTCTGCCACCGCCTTTGCGGGGGCTTGGCTCTTTAGCCGGTATTTTCCCAAACAACGTGGTTTACTTTACACTGTTGCGGGCCTGGTAGCCTTCTCGCGTGTCTACCTCGGTGATCACTACCCCGGCGATGTGGTTGCCGGCTCCTCGCTAGGTATGGTCTTTGCCATGCTTGGCCGGCGACTGGTCAAATTTTGGTCCGCAAAGTGACCTTCCCGTTCTCTCTAATACTCGCTTAGGACTTACGCAGATTCAGACCTGTCAGGTTTTGGAAACCTGACAGGTCTCTGTGGTCAATTGATTTAATTCGAGAAATTCGATGCAATCATTGAATTCTGGCTTATTCAACGCAGGTCAACACTATGCAAATTCTCCAACGATAGCAGATTATGCACCAAATATTCAGCATGACCGGCGTCCCATGCCTCCCCTGTGATCACCCCTTGCAGGGCTGAGATCACCTCGATCATGCGCCGGCAGCGGATAAAGGGGATGATCAAGTCATACTCTGCGCTGGGTACTGGCCCGTTGGCTGTGCGATAGCCTGCTAAAAACTCCTGGGCATGGCTGAGATTCAGGCGATGTAACTCATCCTCCAAGCAGAACTCCCAGAGCGCATTGCTGAGATCGAGTACCAACCAATCCGGATGGCAACCATCCCAGTCCAGCAGCGCACAAATGGTGTTGCCCTCGGTCAGTAGATTGTTGTGGTGATAGTCGTCATGGATGGGACCCCACGTTACTGCACGAGCAGAATGAGCCAATGCTGTCATCCACTGTTGACAATGATCGCGTTCCTGGACAATCTGCTCCCGGCGCGCGACAATTTGCGCTGCCCATTCTCCCGCTTCCCAAAAACGTTGGACGCTCGCTATGGCCGTGGTGGATTGGGCGGTTAGCATGGCCTGCACGAGCGGCCAGTACGTTTCGCCCCAATCCCATTCGCACCAGGCTGGTACATCGGGACGGGGCGACTGATCAGGGTAGGCTACGCCAATCCGATGAAAGCGTGCCAGCAGTTGCGCCGCCGCGAATCTGGCTGAGGACTCCGCCAATTCCCCAGGCCACAAGGGAAATAAGACAACGATCCGGCCACTATCATTATCGATAAAGAAGGTGCTGCCATCGCCGGCCACAATGGGCGCGGGCGCTTCCGGCAAGCGTGGTTGTAAATAACGCAGAAAGGCATGTTCATAGGCCACGCTGGCCACCGTCGCCGAGGGATGGCAGATGCTTACTACGTAGCTGCTTTGCTGGCAATCCAGGCGTAACAATGTTTTCCACTCACCGCCGGTTAGTACACGCACGCCTGTCACTGGGCCGAGCGCATAGCGTTGTTGAAGCGTTTCAACGAGAGGAGAAGCAGGTAACGTCATCGACACTTCTCTTTACCCTTTCCGCTTCGTAACTATCCAGTGAAGCTACGCCTCAAACCGATAAATAGTAAACACGGATAGGCACCCAGGGGGTTCCCGACACGGATATTTCTTTTCTATCCGTGTCGGGAACCCCCTGGGTGCCTATCCGTGTAAACTTGAAATTTGCTCTGTTTGTCAAGATTTTCAGTTACTCCGCTTCATAGACAATTTCGCCGCCAATGACCGTTAGCCTTACCCCCGTATCTTTGATTGTCATCGGTTCACAGGTGAAAATATCTTGATCCGGCACAATAAAATCGGCATATTTACCCGGTGTAATCGACCCCACTTGGTTCTCCCAACTTTCGGCGTAGGCGGCACCCGTCGTATAGGCGGCCACGGCTTCGGCGACGGTGAGTTTTTGCTCAGGATGCCAACCCGCGCTGCTCGGCGCGCCATTGGCCCGCCGCCGGGTGACGGCCGCGTGAATCCCGACGAAAGGATTGGGCGTCTCCACCGGCGCATCCGAACCAAAGGCCAGCCGTGCACCGGTATTGAGCAGGCTGCGAAAGGCATAGGCCAACTCACCACGTTTACCCCAATAGGCATCGACATTGAACATATCTTGCGTGGCGTGGATCGGCTGCACCGACGCGATCACGTCCAGCGCGGCCAGTCGCTCGACATCATTGGGATGTAACACTTGTACATGCTCAATGCGGTGCCGGCGTTGCTGGCGTGGGATGCCCTGCTCCTGCTCTTGCTTGCGCACGATTTCAATCACATCCAGCACATCATGGTTGGCTCGGTCACCGATAGCGTGGACAATCGTCGGCAGGCCGGCGGCGCTGGCGCGGCGCGCCATGTCGATCATATCTTCCTTGTCCACAATGGTGATGCCATAGTTGGTTGGCTCTCCTTCATACGGCTCGATCATGGCGGCGGTACGTGGCCCTAGCGCACCGTCGGCAAAGAGCTTGAGTCCACCAACGCGCAGCCATTCATCGCCCAGGCCGGCGTGCAGACCAACGCCCAATGCGTGCTCCAGTTGATCCATTGCCACATGAGTCACCGTGCGCAGTTTGAGTTGACCCCGGAGACGCAGCCGCTGAAAACATTCAAAGCCACGTTTGCCATCCAAATCGTGAATTGAAGTCAGACCAAAACGATGGGCATTGCGTTGCGCCACAAGCACGGCAGCATCAAGA
>Ga0163153_10003127_pt1 | contig 22659 bp, 17 predicted proteins | sample OliLakLV19MP6IB1_FD_148629 | JGI IMG/M metagenome (GOLD analysis project Ga0163153, IMG submission 148629) | Freshwater microbial mat bacterial communities from Lake Vanda, McMurdo Dry Valleys, Antarctica - Oligotrophic Lake LV.19.MP6.IB-1 | ecosystem: Environmental > Aquatic > Freshwater >...
TCCGATAACCTCTCTTCATGGTGGTTCTCCAATCTCCTGCAAAGAGCGGCCAGGCGAACACCGCCTGACCGTGGGGAACCACCATCTTCTATTTCAACTATCCGGGGGACAATCTCATGCGAGGAGAGAAAGAATATGAGATTGCAGTTACGCTCATCGCTGCAGCCACTGTCCTGTCAGAACCAGCCAGGCTCGACGTTGCACGGAAACATTTGACTAATGCTTGCCTATTTGGCCATCAGGAAGCCCTTACGCTATTGGCGAAACAAAACTCCGAAGAGCGATGAACTAGCGCTGACCATAATTCTGTCCATGGCGAAGCACGATTGACGGCGCCGGAATGGCATGCCACCGGCGAGATCGCCCTCCACCCAATGCACCTTCTGCCCTCCCTCACTCGCAACCGACAATAGATGATTCGGCTAATCGATCGGCAGCACCTCAAGTGACGCAACTGACGGGAGAAGCTTATGGCGGTTTGAGTAGTCGGAGGAGGAGTACGAAGGGGGTGACAAATGGTGCAATTTCGGAAATATCGCTAGTTTTCCTCCGAGAAAGACAACCGCACCACCCTGACGATCTGACTTATGTAACGCCGCTGCTGTTCACGATTGCCTTCGAGTCGCTGCCAGCCGTCAGGGCAGATTTTGCGGCGTTCGTCGTCAGGCAGAAAATCATTCCAGTAATCCAGAATTGCCGCCGGCCCCATTCCCTGTTCGTGCAATTCGAAAAACTTCATGTTGCGCGATCGAACGCCGCCAGGCTTTTGCACCAGCGGAAGGGCCACAAATGATTCTGGCCCTTCAGTTTTGAGCCATTCGTGCGCCACACCGGCATCCAACACACGATGCTGGTGCTCTGTCAGGCCGGTGCAGATTCCCGCGCGGAGTTCCTTTGTCATTTTCACGCTGGCGATGCGTTCCCAATCGCTCGAAAGCGAGGCGATCACGGGCGATGCGCGGCGAATTACTTGCTCCGCGACGAGGTGATAGTTGAGGCCAACGTAGTTGCCGATAACCACAATATCGTCGTGAAGATAGCCGAATTCAAAAAGTTCGCCGTCGGAAGAAGAAACCAATTCCAGGTTTCTCTGAAAAGACTCGATACAGACGTCGATCATTCCGATGCGACTGCCAAGGCTCTTTCCGATTGGAATTCGGAGGAAATCCGCTTCAAGGAACCGCAGAGCCTGCAGGCATTGCTGGGTGCAGAAGCAAAGCCCTGCCTTCTCCAAATCGTCGTCCATGATCCTCATCCTTTGATGCCAGGCGGCCGTCGGCACCGAAAGACGGGATGAGGTCGTCTCGGCGCCGGCAGCCTGAGCGGGAGCTACCCGCTAACCCAGCAATATCGGTTCTACCGTAGAACGGCGAGTTCGCCAACTAGCGCGACCACACTGGATTTCAGGTCCAGTGTGGTCGTGCGCCGAAATGTCGCGGAAACACTCCAAAAGTCTTCCAGTCGCGTCCCAAAAAGTTGCCGAGCGCCGCGACGTCGAAACTGACAAAGTGCCAAACACAAGGCGTTTTTGGCAGCCTAGCTACTCGTTAGTCAGCCTACCTGAGGATTCAAAATCCATTGAGGGCAACCTCGTGTGGGTTCGACTCCCACCTTCGGTATCTCTTTTCTGACAACACGTTACGACGACGTTGGGCTGCGAATAGACCGATGCCTAGATGCGAGACACTCCAATAACACGCACCACGAATGGTCATCCGAACCGCACCGCTGCACGCAGTTCATGAAGACGTAACATACGCTTTTGTGGATGGTGCTTATTTTCGCCTGGCGGTGCAGAACCTGATGGGTGAGTTTTTCCAGCCTCCTCTTGAGGTTGATTTTCAGCGGCTTCGCGGTGCCCTTGGTGCCAAGAGGCTGTTTTATTACGACTGCGTCTACAACAAGCGCCGCCGGAATGAATCAAAACCCCAGGCAAAGCAACGCATCCTCGAGAAGCGTCGGTTCTTAAATGGCTTGCGTTCGTTGGATGGCATACATGTTCGACTTGGCGTAATTGCAGGCGACGGAAAGCGACAACGCCAGAAGGAAGTGGACGTTCGTCTGGCAGTCGACATGCTAGATCACGCGTATCGCGGCACATATCATCGGGCGCTTCTTCTTGCTGGTGATCGAGATTTCAAGCCCGTCGTTGACGCCGTCGTGCAAACAGGCGCGCTCGTTCGCGTAATGGCGGAAAAGAGATCGTTAAACTCAAAGCTGGCATTCGCTGCCGATTCTTTCACACATCTGACGCTCCCTTGGTTGTACAACAGTATGACAAGCGAATTTCAGGTTAAGCAGGAGCTGCCAACGATGTGCTCCGGCGGTAACATTCCGCCAAAAGATGCAGTTGAAGTGAATGCGAGTCGGCCAGGCCTTCGACTCCTACAGTCGCCAAACGCGCTTTTTTGGATCGAGTTACCAAACCACAATTGCTGGGCTTCGTTCGCAGACCGGTCACGACTTGAGGACTTTGCCCGCGTCATGGCCCCGCGCTAGCTGGCAGAAGTGCTGACAAGAGATGGCACGAATAACTCAGCCACGGCCGGCTTCAATTGCCTCACGCGGGTCGCTGGGCCACGCCAAGGCAATACTTGCGCGCGCCGACTCATCGGTTTTGCTTCCAGATCAACCAAGGCTTCCAAGAGTTGTTGATCGTAACCATGAAAGAGTGCGTCGGTCGCCTGCTGCCACGATCGATCTTGGCCAACATTGCTCGTCGACGCTCGGCCAATGGCACTGACACCGCGCGGAACGGAACGTTCCGCTCGTGTCGGCTCGGGCTGCCCGGCGCCGAAGTTGTTGCGGACGGCGTTGAGGTCTTCGATGTCGACGCGATTGTCTCCGTTCGTGTCGCCGAGGACGCCAGGTCCCGATTCGCCGAAGCTGTTCCGCACGTTGTTGAGATCCCACACATCGACGACATTGTTGCCGTCGGTGTCGCCCGGCGGCTCTAACTCGTTCTCAATGTCGATCACCGCCACGAGCGACTGCGAGCTGCCGTCGGTGCTCGTGGCCAGGATGGTGATGGCATGACTCACGGCGATTTCATAGTCCAAATTCGCCGGCCGCTGAAACCACGCCGGTTGATGCGTCGATCGCAAACAGTCCGCCTGCGTCGTCTTCCAGACTGTAAAAAACAGCGTCCGAGCCATCTTCGTCCTCGGCGAAGGCCGTGATGCCCACCGGTGTTCCGGGAGCGCTGTTCTCCGCTACAAGATTGGCGCCGCCGTCTTGATCGACAATTGGCGTGACGTCGAATTCGTCGACGTCTAGCACGTCGATCGTGAATTGCTCCGTACTGAAGCTGCCGTCGGTGCTTTCGCCGCGAACGGTGACTGCGTGGCTGACCGCCGACTCGAAATCCAAACCGCCCGCGACGGTCACCGCGCCTGTGGTCGGGTCGATGGCGAAGAGGCCGCCGGCGTCGTCGGCCAGGCTGTAGCTTACGCTGGCGGAACCGTCTTCGTCCACGGCGAAGGCGACGATGCCGACACTCGTGCCGACCGCGCTATTCTCCAGCACGGCGTTCGCGGCCGCGTCTTGATCGGCAACCAGTCCAACGTCGAATTCGTCGACGTCCAGCACGTCGATCATCCAAGTGGCTACGGTCGAGCTGCCGTCGCTGCTCGTGGATCGGGCGACAATTGTATGGCTCGTGGCCATCTCGTAGTTCAGCGGGCCGGCCAACATCACCACGCCTGTGTCCGCATGAATGGTGAACAGGCCGTCCGCGTCATCATCAAGACTATAGCTCAGCACCGCGGAACCATCCGCGTCGATCGCGAACGCCGTAATGCCGACAGATTGTCCTTCGACACTATCTTCCGCAGCCACATTCGGCGCATCGTCCTGGTCGACCGTGCTGGAGATATCGAATTCGTCGAGATCGCTGACATCGATGCCGAAGCTGGCGGTGGAGGAACTGCCGTCGGTGCTCATGGCGCGGACGACGATGTCGAAGTGCCGGACGCCCTCGTAGTCCACGCTTCCATTGAGCGTGACAATGCCGCTCGTGGCGTCGATGGCAAACAACCCGCCAGCGTCATTGTCCAGAATGTAGACGACGGTATCACTGGCATCCGGCTCAGCCGCAAACGCCGTGATGCCGACCGTGGCGCCGGGCGAAGCGTCTTCGGCCACTACATTGTCAGCGGCGTCGACGTCCATCGGCGTCCCGACCGGCGACCCCGTTGGCGCGATCACGTTCGAGCCCTCTGCCGTCATCGATCCGGCGCGCAGAAACATGAACGAGACGTCGCCCAATTCGGCGGGGTTCACGCCTGGGAATGGATTGCCGATCGAAACGGAATCGTTCCCCGCGAGCGTGGCAATGCGCGGAGGAAGTATGATTTCCGAGAGACTGAAAGGAGTGGGGTTCGCTGTCGAAAGTCCAATCGCGCCTGGCCCGAGTGTGGCCGTCTCGTTGCTCAGGAGATCCCAGTTCTGGAAGTCAGAAGAAAGCCTTCCCTGGGGATCGGCGACGGTGTAGCCAACGAAGGAAATGGGCGCCGCCGTCGTATTGCGGATGTGGAACGCACCGGAATTGTATTCCAGAACCAAATCCTGGCTGATATTGGCAGTGGGGATAGGGTTGCCGCCGACTCGAATCCAAAAATTGTTCTTCAAGTAATTGAAGTCCGTGAGATCGACGTCACAGTCGTCGTCGAAATCGGCCGTGAGAACGGGGAATTCCGGTTCCGTGGACGCTCCAAACTGTGCCCGCATCACGGCGTGGTCGTTGAGATCGACTTGCCCGTCGCCGGTGGCGTCGCCGAAGGAACTCAGGCCGCCGCAAACGAGCAACGCGCGGCGCTCCAGGAGTTCGAGTCCAAGTCGGCGACGTGACGAGCGAGCGCGAAGCGAGCGTGACATGGGGCGAATTCCCGAGCCAAGTGGAGATGGAACAAGTGGCCCGCGACGCACATTGCGCCGCGGGCCGGAGCACCTACGGTCAAGTGAACGATCGCGACTCCGTTAGGCAGCCGGATTCGAGTTCTTGCCACGCCGCCGCCACTTCAGCCCACCAGCGGTCAAGCCGAGGCAAGCCCAAACCGCGATCGAGGCGGGTTCGGGGACGACGTGGTTGTTGGGTTCGGTGAGTTTGAAGTCGAAATTGAAGCTCGCGTCCACGGGTGGGGCTGCGGCGAAAAGCCTTGAAAAGACGTTGAGCTGATATTGTCCGGCCGCAAGTGCACCGCTGGTGTCCGTTGTTCCTGTGCCATAGCGCGCGTCGAGTGGCACGTAGCCGAATCCATCGACGAAACTGTACAAGACGGCCTGAGCATATGATGGTTCAGAGCCTTGAGTGACAAAGAGATCGGAGAAAAAGCTGTAGTTATAGACTTCGTCCAGCGTGAAGTAGAGGATGAGGTTTGAATCAACCCAATGCCCTGTTTCGGTCTTGACGCTCCCGGTTCCAAAGAAGTGGTTTTCTGCCAGATCGATCGTCGAATTTTGACTCGCCTCCATCAGGCCCTCCAAGCCAGCGACGTTGATATAGAACGATGCAGACTCATTAAAGAGCCCGTCGCTTGGTCCGAATGCCAGCCCTGTAGCGTCGGTATAGATGTTGCGACCCACGGTGTCGACCGACACGCCAGCCGGAGCCTTTGAAGGGATCGCCAAGGCGGCGAAAAGTGCGAGTGAGAGCAACTGAACATTGCGCATTTGGTTGTACCTCAAGTTGCGGGAAAAGGAACGAAACAGATTGATTTCAATGCGATCCGCGCGTACCGGTAGCGTGGCTCAAGTTGGGTTGAGTTTGCGAAATGGGTTGGAGTTAGAGTCGCTCGCCGCGCGAAGCGGCGGCTGGGACTAAGTTGTTGTGATTTGTCGGTCTTTCGGACGGAAGATCAATCGACCAGCGAACGAGCGAGCACGTCTCGCCGTCGTCGCAGGTCGTCCAAAGGCTTTTGCCGTCGGGCGCGAACGTCAGGTAACTGACGCCTGGTAACTCATCGATGCGAAACAGCTCCTGTTTCGACATCACCGAAATCAGGCGCACGCCGCGGTTGCCGTCGCCGATGGCGATCAATCGCCCGTCCGGCGAAAACGCGATTTGACCGGGCCGCGAGCTTGCATCCGCGCCGTTCAGACGGGATTGGAGTACGCCCGAGAGCGCATCTCGCAGTTCGATGGAACCGTCGATCTGAACCGCGGCGATCAACGTCCCGTTGGCCGCGTAGGCAAGGCGGCGATTCGCCGCGTCCTTGAGCGAGTATCGTTCCCGGCCCGAGTCGGTTTCCCAAGCCGTGAGGCGGTTGTCGTCGTAGCGGCAGACGGCAAAAGACTTTCCATCTGGTGCGAACACCATGGCATTGGCGGAATTGCATGGCACCGTTGGGACGCTGTCGGATTTCGCCAGTTCGAGTAGGTGCGTCTCAGTCGCCGTCAGCGCCGCCAGGCGACTCCCAAGCGGCTGAAAGGCAAGCACGTGGACGTGTTTGGAGACGTCCCAGGCACGGATCTCGCGCAGTGTTTTCGCATCGATCAATGACACTTCTCCGCGACGCGTGCCCACGGCCAGCGTCCCGCCATCGTGCGACAGCGCGAATGTCGTGACCGGAGCGTCGTTGAGCGGCATCGTGCCCAAGTGTGTCCAAGGATTCACCTTCCAAAGATCGATTTGTTCATTGGAATGGCAAGCTACTGTCTGTCCGTCGCCGGACAGAATATGGTGAAGCGACGTCGACTTGATCGAAAACAGGACTTCGCCGCCGATCGGCCGATCGAGGCTCCACACGCGCGCCGCGCCGTCGACGCCGGCCGTGACGATGCATTTATCGTCAGGCGACCGTGCCGCGGCCCAGACGCGCGAAGCGTGCGTATGCCGATACGGCGTCTTGATCGTCGAATGGATCGCGTCTTGAAACAACCGCCCTTCGAGGTCCACCGCTAGGAAACGCTGCCCGTCGCCGCGCAGTACCACGGCTCGTTGCCTGGTACCTGCATGCAACGCGCTGACCACGCGTTCGCCGCTTGCCACGCTAAGCAAAACTACATGGCCCTTGTTGTCGCCTACCAGGAGGTTCGCGCCCGGCCGATCAAAGCACAACGAAACCGGTTGATTGATGTGGCGAGATTGCATCCAGGCAATCTCCCAGTCGGCACTACGGTAAAATCGTAAATGGCCGTCGCGCGAGCCGGCCGCCAAATGCTGGCCGTCGGGGGAATACAGCACCACGTTGATCCGATGGTTGGCATCGATCAGACTGCGGGCGAGCTTGCGACCGGCGAGATCCCAAATGCGCAGCACGTAGTCTTCCCCGCCCGAGGCCAACCATTGTTCGTCGGGGCTGATCGACAGGCTCAACACGTTGCCAACATGCCCTTTGAACGTATGCAACGGCTCGCCGTCCTCCACGCGCCATTGACGTACGAGCCCGTCGTCGCCGCCGCTGATGAGTTCCGTACCATGCCGGAAAAACTGCAAGCAATTCACGTTGCCGTGATGGGCGTCGATTACGCGCAACGGCGCCCCGGTCTGGGCGTCCCAAATCCGCACCGTGCCATCGTGACCGCCGGTGGCGATCCGCGTTCCGGTCGAATTATAAGTGACCGCGGAGACCGGTCCCTCGTGACCGCGGAGGACGAGTTCTTCGTCATTTAGGGCGCGGTTCAGCCAGTGCCAGGCGAAATCGCGCACGTCCTGCTCGCCGGGCGCCGGAATGTGACGATCGAGCAGCTCTTGCGCCAATGTCAACTTGCCGTCTCGACGCGCTGCATCGATCAAGGGGACATCATGAACGTAGGTCATCTCGCGCAATTCCAGATTGCGCGCATCGCTCTTGGCGATCTCTTCGCGCAACCGGTGGTTATGCCAAAGTGCGCCGCTCAGCAACAGCATCACGGCGCAGGTCGCGACAGCCAGCAAGGCCGACACCGCGCGATGACGGCGCACCCACTTTGTCGTCTGGTCCCAGCGTGTCGCGCGGCGGGCCAGGATCGGTTTGTGTTCCAAGAACCGCCGCAGGTCGTCGGCCAGGGCCTGGGCCGTGTCGTACCTGGCGGCGGGTTCCTTGGAGAGAGTCTTGAGGAGGATTGTTTCCAGGTCGAGCGGCATACTGGGAACAATCATGCGCGGATACGCCGGATCCGTCTCGGCGATCTCGCGCAACATCGCCGCGCGCTCCTGCCCCCGCACGACCGGCCTGTCCGTGGCCAATTCGTACAGCGTCGCGCCCAGCGAGTAAATATCGGTGCGGTGATCGATCATCGTCGGCTTGCCCGACGCCTGCTCCGGGCTCATGTAACGGAGCGTGCCGAGCAAGTCGCCGGTCATCGTGAACTGCGCGTCTGCCCCGATCCGCGCCAGGCCGAAGTCCGTGACCCAGACCTTGCCGGCGGCGTCCAACATCAGATTCGACGGTTTGACGTCGCGGTGAATCACGCCCATCTGATGCGCGTGGTCGAGCGCCTCGGCGGCCTGAATTCCCAGCCGCGCGACCGCGGCGAAGAAGCCAGCGTCGCGCATCGTGATGGCATGGCCGGCCCGCAAGGTGTCCGCGGGAAGTGCTGCGTGCGAAGGGATGACTGACGAGTCGGCGTCGCTTTCCGCGGCCGTCGACTGACCTTCCCGTCGGCGCGCCTGGATCACGTCCGCCAGGCTGGGTCCATCGACGAACTTCATCGCGAAGAAGTGGATGCCGCGCTCGCAACCCACGCCGTACACCTCGACAATGTTCGGATGATCCAAATGCGCCGCGGCCAGGGCTTCGTTCTTGAATCGTTGCAGTTGCCGGGGATCGAGCACGGCGGCCAGCGGCAACGTCTTGAGCGCCACGCGACGGCCGAGCGACAACTGCTGGGCTTCGTAGACAATGCCCATGCCGCCCCGGCCAACCTCGCGGACAATGCGGTAGTCTCCCAGCGGTTCCGTGAACGGAATGGCCTCTTCGGCAAGCTGAGTGAGCGACGCCGCCGAGGCTTCGACATCGGGTGCGGCCTGTCGCACCAACCGCAGGCCTGACAGGCAGTCGAGGAGCCTTTCGGCGATCGTCGGATGGAGTTGAACGAAATCGCGGGTGGCCGGAGCGCGGCCTGCGGCCGCCAGGTCGAGGTATTGCTCCAACGCATCAATCAGCCGTTCGTCGTCTGGCTGGCTGGGTTCGCGGCGCACCAGGGCAAGGGCTTCCGCGCGGCTCGCTCGCTCAGAAGGCATGATCGTCCCCCCAACCGGTGCGCAATTGTGCGAGACCTCGCATCCAGAGCTTCTTGACGCTATCGACCGATCGCCCCATCCGCTCCGCGACCTCGGCGAAGGACAGGCCCTCCAGGTGACGCAGCACCACCGCGTCACGATAGTGCGGGGGCAGTTTCGCCAACGCATTGGCCAGCAACACCGCGCGCTCGCGTTCGGCGTAGCGGTCGCTCGGCGATTCGCCGTCCGTCAGCGCGCGGGCGAGCGCCTGGGAGGATTCGTGCAATTCCTGGTCAATGCCGCATTCCAGATTGATTTGGCGGCGCGCGGTGCTGCGAAAGCGCCGCGAGAAGTCCAGCAGGCTCGTGGCCAGCACGCGGCGAAGCCAGGCGGCCAGCTCTTGTTCGGTCGCGCCCTGGAACTGGGCAAAGGCGCGATGCGCGCGCAACAACGCATCCTGCACGACGTCGGACGCGTCGACTTTGCTTCTCAGGCGGCGATCGAGATGTACGCGTGCCAACAACTTCAAGTATTCCCGGTAGTAAGCGAGAATTTCCCCGAGCGCGCCGTCGCTGCCTTCCCGGGCGCGGGTGAGGAGCTCCACCAAATGCTTCGGCGTCGACCCGCTCACCATGCAAATACGATCCTCTCAGGCTAGAGACGCGAAAAAAGGAAAAACGGGCCGCTCGCAGCAGAAAATTCTGGCGTCAGCGCCCATGATATGACGCAAACCATTGGCGTTACAATGGTTGCGAATGAACCGAAATGGACGCAGTTGGAGAAAAGACCTGCGTCACGTCGATGGCGCGTCGAAGACCCGCCGCCTCAAGAAAAGAGCGCGGACTAGGTGCCGACAGTCGCGGTCGACTGCATCTCGCACGCTGAGAGCAGCGATTTCAGCCACGCGGCGGCCGGGCAAAGAAACGGCCGGAACTTTTCCAACATGCCCTGATCCTGGCGGTACAGGAGCGCCCGGTGCGGGCCAAGTTGGCTGGCTGCCGCCGAGTCGATCAATAGGCTGGAGTCCGCGGCGCTCATTTGCAAAAGCACGAGGTTGTCGAACTCCTTGAGAGCGGAGCGTTCCAGCGAGCGATTGAAGTTGGCCAGCGAGTCGCACCAGATCAGCGTATGCAGTCCCAGCGCCGGCCCTTCGCGCAGGAGCTCCGCGAATTGTCGATCCGCGCGCGCCGTCGCCTCTTGTCCCGATCGGCCGTATCCGAAGTCGTCGTCTTGGCGCCGGAGTTGGCGCAACATTGCCAAATTGTGAACCAACAGATACCAAGGCGCCGCAGTGACTTGCCCCTCGCGGCGACGTTCCAGCTCCGCTGCGAATCGGCTCATTACGTCCGCGGCGTCGCCGCCGGGATGGATGGCGAACCGATGTGGTGAGGAGTTCGCCAGTTGGAGCGTCGAAGCGTCGAAATCGTGGCCCAATTTTCCCGCGTGCAGCAATACGCAGGTTGGCGCGCCCGAGGACGCGTCAGCCTCTGGTTCAGCCGTCAACAGGCTTAAGAGCGCCGCGGCCATCATGCCGCCGGCGAGGCGATCGTCTTGTCCAAGCCAAAGGAGATTGGCGCCGTGTCGATGTTCGAACGTCACCTGCGTGATCCCGTCCAATGCCAGCGCCTCGCCCAGGCAAACGTGCCGCGCGTCGCCATCGCGAGGTTCGCGCGCCGCACTTGCGAATGCGGCGCTTTGCGCAATGTCCGCCGGCTGCGAGCCTTCGAAGACAACTTGCGCGATTTCGCCTTCGCCGCGCGATTCCGCCAGGGCGCTGATTTCGTCGAGGTAATGTTCGCGCCGGTCGTCGGGCGTCCAAACGACCTGGAACAGGTGATTTCCTTCCGCGAATCCATTGGCGTCGTTGTAAATCGCCTCGCCGGGCCGAGTCAGAAGCTTGGCCGCCGCATTGTCGTCGCTGAGAATCAACTGCGCGTCGGCTTCGTTGCATTGCAGCGCGATGCGGACGGCCATTTGGCCCAGCGTGCTCCTCGCCAGGCCATACGCGCCGCCGAGCGTCTGCGAACCGAGGATCACGTGAATGCCGAACGCACGGCCTTGCCGCACCAGCCGGTCGAGCAAGAGCGCCGCTTCTTGCGCGATCTTGTCGTCCTGGACGAAATACTCTTGAAACTCATCGACAATCAGCAGCACGCGCGGTAGATCGTGCCCTGCGTCGCGATAGGCCGCGACGTCCTGCACGCCCAGGGCGCGAAACTGTTCTCCGCGGCGGCGCATTTCGCGATCCAATCGCTGCATCACGCTCAGGCCGAATTCCCGCTCGCTCTCGATGGCGACCACGCGGGCATGCGGCAGGCGATGTGTCACGTACGGTTTGAACTCGACCCCTTTCTTGAAGTCGATCAGATACATCTGCAGTTCGCTTGGCGCGTAGCGCAGGGCGGCGTTCGTGATCAGCGCGTGCAACAGCGTCGACTTGCCGGAGCCGGTCTTGCCGGCGATCAACACGTGTTGCGACGTGCCTTCTCCGAGGCGCAGGTGTTGCAGCCTGGTTGCACCGGCGCGGCCCAGCGGCAGGTTGAGCCCCCGCCGGCTGTCGGCCGTCCAGTATTCATCCGCACGCGGAGCAATGGCTTCGAAGGGCACTTCCACGCGTCGTGTCGCGATCGCCGCTTCTCCGGCCGATTGAAGGAGCGGCTTGCACATTTTCTCCGGCGGCGCATCGACCACGACCGACAACGGGTCCGTTTCGTCGTGGCGCCAGAGGACTTCACCCGCCGAGATCTGGAATGTCTCCAGGTGCTGGCGCAACTCCGCCAGTTGCTTTGCCGCCGCGTTACCGAGGCGTTCGTCGGCACTGATGAGCAGATGCACGCCGCAACGCGGCCCGGCCGCAGCGATGCTGGCCAATCGGCGCATCGTGGCATCGGTTACGCCTTGCGAAAAGTTGGCCATGATGACGACGCGCAGCGGCTCCGCCATTTCGCCGGCCTGCCGGTTGTAGTCGTGAATCGAGGCGAACTCGTTGCGCAAATACTTCTGGATCACCGTTTCCATATGTTCGGTGATTTCCGCCAACTTGCGTTCGATCTGCGCAGGTTCCGTCCAAATGCGATGCCCGACGAGCGCTTCGTCATAGTCGGCCAGGTGCATCCAGCCGGCGAACGCCTCGCCCAAGCCGGTCGGATCGATGATCGTAAAGCGGACTTTACCGGGCGGCAGACTGGTCAAGAGCCGTAGCCCGACCGTTTGCACGAGTTGAATGGCTTGATCCCGATCGGCAAGCTCGCTGGTCACCAGCAGCGACAACTGATTCGGAAAGCTCAACGCCGCGGGCAAATCATTGTCGACGCAATCCAGCGGTCCCGGCAGTGCGAGGGTGCTCGCGGCGAACGACCCCAGGCGAACTGCCCGGGGAAATTCGCCGGGCTTTGGCGAATGCTCCGCAACTGACTGCCAAACGGGACTGGTCGTGTGCAGTTCGCTTTGCAATGCGACTAATTCAGCGCAGGCCTTGGCGAGGGCAATCCGCGATTGCGACTGACGCTCCGCGAGAACGTTCGCTCGCCTTACTTCAGCGGCGCCCATTTGCTCGCGCAGAATTGCCTCAATGTTGGAGGAAGTCGCCCGCCATTGCTCTCGGGCGCCGGCAACGCGTTGCTCACCCAACGTTTGGGCCTCGGCGAGGTCTCGTTGAGACGCCTGATCCAGCGCGAGCATTTTCTGGTCGGCATCATGAGTCAATTGCGGAAGCTCGGTCTGTTGTCGGCGCCGGCATGCCGCGGCAACCGCGGCGCGGTCGTCCTCCGCCCGAGCGAATTCCCGATCGCGATGCGCACGGAGTTTCCGCTTCCGTCGACGGCTTTCCTCCGCCGCTCCGCGGAGCGCTTGCTGGCAGAGCGCCGTCGCTTCGGCCAGCGACCCACGCAAGGTTTGCTCCGCGACGGCAACCTGGCGGCGGGCAATCCGCCTCAGCCAGAGCGTGGCCGAGAGCGTGACGACGGCAATCAACGCCGCGGACGAGACCGCCATCGCCAACGAGAATGCGCCGAACAACAAAAAGCACACCGGCGCCACCAACGCGGCGGCCGCCAGGAGGATTGTCAACCAACCGGCGCCGCGCACCAGACGGGGGAGTCGCAGCGCCCTTAACGCGCCCAGCAGCAGTGTGGCGCGTTCAAGTGACGCGTCGATTTGCTCGCGTTGCGTCCCTTCACTAGCGCCGTCGTCGCGGGACTGCCGCTCGAAAGCTAAGGCCGGTGCAGGCGCAAGGCCGAGATACGCGACGCACTCGTCGGCATGCCGCTCGATCGAGGCGAGGCTCCTCTGATGCTGCTGAATGCGACGTTGAGCGCGCATGGCTTGGTCGGCGAGTCGCTTGCTTTGAGCTTCGTAGACCGAATGCGCCAACCAGCGAGCCTCCGTGTAAGCCTGCAAGGCCTGCTGCTCCAACAACGCTACCGCGCCGGCGACTTGCTCCACGGCCCAATCACGAGCCGCTTCGATCGCCTGCTCCTCGATTTGCAGGCGCGTTTCAGTTGCCTGCAATGCCAGTGAGCATTCCCTTTCGGAGCGCGCGATCTCGTCGCGGAGCCGGCTTGCGGCGGCTTCCGCAGCGGCTTCCGCCTCCTGCCGAGCGGCAGCCTGCTCCTTCGTATGCGCCAACTCGGTTGCCCGCTCGGCGTCCGCCCAATGGCTACCCAAGTCCGTCAGCGTGCGCAAAAGTCGAAGCGATTGTTCCGTGGGCGTCTCGTCGACTTTGGCGAACATGGCAATCGATCCGGATGGCTACTGGTGTGGAGGACGAATCACGCGTCGCAGCGGCTGTCTCGTTTGGCGCGGACCAACACGTCTTGGAGGCGATCCATCGCGCTCATCGCCGCGGAGACGTGAACGAAGAGCGGTTTTAGGAATTCCTCATCGAACTCACGATACTTCTGGTCGTCCCATTCCGTCAGCGTATCCTGCCAGTGCAGCGCGAGCAGTTCCGACGCGTGATCCAGCCGCGCTTTTGCATCTTCCAGGCTCATGTCGTGGCGCCCTCCGAATCCGGCGTGTCGCGCACCTGGGCCATCGACGCCGACACCTGTCCGGCATTTCCCGTGGGAATCGCAACCGCCGCATACTCGTGCAGTCGCTCCGCGAGTTGTCGCAGTCGCGATACGGCGCGGGGAACATCGCACGTCAGGCTGTTGACGAACGCCGCCATCTGCATGCGATAGTCGTCCACCGCTTGGCGCACCACAGGAATCCACCGCCGCACCCGTTGCAGCTTTTCTTCCGTCGCGACTAGGCGGCGCTGAGCGGCTTCCAGCACTTTTCGCTCTTGCAGGCAGGACGGCGTATGCTCCGGATCGATGGTCGCGGCGCGGGCGCGCAGCAAATCCACCTTGGCTTCCGCGACCTTGGCCTCGCAGCGCCGCAACTCCTGCTTCCAGAAAGCGGTCTGCTCGTGTTCAAGCCAATCGACGAAACGGTTCGCCTCGGCTTGAACCTCTTCCAGCGTTTGCCCGGAGGCCTGCGCGAACCGCAACAGGTCCGCGCGAAAGCGGTCCAGCGCCGCGATGGAACCGACATTCGCCGAGCCGTTCATGGCTGGTCCTAGCGTTGCCGCAGGTACTCTTCCGCGCGATCCGCTTTTCGTAACAGAAAAGGGACGTGCTCGTTGGCCGCTTCGACGAACTTGCCGATCGACCGAAGCGTGGCCGTAAACTCCTCGACGAACTTCTGTTGCTCCACATCGCGCCAGCTTTCGCCGAGCGACAAGAGTTGCGCATGCAACCCCAGCATCTGACCATGAAGCTCGCTGTTGAAGCGTTTCAGATTGTGCGCAAAACGGCGCAGCTCGGCCGGATCTACGATGGCCTGAGACATGGTGCCCTTCCCGTTCCTGGGGCCGCAGTCAAGCGGCGCCAACGATGCTCTGTCCCCATGCACTATAGTCAAGCCGAATCCATTCGGCAAATCTGGCGTCTCCGATGACCCGACCCGAGGGCGAATCAGCTGTTCGGCGTAGTTAGTATAACGGCTGTAGGAGGCGTCTCCCGACGCCGATGGATATGGCGCTATTAGCGAGAAAGCCTAAAAGCTTGGTGCTCGCGTCGTACTTATCGGCGTCGGAGACGCCTCCCACAGTCGACGGCTGATTCGCCCTGACACTTGATACCACTGGGTGTCCAAGTCCCTGATCCTGCGATAAGTTGGTGTCGCGTCACAACCGGAAGTCAGAAACGGCGGTTCGATGGAAGACGAAGCGACGGCGATTCAACAGCTCGTGGAGCGCGTGCGGCGGGCGGATACGGCCGCCCTGGCGGACTACGTCCAGGCCAAGCGGCCCCAGTTGCTGGGGTTCATTGAGAAGCAGTTGAGCGCCGCGCTGCGGCGCAAGGTCGACCCCGAGGACCTGGTACAGGAGATCAGCGCCGATGCCTTTCGCGCGCTGGCACAGGTCGATCTCGCCGAACGCGATCCCTTCTCATGGCTGTGCCAGATCGCAGAGCGGCGGATCATCGACGCGCATCGGCGCTACTTTGGCGCGCAGAAGCGGGACGCGGGGCGCGAAGTGCAATTGCAAGGCGGCGCGGATAGCAGCCAAAGTCCGCTGGTCGATTTACTGATCGTCAGTATGACCTCGCCCAGCAGCGCCTTCTCGCGCAACCAGCGCGAGAACCTCCTGCTCGCGGCGCTGGACAAGCTGCCGGGCGAACAACGTGACGCGCTCCGCATGCGCTACATCGAGAATCTGCCGTCCAAGGAAATCGCCGAGCGCCTCAATAAATCGGACGTCGCCGTCCGTGTGATGCTGACGCGTTCGCTGAAGAAACTCCAAGAACTGCTTGGCCCGGAAGCGGCGCCGTAGTCGGAGCTAGTTCGCCGACAGGTCGCGAGGAAAGTCGTCGATGCCCATGGATTTGAGCACCGATTGCCCCGCGATGCGACGCAGCGTGGCTTCCCAGAAACCTTCGCTGACTTGGAACAAATCCTCCGGCCGGGCCGACGCGGTGAGCCAGCCGCCGGCTTCCAGTTCACGTTCCAACTGCCCTTCGCCCCAACCGGAATAGCCGACGAAGTAGCGCGCCGGCTGCGCGTTGTGCAGAATCAACGATTCCAGATGTTCGGCGGCGACGCTGTAAAACACGCCGGGTATCACGTCGTTGCCGCCAATGTCTTGGTTGCCGTGCAGCGCCATCAACGGACCGTCGACCGGGCCGCCTCGATAGATGGAATCCCGCGTTCCGCAAGTCGATTCGCTGACCTTGCTCCAAACTTGCTGGACGGAGACGTTGGTGACATGTGTGAGCACCAGGCCGAAGGCGCCTTCGGAATTGTGATGGATGATCAGCACGACCGTGTGCGCAAAGTTCGGATCGTTCAATTCCGGCGCGGCGACGAGCAGATGCCCCTCCAGGCTCGTTCGATCGTCGGATTCGGAATCGCTCACGTGGCTCGCCTTGTTATGTCGCGGTGCGGCCAATTATAGCGTTTTCGAATGGCCGCCATACCGTACCGGAACTCGCGGCCGAACGCCTGCGGCGTGGCATTATTTCAAAAGTTGAGAAACATCCGACACGTACACCCGCCGCGTCCCGTCCACAAAGCCATTGAAGACGACTCGGCGAAAGGTTCGGTCCCACGCCGGATGGGCGTCGACGCGGAGCGCTTCATTTCCGTCGCCCCCAGGGGACTGTGTGCGCACCAGGGCCAGCAATTGTTCTCGGCCGGAGCGCGTGTCGATCAAGCGAATCGGCGAAGTGCCGTCGCCGGCCGCGACGGCTTCGCCGGGCTTGGCGTCGCTGAGGAGATGCACGCCGTCGCAGTGCATCGAGGGATGTCCCGATCCGATCCGTTGTGGCGCCAGCAGTTCCGGACGGCCCCCTTCGGCAGAAATGCTGACGAAGCGGATCGCGTCGCCGTCTCGGTTGAGATTCATCACAATCCGTTGTCCGTCCGGGAACCAATTCGGATGATGCCCGCCGCGCCGCCAGGCCTCGGCGCCCAGGGCGAGGCGAATCTCCGAACCATCCGTATTCATGGTCAGCAAGTTGGGCTTCATCAATTTGCTGAGTCGCTTCACAGCGCCTGTCACGCCGTGGCTCTTCCGCGCTTGGCGCACTAACCCCGGAATCCGCCTCGCCATGGCGAATGCCAATTTGCGCAATTGTGTTCGCGCGCTCGTGGAAAGACTTGTTTCCGGTAGCCAACGCAGGACGAACATTAATCGATCGCCGGTGGAACTCCATTTCACATGCGCGCCATAAAAGTCGCCGCGCGCATATTCGTTGCCGCGCAACTCCGCGGGCCCGTGCGCGACGATCTCGGCGAGCGAGATCAACAGCTTGCTCGAGCCTGTCGCGATGTCGGTCACGTAGATTCCATCGTCGCTCGCCGCGCCACGATTCTTGGGGCGCGCTGTTTCCGGCACCCAGACGCCGTAGCCAAGCTGTGTCGCCGCCGTGCGCTTCAAACAGGGGCTGACCGCGGTGCGGCCATCCGGAGAGACATGGTAAATCGTCCCGTCGAGTGGACGGCGCGTGCCAGCGGACAGATCGAAGCACACGCCGAACGGTCGCCAATCGCGGATATCGACGTCGTTGTAGAGAAGTTCCCGATCGCTCGCGCCCCACTGCGTTTGCGCGCCGAGTTGCGTGTCCCACCCGCGCGTTTCGTCGACGATCTGTTCCTTGCCTGTTTCGAGGTCGACGACCACAATCTCCGCCACGTCGCCGGGCCGGGGCAGGCGGTTCTCGTAGGGCAAGCGAGTGAGCGCCAAGTAGCGGCCCGAGGGGCTGATCGGGGAGCTATCGAAAAAGCGGTGGATCACCCGGTCGGTCAGCGGTGTGACGCACCAGGTGGGCGCGAGGGGGCCGAATTCCGGATATCGCGGAAAATGCCGATCCAGGTCCGGCAAGGTCATCGGCGACATTTCCTCGTTACTCATGATTTTGCGAGTTCTCGGGCAGTTGGCCAAGGCGTTCGGGCGCGATCCATTCGCGTCGAGAAAGCGTACAACAATCGGATCAGGGGCTGAATGACCGCCTTCTGGCGAACGCATTTGCGCTGACTTATGCAGTTAGCTGGTTGTTACGATTATAGGCCCCGCGATTGGCACGGCTCGCTATCCAGATTGGGCGACGGCCACTACGATCAAGGGGTAGAGTTGTAGGCGAAATGAGGGCCGCTTTGGCCGTTTCCGTCCAATTTCCAGCGATCACAGTCATCACGTCATGTCGAAACACGGTTCCCTCAAGCCCCCCGGCGAAACCACGGTTTGCGTCATGGGGCTGGGCTATATCGGCCTCCCTACGGCCAGCATTCTGGCCAACAAAGGCTATCATGTCGTCGGCGTCGACGTGCGGCCCGACGTGGTCGCCACAATCAACCAGGGGCGCATCCACATCGAGGAACCGGACCTTGATATTCTGGTCCGGTCGGCCGTCAACAGCGGACAGCTGAAAGCGGTCAGCGAGCCGCAGCCGGCCGACGTGTTCATCATCTGCGTGCCCACGCCGATCAATCCCGATCACTCGCCCGATTTGTCCTATGTCGAGCAGGCGGCCCGGGCGATCAAGCCGCACGTACAGGCCGGGAATCTGATCATCCTGGAATCAACGAGCCCGCCCCGCACGACGGATGACGTGGTGATTCCACTGAGCATTCCCGACGGGCTCACGGTCGGCCAGGACGTGTTTGTAGCCCATTGCCCGGAGCGCGTGTTGCCTGGACGGATTCTGCTGGAAGCCGTGCAAAACGATCGCGTGGTCGGCGGCGTGACGCCAGCCTGCGCCGAACGGGCCAAGTCCTTTTACCGTAGCTTCGTCGCTGGCGAAGTGCTGGCGACGACGGCCGTGACAGCCGAGGTTTGCAAGCTCGTGGAAAACTCGTTCCGCGACGTGAACATCGCGTTCGCCAACGAACTGTCGATTCTGGCCGACAAGTTGAATATCGACGTCTGGCAGTTGATCAAGCTCGCCAATCGCCATCCGCGCGTGAACATTTTGAATCCTGGTCCCGGCGTCGGCGGACACTGCATCAGTGTCGATCCTTGGTTCTTGGTCCACGCCATGCCGGAAACCACGCGGTTGATCCGCACCGCGCGGGAAGTGAACGATGCTAAACCGCATTTTGTCGTCGAGCATGTCACGCGCCTCGCCAAGCAATTCGCGTCGCCGAAGATCGGCTGCCTGGGTTTGACGTACAAATCCGACGTCGACGACCTGCGCGAAAGCCCGTCGTTGGAGATCGTCCGCGAGCTGATCCAGCGGAACGTCGGCGAGGTGCTGGCGTGCGATCCGTACGTTTCGCCGAACCGCTTCAAGGAATTCCCGCTCTATGAGCTGAGCGACGTGCTGGCGCAAAGCAACGTGCTGGTGCTGTTGACCGATCATCGCCAATTTCACGATCTCTCGCCGCGCATTCTGAACGAAAAAGTGGTCGTCGACACGCGCGGAATCTGGCGTTGAGATCGAGCATTCGCATGGAGGGTAGATCGTGTCTCGCGCCGTCACCGCCTTTTTGAAATGCCTTCTGGCGGCAGCAATTGCGCTTTCGCTCTTCACTTCGGCCCAAGCGGGGCTGGGGCCTGAGAACGTCTGCCTCGTCGTGAATTCACGTAGCTGGGCGTCGCTGACCATTGCGAATCACTATGCCGCTTGGCGGAAGATTCCTGCGCAGAACATCGTTCACGTCGATTGGGCGGCGCAGATCGACGTCACTTCGCTGGACGAGTACCGGCTCAAGCTGTTGACGCCCATACTCGGCGAAATCAAGGCGCGCGGGCTGGAGCGGCAGATTGACGCGATTGTATACTCCAGCGATTTTCCCTATGCCGTGCGCTATGGAGAGGGGCGCGAGGTCGCCTCATTGACGGGCGTGACGTGCTTCGCGGCCCAGGCGCTCGCCAGCGACACGCCCGATTTCGCGAAGCTGATGAGCCCGTACGCCATTGAAGCGTTGACGAACAAGTCACTCCCCGGCGTGGGCTTTCGCTCGCGGATCGGGCGTCCGGCCGGCACGCCCGGCGAGCCGATGTACCTTTCCGCGATGCTGGCCTACACCAGCGGACGCGGCAATTCGGTGGCCGAAGCGCTCGCTTACCTGGAACGTAGCGTGAAGGCGGACGGTGCCTCGCCGCGCGGCACGATTTACTACTGCCGCAACCGGGATATTCGTTCCACGACGCGCGAACCGGGTTTCGCTACGGCGGTCGCCCGGCTGAAAAAATTGGGCGTCAAGGCGGAAGTTATCGCCGGCGAATTGCCCAGCGGCAAGCAGGACGTCCAAGGCGCAATGCTGGGGGTGGCGAAATTCAACTGGAAACAGTCGCAGGCGACGATCCTCCCGGGGGCGATCTGCGAGCACCTGACCAGCTACGGCGGCATTCTACATCCTCGCAAAGGGCAAACCCCGTTCAGCGAATTGCTGCGCTACGGCGCGGCCGGTTCGAGCGGCACGGTCATCGAGCCTTATGCGCTCGCGGCGAAGTTTCCCGATCCGATGATGCACGTCTACTACGCCGAGGGGAACACGCTGCTCGAAGCGTTTTACTTGTCGATCATCGCGCCGTACCAACTGCTCGTCGTGGGCGATCCGCTGTGCGCTCCCTGGGCACACACCGCGAAGATCACCGTCGCAGGCCTGGAAGCGAACGAATCCATTTCCGCGGTGCGCGAGGTCCGCGTTGATATCGCGGCCTCCGAAAAGGGCCATCAAGCCGCAGCGTGCGAATGGTTCGTCGACGGCCGGCGCGCCGCTGTCACGAAGCCGGACGCCGCGTATTCGCTTGATCCATCGACTTTGTCACCCGGCGCTCATGAGTTGCGCGCCGTCGTGATTGCCGCCATGCCGCAGGCAACGCAATCGCGGGCCATCGTGCCGTTCGTTGTCTCAACGGCGGATATGGCAGAACTCGCTTGGACCTGCCCGGAACGCGCCGTGTTTGGCGAAGGCGTTACGATCGACGCGGCATTTGCCGGCGCCGTAGAAATCGAGCTATACCTGGATGCGCACTCGATCGGAAAAGTCCGTGGCGACCAGGGGCAGATCGTTGTCGACACAACTCGGCTCGGCATGGGCCCCGCACGATTGTCGGTCGAGGCCCACGGGCCTGGCGGCAAGGCAATTGCCCGCGGCGCTGACAAACTGCTGAAAATCTCCCAGCCGGCGCCGCTCGTCAACCGGCGGCAACCGGTAACCGACCGACTGTTGCGCGGGATTGAAGTCACTTGGAAGGGCGGACAAGAGTCGGTGGCGCTCAGCGCCTTGGAATCGGATTGGCTTGCCAAGACCGGCGTTCCAGCCGCCACGCCGTACACCGCGAGCGCCTGGTTCGAAGTCAGCCGCGATGACGTGTATCAATTCCAACTGCGCTTCAACGGCGAATTGTCGCTCACCGTTGACGGAACGCCGCTGCTATCGCAGAAGAAGGCGAAGCTCAAAGAACTGTTCTACGCGCCGGTCGCATTGAAAACCGGGCGACATCTGTTGGAAATCACCGGCCAAAGCGATACCAAGCCGCCGGCGCTCGATCTTAGATACGGCAACACGCCCGTCGACTACATCACCGGCGAGACCTTCCGCCACGCGGAGTAATGCGCTCTACGTCTGTGACCTCGGCCGGCGAAGATGTCGATGACATGCTATCGTTTTCTGCACATCGACGTCCTCTCCACCGGCCTCACAGAGGCCGGCTACAGAAAATGGAGGCGCTACCGCTCGATTCCGTACTCCTCGATCTTCCGATAGAGCGTCGCCCGGCCGATGCCGAGAAGCCGGGCCGCTTCAGGGACGTTGCCGTCGGTGCGGCGGAGCGCTTCGGCGATCAGTTTGCGTTCCCAGTCTTCCAGCTTGAGCGACATCAGCTCGTTGTCGCCGGTATCGCGCAGGCCTAAATCTTCCGGCAGGATTTCTTCGCCGGCGGCCAGCACTACGGCGCTGTCAATCACGTTTCGCAGTTGCCGCACATTGCCGGGCCAGGAATAACCGAGCAGCTTTTCGCGCGCCGGCTTGGAAAAATTCAAATTCGGCCGACCATGCGCCAGCCGGAAGCGATCGAGGAAATAGTCGATCAACATCCCAATGTCTTTGCCGCGTTCGCGCAGCGGCGGTACGTACAATTCAAATACGCTCAGCCGGTAGAACAAGTCTTCGCGGAACTTGCGCTCACGCACATTGACGATCAGGTCGCGATTCGTGGCCGCGATGACCCGCACGTCGACTTGCACCTCGGCGGTGGCGCCGACCGGTAGGAACGGATGACCCTCCAAAATGCGCAGCAATTTGGCCTGCCCCGCGAGCGTCAGTTCGCCGACTTCGTCGAGAAACAGCGTCCCCAGGTCGGCCTGTTGAAAATAGCCGACGTGATCGCGGTCGGCGCCGGTGAATGAGCCGGCGCGGTGCCCGAAGAGCTGGCTTTCCATCAGGTCGGCCGGAATCGCCGCGCAATTCACCGAGAGCATCGGCCGGTCGGCCCGATTGCTGGCGAGATGCAGCGCCCGGGCGACCAGTTCCTTGCCCGTGCCACTTTCGCCGCGAATCAAGACGCAGCCGGTCGCCCGCCC